>JGI26341J46601_10000565_pt1 | contig 11529 bp, 8 predicted proteins | sample BogFormECP12_OM3_FD_46601 | JGI IMG/M metagenome (IMG submission 46601) | reverse complement strand
TGGCCAACTGGGAGGCTTCTCTGAAAACGCGAGGTCCGCCGAGCGCAATTTTCTTCTAAAATCTTCACGCGCTCTCGCCCGTTGGGTGCTCCTGACTTCTGACTTCTGACTTCTGACTTCTGACTTCTGACTTCTGACTCCTGACTTCTGACTCCTGACTCCTGACTTCTGACTTCTGACTCCTGACTTCTGACTCCTGACTCCTGACTTATCCAATGGCTCAACCGCGATTCAGCATTGGGATCGATCTTGGCACGACGAATTGTGCCATCGCGTTCGAGCGATTGGATGGCGCAACCGCGCAACCCGAACTGTTCCTCGTCCCGCAATGGGAAACTGCTACGCGGTTCTCTGAGGCGTCAACTTTGCCGTCGTTCCTTTACCTTGCGTCACCGCAGGAAGCCGCGCAGATCTCGGGCCACAGCGCAGAAAACGCGGAATGGATTCCTGGCCGTTTGGCGCGATCACGGGCATCGGATTTGCCGGGCCGCGTTGTTCACTCGGCGAAGTCGTGGCTCTGTCATCACAGCGTCGATCGATCTGCACCGTTTCTACCTTGGCGATCAGACGAAATTCCGGTTGAAAAACGAATCTCGCCTGTTGGCGCGTCTGCGCTTCTCCTTTCCTATCTCCGGGCGGCGTGGGACGCGAAATTCGCTACGGACGGAGCGCCCTTCAACGACCAGGAAATTACGGTAACGGTCCCGGCCTCTTTCGATGCCGCCGCCCAGCGGCTCACACTCGACGCCGCAAACGCGGCTGGATTTCCCGAAAGTGTCCGCCTGCTCGAGGAACCGCAGGCGGTGTTCTACTGGTGGCTGGAGTCCGGCGCCCGACAGAGTCGCGCTTTGGAAAGCCTGCGCCAGGCCGGAGTTCGGCATGTCTTGGTCGTAGACATCGGGGGCGGAACGACGGACTTCACATTATTTGAAATCGAGCCTCGGTCCGGCGGTTCCCTGTCGGAGATCAAGCGGATTGCCGTTAGCGACCATCTTCTCCTGGGCGGAGATAATATCGATCTCGCTATTGCCCACCGCGTAGAATCTCGGTTAGGATTAAGCGAGCCGCTGTCGGAGGTGCAATGGAACTTTCTCGTGGCACGCTGCCGGGACGTGAAAGAGCGTTGCCTGTCTGAAGACTCTGGCGACGTTTTCACAATCTCCGTCCCGGGCCGTGGTTCACGGCTTCTNGGTGGAACATTGAGCGGTCAGATCCAGCGAGCCGAGATCGAATCCATCGTAATGGATGGGTTTTTCCCCCATTGCGAAAGAACCGATCGGCCAACAATGACCCAGGCCGGGCTACGGGAGTGGGCGCTCCCGTATGCAGCTGACAGCGCGGTCACCCGTTACCTTGCTGACTTCCTGCGCGATCGGCCAACTGTCGACGCAATCCTTTTCAATGGAGGAACGCTCTATCCCGACTCATTGCGCGGACGACTGAGGAACGAGGTTGCTCGATGGCAGAACGGAGCCGAACCGCTCGTGCTCGAGAACTCGGAGCCGAGCCTTGCAGTTGCGAAGGGAGCTGCACGTTTCGGCGCAATCGTACATGATCGCGGCCGACGCATCCAAGCAGGGGCGGCACGAGCAATCTATCTGGAAGTGCATCGAGCAAGTCCAGAAAGCAACAAAGCACCCGGCCGGACACTGCTTTGCATTTTGCCCGGCGGCGCTCCGGCGGAAGAGGAGTTTCATATTTCACAAACCGGACTAGAACTTCGGGTGAATAGGCCAGTCCAGTTCCAGCCCTACTATTCTGTTCGCCGCGAGAATGACCGATCCGGCATGCTTGTGGAATGGGACGACCGCGAGTTCCATCGGCTGCCGCCGCTCCAGACCACCGCCAAGCTCACTGGATCCGAACGAGAAGGAAACCGGTTGCCGGTAACGCTTAAAACGCGAATCAACGAGCTTGGTTTGCTGCGCGTCGCCTGCGTGAGCGCGGATCCGCAGCTGCCGGGGGCCTGGCCGCTCGAATTCGATCTTCGTCCCCGCGAATCGGGTAACCACAGCCTGCAACAGCCGGGTGACGACTCGGACGCAGCCGCCGACGCAGGCGTCGACCCGGAGCGATTCGAGAAGGCACAAACCCGGCTATCGGTTCAGTTTTCCCGGCGACTCGATCCACGTGACAAACTCTCGGCCACGAACCTTCTGAAGAGCCTTGAAAAAATCCTGGGCAAGCCGAAGGCCGAATGGAATTATCTCCTGATTCGTTCCCTGTGGCGATCTCTCGATGAATTGTGCGAGGCGCGGAAAACATCAGTCGAACACGAAGAGACCTGGTTGATTCTCGCCGGCTATATTCTCCGCCCAGGTTTTGGCGCTGCTGGGGACGAAGATCGAATTGACGCCCTTTGGAAGATCCAATCGGAAGGATTGAAATTTCCCGGCAAACGCAATCAGCTTCAGGCTTATATCCTGTGGCGCCGGGTCGCCGGCGGACTAAACCAGGAACGGCAGACGGCGATCCTTTCACCGGAACTCTCGAAAATCCGCGCTCAGACAAATCTCCCGCCCGAACTCGTCCGCCTGGCCGGTGCGCTNGAGCGAGTCGACGTCGCGACGAAATCCGATCTGGTCGAAATATTTCTCCGAGCAGCCTATTCTATCGCAGAAAANAAACAACACGCCGCACATTATCTCGTCGCNCTTGGACTTCTGTTGAACCGGGCGCCCCTCTACGCCGGGCGCGAATTCGTGCTCCCAGCGGCGCTTGTCGACAAGGCGTACGGCGAGTTGTCGGGCTTCGATTGGGCGGACCCGGCCCTTGTCGAAATTCAGACGTTATTCCTCCGAGCCTCGTGCATCGTCGATGACCCAAAAATCGATCTGCCGAAAAGTTTGCGGGACAAGATCGTTTCGAAACTCCAGAAAGCCGGCGTTTCACCTACAAAGGTTGCCANGCTTCGGTCCTATGTCCCAGTCGCCGCAGCCGACCGCGCAAATCTATTTGGAGAATCTCTGCCCCCCGGCCTGGTGATTGCGGAAAGCGCTTCGCGCGGAAAGTGAGCGGTCTTAAGCACCGTAGGTGCGATCGGATTTCAGTTGACATCTCTGAAACCTGATTTGCTTGAATTAAATCGGAAATCAATNTTATTCGGCAACTTCGGGTTGCGTGCCCGTTCTCAAGCAACGAAGAGTTCATCGAGGAGAATCATCGATGCAATATGTATCCCTTGGAGATACTGGACTGAAGGTTTCACGCATTTGTCTCGGCTGCATGAGCTACGGCTCAAAAAAATGGCGCGAATGGGTGCTTGAAGAAGCTGACTCTCTCCCGTTTTTTCGGCAGGCGCTCGATGCCGGTATCAACTTTTTCGATACCGCCGATATATACTCGGTTGGCGTGAGCGAAGAAATCACTGGGCGCGCTCTGAAAAAACTCGGAGTCAGGCGCGAGGAAGTTGTTATCGCAACGAAGGTNTNCAATCCGATGGGAGATNCGCCGAANGAACGAGGCCTNTCCANGAAGCACATTCGTCACGCGATTGATGCCAGTCTNAAGCGCCTNGGCGTTGACTACGTCGACCTTTATCAGATTCATCGGCACGATTCGACCACGTCGATGGAAGANACATTGGAAGCTCTGACCGATGTCGTAAACCAGGGTAAAGCGCTTTATATCGGCGGGTCCAGCATGTATGCATGGGAATTCGCCAAGTATTTGTACCTCGCCGATCAGCATGGGTATTCCCGCTTCGTTTCCATGCAGAATCATTACAATTTGGTCTATCGTGAAGAAGAACGGGAAATGATTCCGCTCTGCCGCGCCGAAGGTGTCGCATTGATCCCGTGGAGCCCGTTGGCTCGTGGATTCCTGGCCGGAAACCGNCGCGGAGAAGACAAGGGCGAAACGGTGCGCGCNAAATCAGACGAGTTCGCTCACGGGTTATACTACAAAGAAGACGATTTCCAGGTCGTCGATCACGTGACCGAAATTGCAAAAAAACATGGAGTCCCGAACGCCCAGATTGCTCTCGCCTGGATCCTCCATAAACCGGGTGTGACATCACCGATCATCGGAGCAACCAAAGCGCATCATATTCCCGATGCCGTGAAGGGGTNCCAGATCAAANTCTCTTCGGAAGAGGTTGCCTATCTCGAAGCNCCATACAAGCCGCACCCGATCCTCGGCCACTGAGTGAAAAGGCAGAAGGCAAAAGGCAGAAGGCAAAAGTAGGACCGATTTCGATACTTCTTCATTTTGCCTTCTGCCTTTTGCCTTCTGCCTTTCCCTATATCTCTCCGATCCGCACGCACGCCGCAAACCGTTGAGGTTCTTTCTCCTCGAGTTCAGGGCGTCCGGCTTTGCACGCCTCTTTCGCATACGAACACCGCGGATGAAACGCGCAGCCTNGCGGTGGATTTATCGGAGAGGGTGGATCGCCCTCCAAAATAATCCGCCGNCGGGTTCGCTCAACTTCTGGATCAGGAACGGGGACGGCCGATACAAGCGCCTGCGTGTAGGGATGGAGCGGCTTCTCAACCACATCCGCGGCGGGGCCTAACTCAACCAACCGGCCGAGGTACATGACCGCAATTCGATCAGAAATATACTTAACAACCGAAATATCGTGCGAAATGAAAATCATCGTGAGCCCGAGTTCACGGCATAGCTTCAAAATCAAATTCAAAATCTGAGACTGGATCGACACGTCCAGAGCCGAAACCGGTTCGTCCGCAATAATCAGCTTCGGTTCCGGTGCGAGCGCGCGCGCGATGGCGATGCGTTGCCTTTGCCCTCCGGAAAACTCGTGCGGGTACCGCCGCATTTGATTGGCCGGGAGACCGACTGTCTCCATCAGGTGTGCCACCTTCGCCATGAGAAGCTTGCCGTTGACTTTATGCCGGGTCCGGATCGCTTCGGCAAGAGTGTTGTAAACTGTCATCCGCGGATTAAGCGATGCATACGGGTCCTGAAAGATCATCTGAAAATTCACCCGCTCCGCGCGGACTTCGTCGCGGCTGATCTTTGAGAGGTCGCGTCCTTCGAGAACCACCGCACCATCAGTGATCGGTACGAGCTGCATGATGGTGCGCGCCAGTGTCGATTTTCCACAGCCGGATTCACCCACGAGTCCCAGAATCTCGCCGGCTTCGAGTTTTAGGTTGATGCCGTCAACCGCCTTGACCGATCCTGTCTGACGCCGGAACACGACGCCTTTGTAAACGGGGAAATGCTTTTTAAGATCGTCGATCTCGAGGAAATTATTCATACGGCCGAAACGACCCTTTTGGTTCGCAGATCCGAAATTTCGCCTTCCTGGAATCGTGTACAGGAGGTTTTGTGGCCATGAGCAACATCGGCCAAAGCGGTGGCCTCTTCCTTGCATCGACCGATTGCGTATCTGCAACGCGCTGCAAANGAGCATCCAGGGAGTTCGACCGTCAGGTCGGGAGGCAGCCCGGGGATCGTGAACAGTCGCTCGCCTTTTTCGTGCAGCGCCGGAATCGACTGTTGAAGCGCTGCGGTGTACGGATGCGACGGCTGCGCAAATATCTCCTCGGTGGCAGCCGATTCAACGATCCGCCCGGCGTACATGACGTTCACACTTTTGCAAAACGCCGCAACGACACCGAGATCGTGCGTAATAAAGATCACGGCTGTCCCCAGATCTTTCTGACGTTGCTTGATCAGTTCAAGAATTTGCGCCTGCACCGTGACGTCCAGGGCCGTAGTCGGTTCATCCGCAATGAGAATTTCCGGCCGGCTGATCAGCGCCATTGCAATCATCACTCGCTGTCGCATTCCGCCTGAAAACTGGTGGGGATAAAGATTGATCCGGCTGGCGGCATCCTGAATACCGACCTCTTCCAGACTCGCAATTGCCCGTTTCAACGCCTTGGACCGACTCATTTTTTCATGCACCTGCAACGGCTCGATAACCTGGTCCGAGATCCGCATGTAAGGATTCAGGGATGTCATCGGGTCCTGAAAAATCATTGAGATCCGTTTCCCTCGAATCTGGCGCAGTTGCTGTTCCGGACAATTGAACAGGTCGACCCCGTCGAAGTTCGCGTGCCCGGAAACAATTTTGCCGGGTGGCTTTGGAATTAAACCAAGGATCGAGTAACAGGTTACAGACTTTCCAGAACCCGACTCGCCCACGATACCCATTGTCTCGCCCTGACTTAGCGAGAAGGAGACGTCGTTTACNGCGCGTACNACTCCGCCCCGCGTATAAAAGTAGGTCCGAAGATTTTCGACCGTGAGGANCGACATTAGTCAGAAGTTCAGGAGTTGCAGGAGTTCAGGAGTTACAGAATGGGGTCCCGGATTTCCGCCCTGTCGATCGTTGCGAATTCTGACCCATCTGCATTCGATTAAGCCGTAAATCTTTATTTTGTGGCCGCAAGATTTTGCCTCCTGCAACTTCTGAACTCCTGTAACTCCTGAACATCTGCCATTTCATCAATCTTTCGATGATTTCGGATCGAGCGCATCTCGAAGACCGTCTCCGAGAAAATTCAATGAGAAGAGCGTCAACGAGAAGAAGAAGGCTGGAAAGATCAACAGCCAGATTGAGCTTTCCATCGTGCGAGATCCTTCCTCGATCAACACGCCCCAGGAACTCAGCGGCGGCTGGACGCCCAGCCCGATGAAGCTGAGAACCGACTCCAGCAACATCACATCAGGAAACGTAAGCGTTGAATAAATAATGATCGGGCCGAGAACGTTCGGGATCAGATGCCGGAGCAATATCCGATAGTTTGGAAGCCCCAGAGAGATTGCCGCTTCGATAAACTCCTGATTCTTCAACGAGATGATCTGGCCACGAACAATACGGGCCATGGTTAACCATTCGACACATCCGATTGCGACAAAAAGCAGAATAAAATTTCGCCCGAACATTACCATTAGCAATATGACGATGACCGCGAAGGGGAGAGCATAGAGAATATCCACCGTACGCATCATCGCGGTGTCTGTCTTTCCCCCGGCGAACCCGGCAACTGCGCCCCAAAGAACCCCTATTACAACCGAAACGAGAGTCGCAGCAAACCCGACAGCGAGCGAGATCCGTCCCCCGATCAAGATCCGGGTGAGCAAATCGCGCCCAAGCGGGTCGGTACCGAAAAGGTGCCATCGACTCGATCGCTGATACGAGACGTCCCCTTCCTGATAGATCGCTCCACCGGCAATCTTCTGCGCGATCTGTTTGCGGTCCGCCTTCGGCTTGTCGAGGAATTCATCTTCCAGATTGGAAAGCGCAATGAAGCCTTTTCGTATTTCTCCGTTTTTGTGCGCCTCGGACCGGAGAAAGATCGGCTCCATTGGCGCACTCGCCTTCAGACTGATCTCGGTTTGTTCGTATGTGTACCCGGTAAAAAACGGCCCCACCAGACAGAGAAGCGTGACTACGCAAAATGCCCACAGACCAAACAGCGCAATTCGGTTCTTCTTAAGTCGATGCCAGGCGTCTCTCCAAAGCGACGTGCCTTGATCCAGGTTTGCGATTTGTGGGGGAGCAGCTGCGATCGGCGGGTCTGCAACGGAGGACGCAGATTTCATCATCTTATTTCGGGGACAGGGCACTAGGTTCGGGACTTGGGATCCATCCACGCCTGCAGAACATCCGAGAGCAGGTTGAACACAACGATCAGCACNCCGAAAAATGCGACCGTACCCATGATNAATGGATAGTCACGATTAAACACAGACTTAATAAATTCCTGGCCGATCCCCGGAATGTTAAAGACTTTTTCCAACACAAATGANCCGGTAAGAAGTCCCGCAAATGCGGGACCAAGAAAAGCCGCGATCGGAAGCAACCCTCCGCGAAGAGCGTGCTTTACAATGATCTCATGCTCAGGGACCCCTTTTGCACGAGCGGTCCGGATAAAATCCTGATTGAGGATATCCAGCATCCCGCCGCGTGCTAGCCGGGCAATATACGCCGCGTAGAACAGGCCGAGCGTCAAGGCCGGCATGACCGCCGGGGGGAGCGGAACATAATTCAACCCATACCAGCCGCTGACCGGCGCGATCTTGAAGATCAGGCCGAAAACCAGCGCCAAAATCGGTCCGAGCACAAACGTCGGAAGACAAATCCCTAGCATCGATAACGACATCGGCAGGTAATCCAAAAGCTTGTTCCGGTTCGCCGCCGCAATCACACCGGCCGGAATTCCGAGGACCAGCGAGATGACGAATGCCAATGTCCCGATCTCAAACGAAATCGGAAAGGAACGCCCAATCACTTCGTTCACCGACTCGCCCTGATATGTGTACGACGGCCCAAAATCGAATCGGACGACATTGGCGAGGTAATTGACATATTGTTCCCAAAGCGGCTTATCCAGACCGTAGTAGGCGTTAAGTCTGGCAATCGTCTCCGGTGTCGCCTGGCGCTCCGCGCTGAACGGACCGCCCGGCACCGATTTAGACATGAAAAATGTGAGAGTTAAAATGATCCAGAGAACCGGAATCAGTTGAAGTAAGCGGCCAGCGACGATCTTGATCATTTGGCCAGTTCAGAATCCGACTTGAGATCGATAAACTTGTAGTTGTGGTTTCCAAGAGCAAGCGGATACCAGTTCTCGACGGACCTCTGAAGGAGATAGGGGTCCGTGTACCAGTAGACCAGAATCACCGGGAGATCGGTGAGAAACAGATCCTCTGCATCATGAAGAATTTTGAGACGCTTGACTGGGTCGCCGGTCCTCGCCGCTTGCTCGATCAACGCGTCGTACTTCGGGTTGCCCCAATTCGTATTGTTGTTGCCGTTGCCCGTTGTCCAGATGCTTAAGAATGTGATCGGATCCATGTAGTCGCCAATCCACCCGGACCGTGAAATGTCATAGTTCTTATGGTTCTGAGTGTCCAGGTAGACCTTCCATTCCTGATTCTCGAGCGTGACATTGATATTCAGCTCTTCCTTCCACATTTGCTGGATCGCTTCCGCAATCGTTCGATGTGCTTCCATCGTATTGAAATGGATCGTAAACGGTGGGAACCCTTTCCCATCCGGGTAACCCGCTTCCGCAAGAATCTGGCGAGCGCGCGCCGGATCGTAACCGATTTTGTTCAATGGTTGATAGTCTCCCATGCCCGGCGGCGTAAATCCGGTCGCAGGCTTTTGACCCTGTCTCATAATGTTTTTGACGATCGCCTCCCGATCGATTGCTAGATTCAAGGCCAGTCGCACCTTCGGGTTGTCCAGCGGCTTCCGAGCGACGTTAACCCGATAAAAATAGACGCCTTCGTACGGATCGATCCGCAAGACCTCGGGATGCTCACGCCGATAGTACGGCATCTTGTCCGGTGGCACCTGATCAGTCTTATGAAGCTGGCCGGCCTGAAATGCCCGCTCCTGAGTATCTATATTCTCAATTGAATAAAAATTAATTCCGTTCAGCTTAACATTCGCGGCATCCCAGTAGAGCGGGTTCCGGACGACTTCGATCACATCGTTCGGATGCCAGCTTTTCATCTTGAATGGTCCATTGCCCACATAGTTCTCTGGCCGCGTCCACTTTGTATCCCGTGTATCAATGCTCCCGAATTTCAAAATCGCCCTCGGACAGACCGGCACCCACGCCTGATGCTGCAAGAGTGAGAGCAGGTAAGGAGTCGGTCCGACAAATTCCAGCCTGAGTGTCCGATCATCCACAGCTGTCACACCAACCTGATCGAAATCGGTGATCTTACCATTATAGTAGTCTTCTGCGCCTTTCAGAATGAACAGGTTTTCTGAATACTCGGCGCCAAATGAAGCAGTGAGCATCCGCTTGTACGAAAACACAAAATCCTGGGCCTTAACCGGGTCCCCGTTTGACCATTTTCGATCATCGCCGATGTGAAATGTCCAAATGGATGCATCATCATTGTGATCCCAACGGTCCGCCATTCCGGGCGCGACCTTCGACTGATCGTCCATACTCGGCGCCACCAGTCCCTCGATCATCGCCATGATAATATGCTGCTCCGTCACCCCTTGGGCTTCCTGCGGATCGAGGGTTCGGGGTTCGGTACCGACGGTGATTAAGAGGATCTTGTTCTTGTTCGCCTCAAGCAGGTTGAGGCTGTATCCGACCTTTGTGGCCGTCGCATGCCGGACACCGAACCACGTAACGGCGCCGAAAACGGCCAGTAACGCGACAATAACCAATTTTTTCATCGACCGAACGTTAGCGATCAATCGATTCACCCGGCAATCTCTTGGACACACGGAGGGACCGGATCGCATCTCGCAACTCTGCGGCACGCTCGTATGCTTCGTCAGCAATCGCGCGCTTCAAATCGCGCTCCATTAGCTCCAAAGGGGTCAGCGGAACAGCGTCGCGTACCTCTTTTAACCAATCATTTAAAAACCCAAGCTCGCTGCTCGACTCAATCCATTCCGGCTGGCCGATTGCCCGATAGAACGCTTCGATTTTTTCTTTTCCCGCTTGAATCAGCTTTACTGCTTCCCCGGTATTCCCTTCTTTCAATTCGAGCGATGCTTTGGCCCTCGTGTTCATCATGACGATGTATGGGCGAAATTGTTCCAAAGCCCACTTTGCATCTTCATCGGTTGCGTGATCACCGACAAAATCCAACATTTGAAGGTTTCGTTCGGTGTCGCGAATCACATTTTGAAAATCGCGCAACTGGAACAGGCTTAAGTAACGGTGATAATATTGGGCCCCCTCTTGTTGCAGTGCGGCAACGTCCGCCTCGGAAAGGGAGTAGGATTGATCGCCGGATTTCCCCGCCCCTGCCGCTTTCGACTGGTGGTATTGCAACAGCGACTCAAACCCGTGCGGGCGCAGGCCATCCGGACGTCCATGCATCTCCATTTGGATTAAGCCCAGATCGATCCGGAGCTGAATCTTTTCGCTCCCGTCCCGTCCGATGATCTTTCGGGCTTTTACCTGGCCCGGCTCATGAGGCCAGCCGTCGAGTAAGTCATTTAGGTCCAGATTGCTCACTGCCCCGAATATCGGAACGCCTTGATCCGTTGTCAAAAGCAACCGCTGCGCATTTCTCGCGCGCCGTGAGAAATGCGAATTGGCGCTGGCGCGCCGGACGCCTGGCCAAATCCGACCTTGAACAGAACCCTGCTACCCGGATGCGACGCCCATCGGCATCGTCACACTGCACGACATCATCCGGCTCCAAAGCCAGCTGGCTGACACGAACTGAGAGCGAGAAAAGCCCGGCGATTTGCGTGGACAAATCCGCCGCGCCTCGACTAACTAGTGCTTGCTCCAGGACTAGACCGCTAACAATGCTAAAAAAGATCTCCGCCGTCACCGCCACAAATCTCGTCGTGGCCAACATGGTCGGAACCGGCGTATTCACGAGTCTGGGATTCCAGGTCGCAGTAATTACATCTGACTTTGCGCTGATCGCACTCTGGGTTGTCGGCGGCATCGTATCATTGTGCGGCGCATTAAGCTATGCGGAGCTGGCGGCAGCGCTCCCCCGGTCCGGTGGCGAATATAATTACCTATCTCGCATCTTTCATCCCTCCGTCGGCTTTCTCGCCGGCTGGATTTCGGTAACCGTCGGGTTTCCCGCGCCGATCGCGCTCGCGGG
>JGI26341J46601_10000564_pt1 | contig 11532 bp, 11 predicted proteins | sample BogFormECP12_OM3_FD_46601 | JGI IMG/M metagenome (IMG submission 46601) | reverse complement strand
AAGTCTCTCTTATGGGTTGGTCGCGCGCCTCGATCGCAATTGCCAACCGCAGTACAGCCTGCAAAGTCGCGCCGATGGTCGCCGCCATGGCGTGACGAGCGCTGTTGAATTTGGCGAGCGGCTCCTCGCGACGAGCAGGGGCGCCGGGTTGCTTGTCGAGGTTGCTTTCCAATGAGGATGCCGAAATGAGCGGATTGTCCGCTGTCGAGGCGAATAAGGTCCTACGAACGGCTGCGACCGATGATCTTCTGCTGCTGAGCGGGGTGACCAAGGAGTATCACGGCGTTCCCTCCGTCAAGAACGTCACCATGTCATTGCGCCGGGGCGAGGTCCACGCGCTTCTCGGAGAGAACGGCGCCGGCAAGTCGACGCTGACAAAGATGCTGTCGGGCGTGACCAGGCCGACGGAAGGGAAGATCCTCATCGACGGCAAGGAGGTCTCGATCGCCTCTCCAACGCAGGCGCGCGAGCTGGGCATCGTCATGGTGTTCCAGGAGACAAGCCTGGTGCCCTCGATGACGGTTGTGCAGAATCTGTTCCTGGGCGACGAGAAGGCGTTCAATAAGCTCCGGCCGCTGTATATCGAGGCCAATGTTTTTCTGAGCTCGCTGAATTTCGATGTTGATCCGTGGGCGCAGGTCGGCATGCTAGGCGCCGCGAAGAAGCAGATGGTCGAGATTGCCCGCGCCGTCCGGCAGAATGCGCGTGTCATCATTTTCGACGAGCCGACGGCGACCCTCACACCAGAGGAAAAGGCGCATTTCTTCGCGCTGATCAAGCGGCTGCGCAGCCGCGGCGTCGCCGTGATCTTCATCTCCCATGCGCTCGAGGAGGCGCTCTCCATAGCCGACCGCATCACCGTGCTGCGTGACGGGCAGCATGTGATTACCGACGAAGTCGACAAGTTTGATCGCGAGAAGATCGTCCGCGCAATGGTCGGGCGCCAGCTGACCGGAGAGCTTTATTCCGTTCATGGAGCCCGGCAGGCCCGCTCGCGGGGCTCCACCGTTCTCAGCATCGAGAATCTCTCGATGGGAAAGGCGGTTCGAAACAATTCTTTCACCGCATACGGTGGCCAGATCACTGGCCTCTTCGGTCTGATCGGCTCCGGCCGCACTGAGACAGCGAAGATCGCAGCCGGCGTCCTCAAGCGCAATTTCTTTCACGGTGGCGCGGTGCGGCTCGAGGGCAAACCGGTACGGTACCGGGTGCCCCGTCAGGCGGTGCAGGACACGAGGACCGAAAACTCGAAGGGTTTTTCGAAACGATGTCGATTGGCGAGAATCTGCAGGTCGCTCACCTCGCCGCGTCACGAAACGCAATGCCGATCCTTCGGATGGGCGAAGCGCAGCAACTCTACGAATTTTGGAAGCCGAAGCTGTCGATTCGAGCCATCAGTGACGCGGCGAAGATGATCGAGCTTTCCGGCGGAAATCAGCAGAAGGTCGTCATCGCTAAGTCGCTGCTTCAGCGTCCGAAAGTCGTAATCTTCGATGAACCGACGCGCGGCGTTGATGTCGGCGCCATCGCCGAGATCCACTATATGATCAATAGCCTTGCGGACGGAGGGATGGCGGTGGTGGTTATCTCCTCCTATCTGCCGGAAATCCTCAATCTGTCTGATCGAATCCTAGTGTTTCGCGCCGGCCGGGTGGTGGAGGAGTTCGAGCCGGGAACGAAAGACGAAACGATCATGTACGCGGCGGTCCACTGAGCCTCCTCAATCGTTCGAGCCGCAGGGCACTTTGTCACGCGGCGCACTAAGGTCTGCCGTAAGTCTCGCGGCGGTCATCTCGATCAAGCGAAGCGCCCGAGCTCGCCTTGTGGTGGAATACGACGTTGAAGGTCAGAGCCATCGATTTCTGGGGTTAGGGGTGATTGAACTCTCGGGCGGCAACCAGCAGAAAATCGTCATCGCCGAGTCGCTGGTGCAGGATAGGCTCGTCATCTTCGACGATCCAACACGCGGCGTCGACGTGGGCTCGATCGTCGAGATTCATAGTCAATCGGCTCGCAGACGAAGGCGTCGCCCTGATTGTGATTTCCTCCTACCTTCCGGAAATTCTTGCGCTCTCTGACCGCATTATGATCGCACGCCAGGATCAGATCGTTGAGGAGATGAGCGGGTCGGACGCGACCGAGGAAACAATCATGTACGCGACGGTTCACTGAGAAGTCGGCCGAACCGCCACGCCTAAATTAACACCTATTCAGCGGCCTGTTTTTTCACGAGAAAGACAGGATCGCCTCGATCGCGCCGGCCGAGAACTCCGACTAGCTCGCGCAAGTCGTGCGAACTAGGCAGCGTTCGGGTCGAGTCATAGACAACGCGTCGAAAAGCGATCCGCCAAACTCCGGCGCGAAGCTCAAACCGATCACAGTATCGCGCGAACACTTCCATATCCACCGCGCCCGTTGATACGCTTAGCTTCGCTGGTGGTTCGTCGCGACGTTGCATCGCAATGAAATATGTTTCCACCCAAGCGGCCTCGGGGCCTAGGAATTCAATTAGACAGTTGCCCAGGAAATGCATTGAAAAGGGAACGCTGGCGTGACGCGTACTCACCCAATCGATGAAGGCGTCCACGCTGCCTGTGAATTCTCCATGCTGGTCGTGCGCGTCATCGTGGAAACATTCTCGCAAACTCTCCCAGTCACGCCTGTCCACGCTCCGCGCGTAACGGCCCAAAACATCTTGGATTTCCTGTCGCGCGACGAGTTCGGAAAGTTTATCCACGGCTCTATCCTGTATTCAACGGGAGCAATTTATTCGCAAAAGGTCATGTAGCGTTCGACGTTCGCTCGGACCTATGTGCCTCGAAACTGCCTTGCCTACAATTCGGAGGACTAGACCGGATCCCATGAAAATACGTCCTGACTTCGGTCCAGCGGATAGAACGCGGGCGCCAGAGCCGGCGCGGCGTGATCGCGGATCAGTTCGGCCGTCCATCCTTCGTCACGCTGCACGGACCGCAGCGGCCGGCTTTGGCCCATTAGCAGGATCTCGTTCTTCCGGACGGCAAAGATCTGCCCCGACACGTGCTTGGCGGCGTCTGACGCGAGATAGACCGCAAGGGGTACATTCTTGTCAGGCGTCATCTGCTTCAACCGCTCCACGCGTTCCGCCTGATCGGGAGTAGTGTCGGGAATGTTCTGGGTCATACGCCCCCAAGCGAACGGGCAGATGCAGTTCGACCGCACGTTGAAGCGCGCCATGTCTAGGGCAATCGACTTCGAAAGGGCCACGATTCCGAGTTTCGCGGCGGAATAATTCGCCTGGCCGACGTTTCCGACGAGACCGGAGGCGCTGGTCATGTGAATGAAGCTGCCTCCCTGTTGGTCCTTAAAAAGGCCGGCGGCCGCGCGGCTGACGAAGAACGTTCCGTTTAGGTGCACGCCAATGACCGAAAGCCATTGCTGCGGCTCCATCTTATGAAAGATCGCGTCGCGGAGGATACCCGCGTTGTTTACGACGACATCCAGGCGGCCGAACGCGGTCCGCGCTGTCTCGACGATCCGCTGCGCGGCTTCCCAGTCCGCAACGGAGTCCGTGCTGATAGTCGCCCTCCCGCCGAAAGATTCGATCTCGGCGAGCGTTTCCTCGGCCGGAGATGCGGACCCTCCCTCGCCGGACAAGGAGACGCCGATGTCGTTGATGACGACCGACGCCCCCGCGCGGGCAAGGCCCACTGCGACAGCTCGTCCGATGCCGCCGCCGGCGCCGGTCACAAGAGCAGCTCTCCCCTGGAGCATTTCAGGAAATCCTTCGTCTCTTCTCCTCCGGCGCCCGGCAAAAGCAGGTCGCGCTGTCCTCGATCACGAGCGTGGCCAGAGTCCCGTTCAGTGATAATGCCCGAGCGCCCAAGGATTCAGCAAATGCGCGCGATTTCTGCCTTTCCCCGCAATAGGACACGCCTATGGCGCCGTCTCTCGAATTGAAGCCGACGCGGTCGCTCTGATACGGCGTCGTGCGGACATGCTGGCGGATTGTCCTGTACGTAATTCGCGTACAGGCCTCGACAGGAGGCAAGCACAATGGACGCGCTTGAGACGCTTGCTGCCAAGGTCAACGAACTATCGGACCGTGAGGAAATCCGTCAGTGCCTCCATCGCTACGCTAGAGGCGTGGATAGGTTTGATCGCGACCTCGTCCTTTCCGCCTTCCACGCGGATTGCCTGGACGAGCATGGCAAGTTCGTCGGACTTCCAGAAGAGTTCGTCGAATGGGCGCTCAACCAGCATAGCAAGGCGCATCTGTCGCACCAGCATTGCCTCCTCAATCATAGCTGCGAAATGGCCGGAACGACCGCTCATGCGGAGACATACTTTCTATTCGTGAGCATGAATCGCGCCGGAAAGCCCGTCACCATAGGCGGCGGGCGTTATGTCGACCGGCTGGAAAAGCGCGGTAGCGAGTGGCGCATCGCGGCGCGCGTGACGCTGCGCGACTGGTCGTTGGTCGACGAGATTCCCGACCTCAGCGACCTCACCAGCTTCACTTCGACCCGGGCGCTGCTGTCCGAAGCGGAGCGCAATTTCATGAACCGCGGCCGGGCGGCGGCGCGCGACCGAACCGACCCTTCATACGACAGGCCTCTCACCGTCGATGCCGCGCGTCGTGAGGGATACCGTTCCCTCGCGCGCAGGCAGCCTTGACCTAGCGGGAGTTTAGGATGCAAGCGATCACCTTCGACGCTTTCGGGCCACCAGAGGTCCTGCGGATTTCCTCTCTGTCTGTGCCGCGACCAGGACCCGGCGAAACGGTGATCCGGGTTGCCGCGTCGTCCATAAATCCTACCGACCTTTTGATGCGCAACGGCGCCCAAGCCTCCCTGATGGTGGGTCTTAAGCCCCCGTTCATCGCCGGCATGGAGTTTTCGGGTCACGTGCACGAAGCCGGGTCAGGGGTCTCCATTCCAGAGGGAACGCCGGTGATCGGCGTCGTCAACCCACGGCGACCGGCCGGCGGCGCGCATGCGCAATTCATCCGGACGCCAGCGTCCTCGATCGCGCCGCTTGCGCCGAGCGTGGATCTTATCGGCGCCGCGACGGTCCCGATGAACGCGTTGACAGCGACCCTAGCTCTGGGCCTGCTCAACCTTCCCCGAGGCAGCTCGGTGCTGGTCACGGGTGGAGCGGGGATGCTTGGGGGGTTTGCCATTCAGCTCGCCAAAAGATCCGGGTTGATCATCGTGGCGAATTGCGGCGAAGGCGACGCGCAACTCATGCGTGACTTCGGAGCCGACGTGGTGTTGCCCCGCGATGATGGGATGAAGGCGGCCCTCCGCGCGCGGTTCCCGGGCGGGGTCGACGGACTGATCGATGGCGCTCTGATTGGAGCGGTCGTGTCTGGGCTGGTCCGCGACGGCGGAGGAGCAGTGGCTCTCCGAAGGTCACATCCAATCAACGACGAGCGGCTTAGCAAACACTATGTCTCGGTTCTCGACGGTATGGAGCGAGCCGACATTCTTCGCGCGATCGCGGGAGATCTCGAAGAGGGAGTCCTCAAGGCGCGTGTCGCGGAAGGCGGACGCTTTTCTTATCGAGACGCCGTCCAAGCTCATCGCAAAGCAGAAACCGGAAAGATGCGCGGACGAGTTGTGGTCACATTCGAACACTGACGGCGCCGCCCCCACCCCTGTAACGCTCAGGAGACGACATTGGTTTGGCAAGGACGTTACGACAAGCTCTATATCGGCGGTAAATGGTCCACGCCGAATGGCGCCGATCGGATTTCGGTCGTGTCGCCGTTCAGCGAGCAGGTCATTGCCTCTGTCGCGTCAGCCGGGCGAGCGGACGCGGATCAGGCCGTCTCAGCAGCGCGAAACGCGTTCGATCGCGGCCCTTGGCCGCGGATGCCGATAGGCGAGCGGATCGAGGCCGTACGGCGATTGCGGGAGGCGTTTGCTTCGCGTCGGGAGCAGTTGGGTCAGCTGATCTCGGACGAAATGGGCAGTCCGATCACCTTTTCGAGGAATCTGCAGGCAGGCGTTCCGATCCTGATGCTCGACGCATTCATGGACATCGCCGCCGACTATCCTCTTCAGACGCTGCGGCGTTCAGCGACCGGAAATGGCTACATCGTGCGGGAGCCCAAGGGAGTCGTCGTCGCCATCGTGCCGTGGAACGTGCCGATGATGACGACGATCATGAAGTTGGGACCGGCTCTGCTGATGGGCTGCTGCGTCATCCTGAAGCCTGCGCCCGAAACGCCGCTCAGTTCCTACCTCCTGGGCGAGATGTTGAGCGAGGCGGGGATACCGGAAGGCGTGGTGTCAATCCTGCCCGCAGACCGGGAAGTGAGCGAATATCTGGCCCTGCATCCGGGCGTCGACAAGGTGACCTTCACCGGCTCGACTGTGGCGGGGCGCCACCTCGCGGCGAAATGCGGCGAGCTTCTGAGGCCGATCACTTTGGAGCTCGGGGGGAAATCGGCGGCCATCTTCCTGGAGGACGCCGACATCGGCGCGGCAGTCGAAACGCTGCGACTGGGCTCATTTCGCAATTCGGGACAAGTGTGCAGCCTGAAGACCCGCATCGTCGCGCCCCGCCGCAAACGCGATGCGATCCTGGACGCTCTGGCGGGCTTGGTCGATTCGATGCCGGTCGGGGCACCCTCCGATCCCGATACGCAGATCGGACCCATGGTCTCCCTTCGGCAGATGGAGCGCGTAGGCGGATACATCGAGACGGGGTTGCGCGATGGCGCGCGCGCCGTGCGAGGCGGATCAGGCCGGCCGGAAGGCTTGAATCATGGATGGTTCGTTCGTCCGACCGTGTTCAGCGACGTCGATCCCAACGCGACAATTGCGCAGCAGGAGATCTTTGGCCCGGTTCTGGCGGTGTCGACATACGAGACGGAAGACGAGGCCGTGGCCATCGCCAATAACTCAGCTTACGGCCTCAACGGCGCAATCTTCTCCGCCGATATTGAACGGGCGCTTCGGCTTGCGAGGCGGGTCAGGACGGGGACCGTCGAAATCAATGGCGGCGGGGTCGGGTTCACCTTGCCCATCGGCGGGGTCAAGGATTCGGGGATCGGCCGTGAGGGCGGCGCGGAGGGATTCGAGCCTTACACCGAAATCAAGACCATTGGCCTGCCCGCCGCATATGCGAAAGGGGTGAGCGCCTGATCGTTGGCAGTCGCGCCGTCTCCCGCAATCCTCGTCGATCGCCCGAATTTCGCGCGCTGGCCCCCATTGAGGGCGGCGAAGGCGCCGGATAGCGCAAACCCGGCGAGTTCAACGCCTGCCGAGGCCTCAGCTTTTCAGCGTAAGTCCGCCGTCGACGGTGAGGCAGACGCCGGTGATGAAGCGCGATTCCTCGCTCGCCAGGAACACGGCGGCCTTGGCGACGTCCCAGGCGTCGCCCATCCATCCCATAGGAATCCGCGCGATGCGCTGTTTGCGCCAGTTGTTGTCCAGTTCGTCGGCGCTTACGCCGTGAGTCGTCAGGGCTGAAATCCTGGCCATCGGCGTGTCCATGAGACCCGGCAGGATCGCGTTCACTCTCACCTGGCGTGACGCATATTCGGCGGCGGTGACGCGTGTGAGATGGTTCATCGCCGCTTTCGTCGTGTAGTAGGACACATAAGGCGTTCCCAGATAGCAGAGCGACGAAATCGACGAGACATTGACAATCGATCCGCCGCCATTTTCCAGCATCGCGGGGATGGCGTGTTTCATCGCCAGATAGCAGCTTTTGAGATTGACATTGAAGACGCGATCCCACTCCTCTTCCGGCAGTTCGACGACACCGCCATTGATGACTATGCCGACGTTATTATGGAGCACGTCGAGTCGTCCAAACGTCGTCTTGCATGCCTCGACGACGTCGCGGACCTCCTCGCTGCTGGAAGCGTTGCCGGCGACGGCGATCGAACGACCTCCATCGGAGCGGATTATCTCCGCGGTTTCCTCCGCGGCGTCGCGATTGAGGTCGAAGCAAACTACGGCCGCGCCCTCTCGCGCAAACTGCACCGCGCAGGCCTTGCCATTCCCCCAGCCCGGACCGGCGCTTCCCGCTCCCATGACGAGCGCGACTTTGTCCTTCAGCCGTTCCATCGTCTCTCCGCCTTTCGCTAGCTGGTATCTGCATATGCCAGTCGTGCGACTGGTGGTCGGCGCTTTATGTTGCATGATTGGTCACGGTCAAAGCAAAGTTCGACGCCCCGACCCCTCGCAGTCGCCCTAAGCCTATGGCGCCTCCAGTCCATACCTTTCGGAGGACGCTCGGCGTGCCGCCTCGCTTGACTTGAAATTATACATTATGCAGAGACGGTTTGAAGAAGAGAGCACCTCATGAAGCTGACCCGTTCGCTGTTGTTTGTGCCCGGCCACAGAAAGGGATGGGCGGAGAAAGCGGTCGCGGCCGGGGCGGACGCGGTCATTCTCGATCTGGAAGACTCCGTTCCGCACGATATGAAGGCCGAGACCCGCCACATGGTCGCGGAGACAATCCGCAGCCTCGCCAAGGCTCATCCGCAGATCAGCATCTACGTCCGGCTCAATGCGCTCGAGACCGGCATGATGGGCGACGACCTCGAGGTCGTGGCCATTGAAGGATGCGACGGCTTTCTCCCTCCCAAGACCTATGGCGCTCGCGACGTAATCTGCGCCGACGCGCTGGTCACTCACTACGAGCGGCGCAATGGCGTCACTTCGGGAAAGCTTGAGTTCATCCTCTCGCTCGAGACGGCGCAGGCCTATGCCGATTGCGAGAACATGCTCGCGGCGTCACCGCGCTGCGCAACCCTATTCGCCGGGACGGCGCGCGATGCCGACGTGTCTCGGTCGGTCGGCTTCGAGTTCACACCGGGCGGTCTCGAGACGATCTATCTGCGAAGCCGTGCAGTCCTGGCGACGCGCGCCGCCGGAAAGAACTTCCCGATCGTCGGCCTATGGCAGGACCTGAAGGACATCGATGGAGCATGGGCCTTCGCTCGGCAAAACCGTCAGCTTGGGTTCCGCGGAATGGTGGCGATCCATCCCTCGCACGTGGCGATCGCCAACGAGGTGTTCTCGCCTTCGGCGTCCGACGTCGCATTCTACCAGGGCATGATTGACGCGTTTGAGGCGGCGGTGAAGACGGGACTCGCCGCGATCGACTACGAAGGCATGCACATCGATTACGCTCATGTGAAGACCGCGAAAGAGGTCATTGCGCTGCATGACGCGCTACGCACCCGCAACAGGCTGACATGAGGGGGCAGGTATGAAAGGCCGCGCATCGTTCGGCAACCTGTCCGGGGCAACGTGGCGCCCATCCGACAAGGATATCTCGCGCAGCCGTCTCGCCGGGGCTATGCGCCGTTGGGGCTATGAGAGCTTGGCGGATCTGCATCGCGCCTCCATAGACAACCCGGACGGGTTCTGGCGCATCGCACTCGACGACCTGGGTGTGACCTTTTCCCCGCCGTGGCAAAACTTCGTCGACAATTCCTCGGGTCGAATGTTCCCGCGGTGGTTCACTGGGGGCAGACTGAATGTCGCATGGCATTGCGTCGAGCGATACACCGCCGACCCATCAGCCAGAGATCGACTCGCAGTGACCTATGAGGGAGATTCCGGCGAGCGCCGGACGCTGAGTTTCCAGCAGCTCGGCGCCGAGGTCGAGCGAGTCGCAGCCGGATTGCGTGGACTTGGCGTAAAGAAAGGGGACCGGGTCGGGTTGTTCGTGCCGGTCATCCCGGAGGCCGCGGTCGCATTCCTCGCCTGCGCGAAGATCGGCGCCGTGGCGGTTCCAGCGTTCTCCGGCTATGGCCCCGATCCCTTGGCGGCTCGTCTGCAAGCGGCGGAGGCCGTGGTACTGATCACGGTCGATGGCACGACTCGTCGAGGTCGGCGGGTGGCGATGAAAGACACCGCGGACGAGGCGCTGCGCTCCGTCGACAGCGTTAAGCACCTGATCACGATTCGACACGACCAGTCGGAGGTGGCGGTCCAGCAGGGACGCGACATCGGCTGGAGCGAACTCGGTCAGGGACTACCTGTGGTTCCGACCGAGGCCTGCGAACCCAACGATCCGCTGATGATCATCTATACGTCCGGTACGACAGGCGCTCCAAAGGGAATCGTGCATAGTCATGTGGGCTATCTGGTGAAGTCGGCGATAGACTTTGGCTACGCTTTCGATGTCCAGGCGTCCGACTCGATCGGTTGGATTGCGGACATGGGTTGGATGCTTGGCCCGCTTATGATCGTCGGCGTCCTGCAGTTCGGCGCGGGCATTGTGTTCATCGAAGGATTGCCCAACTTCCCGGACGAGGGCCGGCTGTGGAACATCGTCGAGCGCAACGGGCTGACGGTCATGGGCATCGCCCCGACCGCCGCGCGAGGTTTGCGCTCCGCCGCGGGCGACGCCGCTCCGCGGCAGAATCTTTCGAGCCTGCGCGCCTTCGCCTCGACCGGCGAGGCGTGGGACGAACCGACCTGGCGCTGGTTGTTCGAGATTGTCGGCGCCCGGCGCCTGCCGATCCTCAACTATTCCGGCGGAACCGAGACGGGCGGCGGAATCCTCTCCAACTACACGATCGCGCCCATATCCCCGGCGAGTTTCGCCGGCCCCCTGCTGGGGCAGGATGTCGACGTGGTTGGCGCGGATGGCAAACCCACCAACGGCGTCGGCGAACTGATCATACGCAATACCTGGCCTGGCATGACGCACGCATTCTGGCGCGATCCCGAACGTTACCTCAAGACCTACTGGGACCGCTGGCCGGACATCTGGATCCATGGCGATCTGGCGAGCGTCGACGCCAACGGCTATTGGCATATCCATGGACGATCCGACGACACCATCAAGGTGGCCGGTCGCCGGGTCGGTCCGGCGGAGATCGAATCCGCGCTCGTCACTCACTCCCAAATCGCCGAGGCGGCGGTGATCGGAGCGCCCGATCCCGAAAAGGGTTCTCGCATCGTCGCCTTCGTGACGCTGAAAGCGGAGGCGGGAGAACTTGACGAGGGACAGGCCGGTGCGGCGGTCGGCAGACTGGTCGGCAGGGCAATGGCGCCCTCAGAGATCATTGTCGTTTCAGGACTGCCCAAGACGAAGAACGGCAAGATTATGCGTCGGGCGATCCGCGCCCGCTATCTCGGCGAACCCATGGGCGATTTGTCGGCGCTGGACGCAGCCACTCCGTTGGACCTCATCCCGGTCCTGTCGCCGAATGCAGATACCAAAGAGACCGGAGCAGGCGAATGACCTTGCAGCAATCAGAACTCGACATGATCCGCAGCAGCGCGCGCAGGATTGCGAACGACTTTGGGCCCAGTTATTGGCGCGAGAAAGACAAGAGAAAAGAATATCCGTGGGACTTCGTAAAGGCCTACGCAAAGGATGGATGGCTCGGCGTCAGCATGCCCGAACAATATGGCGGGATGGGGTTGGGCCTAACGGAAGCAGGCATCATACTTCATGAGATTGCCGAGTCGGGCGGCGGCGCGAGCGGCGCCTCAGCTTTTCACTATTATGTCTTTCCGCCGGGACCGGTCATTCACCATGGCTCGGAGGAGATGAAGGAGAAGTATTTGC
>JGI26341J46601_10000561_pt1 | contig 11576 bp, 13 predicted proteins | sample BogFormECP12_OM3_FD_46601 | JGI IMG/M metagenome (IMG submission 46601) | reverse complement strand
GTCTGATTACCGCACGCCAGAGGGGCGCCGGTGTCTGGATACGCCCCGCTGCGCCTGCCGTCAGCTGGAGCCGCATCACTTGGTTAGTCACTTGATCTTGAGACCCGACGTTCGAAAAACTGCTCTGAGCTGGAGCCCCGTTACGAAATCGAACCGTAGACCTTCTCCTTACCATGCATGCCAGTTTCGTCCGATGGCATCGTGTTGGATCGGATTACGGGAGTTCAGCGGAATATCTGTGTCTCGGTACGTCGCGCTGTGTCCGCCGTAACCTGGCGTCGTTGTCACTTGGTTTGTCACTGGCTTCGCGAATCCCTGGAAGGTCAGCCGTTACCGTCGAGCCCGGGTCGTCAACAGGCCCTGGACCGAGGAAGCGCTCGAGGTAGTCGAGGTTTTCCCGGGCCAGCTGCAGCGCGCGGTGCGGCGTGGTGGTGAGTGGTCCGGTGCCTTCTGGGTAGGCGAGCATGTCGACGGCGTTCTGGGCGAGCTGGTCGGCTACCGGTTCGGCGGGATGGTCGGGGCCTGGGTGGAACCACCACGCGACCCAGTTGCACATGCCGATGACTGAAAGTGCGGCCAGCCGCTCGTCCCGGGGACGGAACTCTCCCCTCGACACGCCTTCCTCGATGATGGTCCGCAGCTCGGCGAGGACTTCCCGGCGCGCCTTGAGGTGCAGGGCGGCTACTTCGTCCGGGAGCGCGGCCTCGGTGCGATCGAGGACCCGGAAGCGCTCCGGCGCTCCGGCGCGCTGGAGTACCAGCGCACGGACCACGGTCCGCAGCTTCTCGACCGAGCTGAGGTCGGCGCGAAGCCGGACCTCGCGGACGATGCGCGCGGTGTTCTCGCTGACGTCCTCGACGAGCGCGGCGAGCAGCTGTTCTTTGCTGCTGATGTAGTGGTAGAGCCCGGGCCTGGTGATCCCGATGGCATCGGCGATGTCCTGCAGCGTGGTCCCGTCGTATCCGCGCTGGGCGAAGAGCCGGGTGGCGTGCTCGAGGATTTCCGACATCACCAGCTCGCGGCGTGAGGACGACGTGCGTGTCCGCGCGGCGCGAGCCGGGGCCCCGTCGTTCGTTGCGCCGGCGGCAGCGGCCACCGTGCGACGGCTTCGGGGAGAGGGAGAGGCCATGGCGAGATGGTAGGCGCCGCTGTGAGCGGGTGTCAGGCCGGGACCGGCATCGGGGTGCAGGTCAGGGCGAAGGCGAGCTGCTGCAGTTGCAGGGCCTTGCCGAGGTGGTGGTGGTCGATGTTGTGGCCGACGCCCCGGGCCAGGGTGGCATCCACCCGGGGTGCGGAGGTGAACATCCCGGCGAACGCGTCGACCCGGCTCTGGCCGGCGTTCCAGAGGGCTTCGTGTTCGGCGAGCACGTAGTGGACCGGTACCCGGACCTGTCCGGCGAGGTCCGCCGCGGTGCGCGGCCACTGGCCGACGATCTCGAGCAGTTCCTCGATCGGGCAGGCGGCCGCGGAGATCTCGGCACGGCCGAGGGCGTCGGGGGCGAAGGTTCGGTCCGGGCCGTACATGAACATGCGGCGCTGCTCGGAGCTGAACTGGACCGGGACGCCGGGCGGCATCGAATGCCAGGCACCGACCACATGGTCGGGGGAGACGGTGTTGACCCCGTGCAGCGCGATCCCGAGCAGCGGCCACGCGGGCTGGCGCGCGGCGAGGTGGACCGTGATCGCCGAGCCGATGGAGTCGGAGATCACCACGACTCCAGGGTGGCCGGGCCTGTACCCGGCCCACAGCACGGCGATGGCCTCGTCGAGGACCTCGGCGCTGCGGGCGAACGTCCGCTTGCCGGCGGGGAGGGGGTCGCTGCCGCCGTAGCCGGGCCGGTCGAGGGCGATCGCGGTGAACCCGTTCGCCTCGGCCAGGTCGAGCAGGGAGAACCCGGGGATGTCGAAGTAGCGGGCGGTGTAGCTGCCTCCGGGCAGGCACACCAGCAACGGGGTGTCCGGGCTGCCGGGTCCGGTCGCGATCCCGGTGACCCGAAGCCCGCCCGGGGTGCGGATGTCGATATCCGTGCGCATCAGCTGCTCCTCTGCAGATGGTGGTGGCGTGTGCGATGAGTCAGAGCCAGTCCAGGACCGCGGCCGCGGCCAGTTCGATGCCCGGGCGGTGGCCGGGCAGGGCGGCGCCGAAGTGGAGCCCGGGGATGACCCCGCGTTCCTTATCCGGGGCGCCGATCGTGTTGTAGAGCTGGTCGGCGTCGGCGGGCAGGAGGGTCTGGTCGCCGGAGAACTCCAGGTACAGCGTCGGCACCGTGACGTGCGGTGCGGCGTTGGCGAACGAGGCGTTGGCCGACAGGCCAGACCAGGTCGACAGCCATGCGTCCGGGCTGCAGATCCGGCCGAACCCGACGGTGCCGTAGTTGATCAGGTGCGGGTACAGGCCGTGCAGCGAGCCGTAGGGACGGTCGTTCGGGTCGAGGGAGAGATCCACGTAGCGAGGGTCGGCCTCGGTGCGGTGGACGATGAGGAAGCGCGGGGCCAGTGCCGCGCGCCTGTCGGCGATGTCACCGGTCTCCTTGAACCGCGCTCGGGCCTCCTCCCGGCGCGCGACCCAGTGGCGGGCGAGGTTGTCGAGGCGGATCATGCGCTCCCGCTGAGCCGCCCGGTACCGGGCCAGGAACTCCGGGGTGCAGGCCGAGCTTTCCGGCGGCTCGCGGAACCCGTTGCGGGGATCGAACAGGTCCAGCCCGGGATCGGCGGCCAGCGGATCCGCCTCGTCGATGACACTCGGGTCGATGCTGTGCAGCATCACCTCGCCCTGGCCTGGGTGAGCGGCCAGGAAGACCATGCCGTCGGGCACCGGCATCAGGGCCTCAGCGAGCCTGGTCGGCCGGCCGGCCGGGGTCCGCGCGATCCGGTCGGCCGGCGCGGCGGTGGCCTGCCAGAGGTAGAACGCGTTGAGGGTTCCTCCGCCGGAGTGCGCGAGCGGGACGAGCCGGTCGTAGCGCCCGCGGGGGATCGCGTAACCCGCGGCGACGTCCAACAGGGCCTGTTCGTGGACCAGGGTGTGGTCCGTCCCGACCGCCCGCATCCCCTGGCTCCACACCGCGACGCCGGCCTTGAGCAGGAGGCCGATCATCGGGTGCCCGCTCATGTCGAGCCGGGGGTGGATCACGGTCACGCACGTGGTCGCGCCCGGCGGGTGGAACAGGGTGCCCTTGACGGCGGCGCCGTCGGCCGTCGGGACCTGATGCAGGCTGATCTCGGTGCCGGCCGGGATCGGGGCCGGTTCCGGGTGCCGGTGGCCGCCGAGCCGCCCGGTGTCCGGTGCCGCCACGGTGGGGGTCACGGGGCGGGCTCTACCTTCAGGGCGTCCTTGTCGTACTGGACGACGTGGCCGTGGCCGACGGCGGCCAGAGCGCTGTACCAGACCGAGTGCCGGACCCCCGTGGCGCGGCGGTCGATGACGAGCGGGCCGTCCGAGGTGACCGCGACGTAGCCCTGGAGCCGCTGTACCCGGGCGCCCGGCTGGGCCGCGGCCACGGCGGAGACGTCGGTGAACTCGGCGGCGTCGAGAAAGTACAAGGTGGTCATGGTTCTCCTTGTCAGGCCGGGACCCGGGCGGCGATGAGCTCGGCCTTGCGGGCCCACAGCGCGTCGAGGGTCGGCTCGCCGTCGCTGGCCAGGACGTCGAGCAGCGCCTGGGCGGTGACTTCGGCGTCCACCGCGTCTGCCGCGGTCAGGTCCCGCAGCGGACGGGCGATCTCGATGAGGATGTCGTTGGGGTCGCGGACGTAGATCGACTCGACCGTCTCGTGCATGACGCGCATGTCGAGCTTCAGCCCGGCTCCTCGATCCGCTGGGCGAACCCGTCGAGGTCCTCGAGGGTGTCCACGTGCAGTGCGACGTGCTGGCCGAGATCGAGCAGGGGCGGGAGGTTCTCGTCGCGGTAGGGCTCCTGGCCGAAGTAGTAGAAGAAGGCCAGGCAGTCGGCGTTGCCGATGTCGAAGAAGAAGTGCACGAAGTCGCGCTGGTACTCCGGCCCCCACGCCTTGACCTGCATCGTCTGCACGAGCGGCAAGCCGAGGACATCTCGGTAGAAACCGATGGTGCCCGCCGGGTCGAACGTCGGGAACGCCATGTGGTTGATGCCGCGCACCGGGTGGCTGGAGGTGCCTCCCGGGCCGGCCTGCTGCTCGCGCGGCTGCGCCGTCGGGGTAGTCACGAGTCGTTTCCTTCCTGTCCTGTACTGCCGAGTATGCCCGTGCCCGGTCAGCCTGTCAACGATCGAGTCATAAACTTGACGAGTTAGTCGGCTAATGCTTATCGTGCCTCCATGCGACTGAGACGTGTCGAGGTCATCGGCGGGGGCCCGGCGGGCCTGTTTGCCGCGCGGCTCATCAAGGAGCGGATACCGCACGCCAGCGTGCGCGTCAGCGAGCGGTCGGTGCCCGACGACACCTTCGGCTTCGGGGTCGCGTTCACTGCCCGCACGCTGCGCGCGGTGGCCGAGGCGGAACCGGCGACATTCGACCGCCTCGTGGCGGCCTCGGTGCCGATGCCACCACAGGAGATGCTGATCGACGGAGTCTCGGTCCGGGCCAAGGGCAATGGCGGAGGCATCGCGATCGCGCGGTCCCGGCTGCTCGCCGTCCTCCTGGACGAGGCGGTCCGGGCCGGTGTCGAGGTGGATCTCGGGGTAGAGCGCAATCTCCGCGACGTCCGGGATGCCGACCTGGTGATCGCCGCGGACGGCGCGGGCAGCAAGACCCGCGCCGAGCTCGCCGGGCACGTGGGCGGTCACGTCACCCCGGGCCGCGGGGTGTTCATGTGGCTCGGCTGCGCGACCCGGCTGCGGTCGAACCTGTTCGTGCCGGTACGCACCGAGCACGGCCTGTTCACCATCCACGGCTACCCCTACGCCGAGGAGCTCAGCACCCTCGGGGTCGAGGCCGACGCCGGAACCTGGCGTCGCGCCGGGATGGACACCGCGACCGAGCGCACCCCGCTGACCGAGTCCGACACCTTCAGCCTGGACTACCTGCAGAAGGCCTTCGCCGGCGCGCTCGGGGGGGCCGGACTGCTCGGCAACCGCTCACGCTGGATGCACTTCCGGACTGTCTCGCTGCCCCGGTGGCACCATGAGAATGTGGTGCTCATCGGGGATGCGGCGCACACCGCGCACTACTCGGTGGGCTCGGGGACGAAGATGGCGCTGGAGGACGCCATCGTCCTGGCCGACAGCCTCACCACTGGTGCAGAACCGGCGCTGGCCGGTGCGCTGCGACGGTATGAGGACATCCGCCGTCCCCGCGTCGAGGCCCTGCAAGACGCAGCCGTGCGCAGCCAGCGCTGGTGGGACTCCATCGGGCACCGCCTTGACCTGCCCGCACCGCAGTTGATGCTGGCCTATCTCAGCCGGGGCGGGGTGGTTTCCGCCTCGCGGCTCGCCCAGAGCGACCCCGGCCTGCTGCGAGCCGGCCTCGCGGCGTTCGCCGGCACCGAACCCACCGACGAGGAGCTCGCCGACGTCCGGACCTGGGTCCTGAACCGGCCCTACGAAGGCCCAGCGCTGCGCACCAGCGGCCGTGTCCTGGCTGAAGGCGGGCAGGCGGGCTACCGCGAGGTGCCAGGTGAGCCCGGCGCGGTCACCGCCCTGCGCGCGGCCTATCCGGACCAGGCCCTGGCCGCGGTGCTAGGGACCGATGTCGATGATCCCTGGTCGCCGGCGGCGGATGAGGTGCTGGACCGGTGCTGCGCACTCGCCGAGGCCGGCGCCGACGGGGTCCGGCTGGAGGGACGACCGGGCCGTCCGGCGCTGCTCGACCGGCTCGCGCTCGCCGAGCGGATCCGTCACCAGGCCAAGTTGTTCACGGTGGTCGGCGCCCCCGCCGGGCACCTCGACGATCTCGTCGACTCGATCGTGGCCGGCCGCGCCGATCTCGTCGCGATGACAGATTGACTTCCAGGGAATCATGAAGGCAAGAGGTACCAGGACATGAACTCGCTCCCCGGCAGCGAAGCCGGTAACAGCGTCATCAACGGCTCTCCTCCGCACACCACGGCCCTGCCGGGAGTCGTCCCGCATCCCGCGGCGGCGGTGGACCGGTACCTGGCGACCGGGGCCTGGGGCATCCGCTCCCTCCCCGCGGCTTTCCGCCAGGCCGCGACGACCCACGCCGGGCGCACGGCGCTGATCACGCCGGACACACAGCTCACCTACCGCGAACTCGACGCCCGCTCCGATGCCGTGGCCGCCGGGCTGCTGAGCTCCGGGCTGCGGCCGGGGGAACGTGTGCTGCTGCAGCTGACCAACTCCGCCACGGCGGTCGTCGCCTGGTACGCGCTGCTCAAGGCCGGCCTGATCCCGGTCTGCACGCTCGCCATCCACCGCCGCCTCGAGATCGAGCAGATCGGCCGCAAGTCCGGCGCCGTCGCCCACCTCGTCCAGGCCGATTTCCCCGGCTTCGACCTGGTCGGGCTGGCGCAGCAGGTGGCCGGCCTGCTGTCCGCGATACGGCAGCTCCTGACCGTGGGCGCGGCACCGGGCCAGCCAGGCCTGCGCATCGAGGACCTCCAGGACCACAAGGTCACTAACACGGAACGGGCCGGGCTGCTAGCGATCGCGGAATCGCTCGACGTCTGCGGCCCGGCCGTGCTGCAGCTCTCTGGGGGCACCACCGGAACACCGAAGATCATCCCCCGGCTGCACGCCGAGTACCGCCACAACGCTGACCTGACCGCGGGCTGGTGGGGCCACACGGAGCACAGCGTGCTCGCCTTCGGGCTCCCGCTCGCCCACAACGCAGCGCTTGCCAACGGCCTGCACGCCGCCCACGGCGCCGGCGCCGCGCTGCTCCTCGCGACGCCCGCCGCCGACGTCATGCTCCCGTTGATGGCGGAGCACGGAGCCACATGGACCATGAGCCCGCCCGGACTGGCCCAGGAATACCTGTCGCACCCGGCGTTCGACGACGCCGTCGCCCGGCTCGGCACCTGGGTGCTGACCGCCGCGCGGGTCCCCCGCCCGGTCTTCGACGAGCTGACCGGACGGGGCGTCCACGTCACCCAGGCCTTCGGCATGAGTGAGGGCCTCTTCCTGTTCACGCCGCTCGATGCGCCCGCCGGCCTGCGGGCCGAGACCGTCGGTGTCCCGATCTCGCCCCACGATGAAGTCCGGGTGCTCCGGCCCGGCACCGAGGTCGAGGTCGCCGAGGGCGAGCGACGGGGAGCCACCCATCGACCCCGCCCTCATCGAACGATTCGAGCGAGGCCGGCGAGATCTCGGCCGTACGCTGCCCGCAGGCGCCAGCGCACCCTCTCGCGGACGCCGCTAACCCCCGCCCGTCCATCACGGCACCCCGATGAAGGATGGCACACCGCGATTTCGATCATGAACAGCAACGGCGTGCCGGTGAGCGTCCGCGCACCCGCGTCTCCATGTCCCTTCGATCCCCCGGGAGCAGCCGCGACTGGACTCGGAAGCCGGACGGGGGCGCAGGCCATCAGCATCGCGAGGATCTCCTGCCCGTTCTCGCGCCGGAACGCCCGCGGATACCACGCCAGCTACCGCCGGACGAGGATCGCGAGCCCAGCGGCCAGGACAGGTGCGTTGACAGGTTCTCGCCGGGCCAGACCACGCCGGAGGTCACAGACCGAGGAACTCGATGGCGTTCTGCCGGAGGATGCGCTCTTTGCTGGCGTCCCGCAGCGGGAGCTCGTTCAGTTCCTCGACGCATCGCTTGAGGTCCAGCCCGTTGCTGGGGGCAGCCAAGGTAAGCCGGAAAAGGGCAACGCCCTGGTCAGGGGGTGCTCAGCAGGAGCGGCCACGTGCTGGGGGGTCGTGTTCCGCGGTGATCCGGGCGGAGGTTTCCCCGCCGAGCTTGACGTAGAACCCGAGGCTGCCAGGCGGGCGTGGCGGGACTTGGCCTGCAGCTCGGTGGCGGACCGTCCGGCGGCGGCCAGGTGGCTCAGCAACGTGCCGCAGCTGGTGCAGTGTCCACCCAACGCCATGCGGTCATCTATGCCCGGATCAGGAGGCTTTCCCTGCGTTTCCAGTCTCATTCCTGCGGCCAGCATGTTCCTGGCGCCCGCTCATCAAGTGAAGTAGCGTGCACTCCACCGCACCTAGTGCCACCTCCTGACCCGACCCAGGGGCACAGATTAAGTTGCTATTGTAAGACAACTTGTCTTACAATAGGAGTATGGCCGATACGATAACTGTCCGCACTGACGAAGAGACCGAACACGCCCTTGACGTGCTGACCCACGACGGCAGCTCGCGATCGGCTGCGATCCGGCAGGCCGTGCTCGACGCAGCTCGTCGCCGCGAACGCGCCGCCGAGATGCGCCGGGCCGTGCTGCGCATGGACCTCGGCGAGCCTGACGGCGTCAACGTCGCGGAGGAGCTGGCTCGCGACCGCGCCAGCGAGCGCTAATGATCTACCTGGACTCGGCGGCAGTCGTAAAGCTTGTCCACGCCGAGCCGGAATCGGCCGCGCTGCGCAGCTGGCTGGATGAGCAAACCGAGGTCCAGTGGATCAGCTCAGTGCTCACTGAGATCGAATCCTTCCGCGCGCTCGCCCGGTACGCGCCGGAGGCGGTCTCCCGCCTGCCCGCCGTGCTGGACCAGATCGACCTGATCGACCTGGACCAGCGCATCCGGATGCTGGCCCAGACGGTTACCCCGGCGACGGTGCGCAGCCTAGATGCCATTCACCTCGGCACGGCCTTGCGCGCCCGCTCTTCACTGACCTCGTTCGTGACTTACGACAAGCGCCTGCTCGACGCGGCCCAGGCAGCGGGTCTGCCCATCGACGTGCCCGCCTGACAGCGATCGCCGACGAGGCGACACCAGGCCATAAAGCGCCTGCTATGCGCGGTACGCAGCACGAGGCTACCCCGAGACATCGGCCGACCTGGAATCTCGCCAGATTCGCCCGTCCGACGCGGTCCCCTTCGTCCCAGGAGCCGGTGACGAGCTAAGTGACAACGGCCCCGGGCAGCGGCAGCCGTCGCCAGACGTCCTCAGACGGTCCCATCACCTTGATCTCTGCTGATCCGACCTGATGCGACCTGGCCGGACGAACCCATTCTCTCCGCGACAGAGACGGGCAGCGGACGAATCCGGGGTATTTCCGGCTGCTCCAAAGCATCGAGTCGGATAACCGCAGGTCAGAAGGATACAAGCATCTGAGTACGTCGCGGTATTCCAGCTGCCAGCCGGATGTTAACGGACCAGCACCGCTTGGTTAGTCACTTGATCTTGGCATCAGCCGATCAAAACAAATTCGAAAAATATCGCTGAGCTGGAGCCCCGTTACGGAATCCAACCGTAGACCTTCTCCTTACCATGCATGCCAGTTTCGCCTGACGCGGTCGCATCAAGTCTGATTACCGCAGTTCAGAGGGAACTCGGTGTTTGGCTACGTCGCGCTGCGTCNGCCNTTNNCTGGAGCCGTTGTCACTTGATTTGTCACTGACTTCGGGACTCACTCAAACAGGGAGCAGGGGCGCATGACGGTCCGAGTCGGCGGCGTGGTGATCGCGACGCCCCGAGAACGATGGCTGGCCAGGATGACGCAGTTGTCAAGCGGCGGTGGCTGTGGTGTCGCTGACCGGTAGCCGCACGGTCCGGTCGCCGAAGTCGGCGACCAGGTCCAGCCGNCCGCCGAGAGCTTCGACGTAGCGGGCGATGATCTCGAAGGAGGTCACCTCGCCGTGCTCGATCTGGGAGATGCGGGCGATGCTCACCCCGAGCGCCGCGGCGATGTCTTTCTGTGCCAGGCCCAGCTGCTTGCGGGTCTCGGCGAGCTGGTGCCCCCGGTTCTCGGCGAGCAGCCTGCGCGCTCCCGCCTGGATCTCCTCGGCGGAGACGCCGGCCGCNTGGAGTTCTTGTTCCAGGGGTTCCCAGTCCTGCGGGGTCCGCTTCGGCATGGTCATTCCTCTTCGTCAGCGGTGTAATCGATATAGAGCTGTTCGGCCAGCGGGATGTTGTCGCGGTACCAGCGTGTCCAGTTACCTGCCTTGTCGCCGCCCAGGAGCAGCAGCGCTGACCGGGTGGGGTCGAAGGCGAAGATGATCCTGATCTCCGACCGTCCCTTCGATCCGGGCCGCAGCTCTTTGAGATGGCGGATCTTCGTGGCCTTGAGGCGGTCCACCAACGGCCGACCCAGCGTCGGCCCTTCTTCGCGGAGCGCGGCCACGGCCTGCGCCACCTGGGTCGCCGAGCCCAGATCTTGCTTGATCAAGGCCGTGAACCACGCGGCGTATTCGTCCGTGACCTCACAACCCAGGCCACGCACGCCTCCTAATTTAAGGGACAGCTTAACTCTACGGGCCGACTGGAGCCAGCCGCAACCTGGCTGAGGCCAGCCGATTACCGCTGCCGGGTAAAGCTTCGGCCGCATTTGGCCTCTGCGTGACGAAGACAACTGGTCGATCGGACGAGCCGGGTGCGGGGTTGGGTCATCGACGCGCGTAATGTCACCCGCCTTACTTACCTCCGGGGTATCCACTTAACCGGACTGGAAACTGCAGCTGGATTCCGGCGGTCCGCCACGGGCGGTCCGCCGCTGGGCGCTCGAGGCTCGGAGGGTGTCCCGTGCCGCCCTCGGCTCGCTTCGCACGGCGCGGCTTTTTGCTGGCGAGCAGATCCACGTACCGGACTGGCTCGTGGCCGGCGGCTAGCTGCAGGACCCGGTAGAACACCATGCCCCGGCTGGCCGATCGGCGGCGGTTGAACCGGAAGACGAACTCGTTGAGATAGGCGGGCAGGTGCGCGGCGTCAACCGAGCCCTGGTGGGTGCCCAGCAGCCACCGCTTGCACAGCGAGGCGACCCGGTGGACTCCGGGCAGCAGGCTGTCCGGGTCCTCCCCAGCGGCGCGGGCCGCTTTCTGGTTGATGGGCCGGTGCTGATATCCCTTGCCGCTGATGGCCCGGTAAGCGGCCCAGCCGTCAGTGATGACCGTCGCCCCTGGCTGGACGTTCTCGGTGACGAACGTGCCCAGCGTGTCACCGCTGGCGTCATCGAGCGGCGCCATCCGGCAGCGGCCGATGCCCTTCGGCTCGCGAACCTCCACGGCGATCCCGGTGAGGACCTTCTTGCCGCGCTGCCGCCCGCCCCGCAAACCGGGCTCCTCGCCGCCGATGTAGGTCTCATCGACCTCGACCGTGCCGGACAGCCGGTCACGGCCCGGCCGCGACAGCGCTGACCGGAGCCGGTGCAGCATTGCCCACGCCGTCTGATAGGAGCTGATCTCCAGCACCCGCTGCAGGTGCTGGGCGGAGATGCCGTCCTTGGCGGTCGCGAACAGCCAGCAGGCGTGGAACCACACCGTCAGCGGTGTGCGCGTCTTGTCGAAGATAGTCCCAGCCGTCACCGAGGTCCGTGATCCGCAGCCGCCGCACTTGACCCGGCCGTCACCCAGCCGCCAGCCTCCCGCATGACCGCAGTCCGGGCAAACGAATCCGCCCGGCCAGCGCAGCCACTCAAGGTAGTCCAGGCAGTCGTCGTCAGTGCCGAACCAGGAAAGGAACTCGCCGGTCGATCTCGGGTAGTGCGCGCCCGCGACTGGTGTCGTCATGCGACGAGTCTAGTCCGGTTAAGTGGATACCCCAG
>JGI26341J46601_10000559_pt1 | contig 11601 bp, 12 predicted proteins | sample BogFormECP12_OM3_FD_46601 | JGI IMG/M metagenome (IMG submission 46601) | reverse complement strand
TGTTTGGAGACGAAGCTGGCCGCAGGCCGCATCAATGTCATGTCCTTTCTCGCGCCTGATCGTTGCATCCACGCCGTTCCGTTCAAGCGCGCGAAAGAAAACCTGCTGGCGCGTCTGGGACGGACGTTTCCAACTAAAATCATGGACGGTGTTGTAGGGAATCAAATTAATCTTTGCCTTCAGTTTTTGCGCTATACGGGCCAGTTCTGCAGCCTGGTCCAAACCATCGTTGACGTTTTCGATCAGAATATATTCAAACGTAATCCGCTGCCGTTTCTTTTCGGTATAGTATGCGCACGCATCGATCAGAGTCGCGACGTTATACTTTCGATTCACCGGCATGATTTTTTGGCGGACCTCGTCCGTTGCGCCGTGCAGCGAGATCGCTAGCCGGATCTGGATTGGTTGATCGGCCAGCTCACGGATCCGAGGTGCGAGGCCGCTCGTTGAGACTGTAATATGACGCGCACCGATCCCGACACCCCACGGAGCCCGGATGATCTCGACCGCCTGCAAAACGTTTTGATAATTCGCGAGAGGTTCCCCCATTCCCATGAAGACAATGTTATTAATNTTCTCGCCGCTCAATGCTTCGACTCGCAGGATCTGTTNAACAATCTCGCCGACATCCAGATTTCTCGTCCAACCATCCAGCCCGCTCGCGCAGAATTTGCAGCCATAGGCGCACCCAACCTGTGTCGACACGCAGATTGTCTTGCGNTCAGACGGCGAACCATACAGAGCCGGGCTAGCCGGAATTAAGACGGACTCGATAAAATTTCCATCNCCGAGAGCGAATAGGAATTTCTGAGTCGTGTCCCGTGACCCGGTCTTCCGCACACAGGCAAGCGGTTCCAAACGGAAGCTCCGATCGAGTTCGCCGCGCAATCGTTCAGAGAGATCGGACATCTCCTGGAAACGAGAGACCCTCTTCTGGTAAAGCCATTGCAGAACCTGTTTTGCACGATACGCAGGTTCGTTGCGCGCAGATACCCACGTCTCCATGCCCGACAAAGGCTGACTGAAAATTGACGGCTTTTTATCCATTTCCCTCGTCTCCCGTCCCCGAGATAGGATCTCTCTCAGGCATAGGACACTAACCTCAAAGCATCCCACAAATCAGCCCGGGTTCAACCGGTAGACCCGGACCGCCTGCAGCGCGAGAAATTAAATTACACGGCTTATTACTTATTAAGATGCAAATGGGCGATTCACCGGATCACGCGGAAAACCGCTCCTGTTCGATGCGCTGACACAAAAAACCGCTGGACTTGAGACCGGCGATCAATCAATCGTTCGCCCCTACCACCATGAAGTGCTACGAGATCTTCAGCAAGTTGTCCCCGGAGCTGACGAACGAAATATTTAGTTACCTGCTGGAGTCCGAGAAGGCAGTTTACAGGGCCATTATTCAGAATGTCGCGTCACGCCGTAAGCTGCGCCCGGTGTTTATCGAGCGAAAACCCAGGAACGAGCGGCACGCTTGGCTGCACCAGGCCCTGTCGATGAAAGGGGCTGATGATATTACGACCCAGCTTTTTCAGATCTGGCTGCTCGGCGCGCACCGGGAAATGATTTGCGAGTTTCTCGATTCACTCGGAATAGCGCATGACGGGAAAGGCGTTGTCGAAAGCTTGCCCTCGGAACCTCCTAGCGAAGAACTGAGTGAAATAATCTCAAAACTGCTCAACACCCANACTCCCGAGGTNGTCGCNGTCTATCTACACGCATTCCAGGCGATGGATGACACCGGCTGGTCGGCGCTGAACGATCTCGTCGCGAACGATCCGCGGTTGGCGTTGGGGAGGAGGACGCAGAGGGAAGAGGAGAACGCAGAGAAATAGTTTCACCGCAGAGTTCGAGTTCCCCGCGCCTTGCGATTCATTTGTCTCTCTTAATTCTGCCTTTTGCCTTTTGCCTTCCCCCCGTGCCTCTGTGGTAAACCTTATTCCTATTCCTCCTTCCTTCTTCATTTTTACTTCTTACTTCCTTTGGATCTTACGCGAAGATTCAGCATTTCGACCGAGACAGAGAAAGCCATTGCGACGTAGATATATCCACGATCGATGTGTTGGCCTACACCGTCGGCGAGGAGGACTACGCCAATCATGATCAGGAATGCCAGAGCAAGCATCTTGATGGTTGGGTGCCCATCGACGAATCGGCTGATTACACCGGCGGCGAGAAGCATTAGGATCATAGCGATCGTGATGGCGGCGATCATCACCGGGAGATCGTTCGCCAAGCCGACAGCGGTGATTACAGAGTCTAACGAAAAAACGATGTCTAGGAGCACGATTTGGATAATTGTGCCCACAAAATTGCTGTGACCTCTCCTGAACTTGCCATCCTCCTCTGGTTCGAGGCGCGCGTGGATCTCCTGGGTGCTCTTCGCGATTAGAAAAAAGCCGCCGGCAATCAGGATCAGATCCTTGCCGGAAAATTCGTGCGAAAGAACGGCGAATAGCGGATTTGTCAGGCCCATCAGCCATTTGATGCACAGCAACAATAGAATCCGCGTGAACAATGCGAGTGCGAGNCCTGTCGTTCGCGCTTTGGCTTGCTGAATCTCCGGCAGCTTCCCCGTAAGGATCGAGATAAAGANGACGTTGTCGATTCCGAGAACAACTTCGAGAATCGTCAATGTCACAAGGCTAACCCANGCATTCGGATCATAAACCCAACCAATCCAATCCATACCGGGTGATCGTACCTAAGTGGCGATTTGCAAACTGTCAACGCAGCCTGCGTCGCTCATTCGCCGCGGCGGATGAGCGATGCAGGCTATGGCGGCTGCCCCGAGAGCTTTCACGGCTGCTTCTTATTTAAAGAATAGGGATTCAAACACTTTGATTTGATTCTTTCAATTTCGTACAGGCGTCTTGTCCTTGATAATTCTCGAGCGATCAGTATTCCCCTGATCGAACGACATAATGAAATCGTACCGCAAAGAACTCTGGTTCGAGACCGATCGGCGACGGCAATTCATAAGAATCACACCGCAAGTTGAACAGTGCATCCGAGAAAGCGGCGTCGCCGANGGNCTCGTCCTTGTGAACGCAATGCACATCACTGCGAGCATCTTTATCAATGACAACGAGAGCGGANTGCATCAAGATTTTGAGCGCTGGCTCGAGGGGTTGGCNCCGGAGAAGCCATACTCCCAATACGAGCACAACAGCTCGGAAGACAACGCGGATGCCCACCTCAAACGGACAATCATGGGACGAGAAGTTGTGGTCGCGATTACAAATCGGAAACTCGACTTCGGTCCGTGGGAAGAAATCTTTTACGGCGAATTCGATGGCAAACGGCGAAAACGGGTTTTGGTNAAGATCATAGGCGAATGACANCAGGCCTCGAAGCAGACGTACTGAAATTTATCAACGAGCCGGAACCGGACAGATTCGAAGAACTGGCGATCGAATTGTTTAACTACCAGCGGNGCGTCAATCCGGCCTACGCAANGTACTGNGAGCTCCTCGGCACGCCGAACAGNATCGATTCCTGGGAATTGATTCCCGCGGTGCCACAAGTCGCGTTTAAGCGATCCGCAGTCCGTTCTTTTCCTGCGGACCAGACGACAACTGAATTCCGTACCAGTGGCACCACCGGCGAAGGCCATGGCAAACATTTCTTCCCGTCGTTGCAATTATACAAAGCTGCCGTCCAAAAAGGCTGGGATTACTTTTGTCTGCCGTGGAATCGCTTTGTGATGCTCATGCAACATCCGGAGGACGCGCCATTTTCGTCGCTAAGCTACATGGGCGGCTTTCTCACCGCATCCGAGCGCTCCCGATTCGTGGTAGGAAAAAACGGTGATCTTGAGATCGAGCGGCTGGTGCAGTTGCTCGATAAACGCTCAGAACCGCTAACCCTGTTCGGCACAGCACTCGCGTTTCTGCACCTGGCTGAGCGGTTTCCGGATCTCCGTATTCGACTTCCAAATGGAAGCATCGCAATGGAGACAGGCGGTTTTAAAGGGAGCGGACGGGAAATCAGCAAACGCGATCTCTACACCCAAATCTCGGATCAGCTAGGGATCGGGATCGACTCAATCTGGAACGAATACGGGATGACCGAACTCAGTTCACAATTCTACTCCTGCAACATCGGGTGCTCCCACCACGGGCCGCCGTGGACTCGTTTCCAGATCGTCGACCCGGAAACGAACAGAGCGGCAGCACCGGGTAATATCGGCCTTGTCCGCGTTATCGACCTTGCGAACCTCTGGTCGGTAATCGGGATCCAGACCCAGGATCTTGCGGTTGAAAAGCCAGACGGCGGGTTTTTGCTCCTTGGACGCGATCCGGCTGCATTGCCTCGCGGCTGCTCTCGCGCGATGGATGAACTTTTAGTATTTGCGCAAGCCTGAGCGGGCGATGGATCTGGAAGCCAGAATTGCAGCGATCGCAGCGGCCGCGGGACGCTTCCCATGGCTTGGTGACTTGAGCGTTCCGAGCATTTTGCGCTGGATTGAATTAGAGCTAGGGCGGTCTCTCAGCAGCCCCCAGGCCCTAGTTTACGGGAGACAGAAATATCTGGTTTGTCCGCTTGATCCCGTTCTGCACATCGTCAGCGGCAACACGCCGCACGCGGCGCTTCAAAGCCTGATTCGTGGCATTGTCGTTGGAGCGACAAATCGGATCAAATTGCCGGAAGAAGGCCTGCCGGAGGTCGACGCTTTCGTCGAAGCGCTGCCGCCGGATCTGAGACCGGAACTGGCAACAGCTCTTCCTCCGACCTGGATGAACGAGGCGGAAGCCGTTGTCGTTTTTGGCTCAGACGAGACGGTCCGGGAGATTTCGCAACAAATCGGACCTGCGCAGCGTTTCATCGTGCATGGGCACAAAATCAGCCTAGGACTAATCAAGACTAAATGCGGCCCTGATCTGGCTAGACGGATCGCCGACGATCTCTTCGTGTTCGACCAACTCGGCTGCCTTTCGCCTCAACTATTGTATGTCGCCGGCGACTCGATCGAGTTTGCCGGGGCGCTCGCGCAGGAATTTCTGCGGACTCGCCCCGCAAAGAGTCGAGTGGTCCTTGAAATCGCGGCGGCGCTAAGAGTTTTTCACGAGGAATGGAAGTTTCGGGCGGCTACGGAACCAGGAGTCTTTTTCTGGGAAAGCCGCGAAGCATTGGATTGGGCGGTAGTTCACGATTGCTCGCCTGCGCTCGCGCCAAATCCACTGTACGGGACAATTTTTATAAAGCCGATGCCGGCAGACGTCGGATTGGTGCCGGTACAAGTTCGCCGCCATGTTGCCACAGTGGGGGTGGATCCACTCGATTACGAATCGGTAAGAACAGCGGATTCGCCTCGGAGCCCAGCGAGTCTGCGCCATCGGGCAAATGCAGAATCCTCCGATCACTTGGCATCACGACGGCCAACCGACGCTGGCGAACCTCGTTCGCTACGTCGACGTGGAAGGATTGACGAACTGATTTCGTGTCGGGTTGTCGGCGTGCGGGAAGAGGCGGCGAAGCAGTGATTTCCATCCTTCTTGGAATTTTCAGAGAAACACTTCATACTGTTCGGTCTGCCAGACGTGTCGTGTCCCCGAAAGAAATGCCATTTCGAGGAGAGGACACGAGCTTCGTTTGCCGGCCCGGAAGATTTATTCATGACACAGCAGCTTCAAAGTTACCTCGGACATTCGTACCCGTCGCAATTGGCCGAACTCGTCAAGAAAGTGTGGCCAAATGATCGGCTGGCACAATTGCCGCAAGAGCATCATCTCCGGCAACTGTTCGACATCGCGTACCACGCCAGCCTGATGCGCGACGAAGATCGCCAGGTGACGTTCAGGCTGATTTTCGGCGATCCCGGACTGCTGCCACCGGACGACGGGCCTCCGAGCGGCCTTATGCCGTTGAACCTGGATCGGCCCCGGCCATTCAACGAGCAAGAGATCCGGCGTCTCTCGATGGCTGCGATGTTTTTCCGGTCGATGATCGGGGTCTGCCCGAGTTCGCATCACGACCTGCACATCTGGGGCATGGTCGTCTCCGGGACGCGGTGGCTTAGCAGCATCGCCGGTGGCCGGTACCACGGAGCGCCCGAGCCGGACTCGCTGGTTATACATTCTCTCGGTCCGGGTCGATTGACAATTCATCTCGGAAGAAACCGGATTGCGACCCTGGCTGGAGGCCGAATCGAATCCAAAGCGTTCGACCTTTTCGAATCGAAGTGGCTGCAAAACATCTTTACCGAAGTTCGGAGCAGTTTCCTAAATGAGGCGTTCGGCGGAAACATCGATGCGAAATACGTTCCCGTCGACGTCGATTTCGTGAGAATGATGACCTACAACATCATTCTTCGTGCGCTCGCGGTCGTCCGAGACGGGCGGCACGGCGGAACGATGGTAATTATCGATCCGGATGACGAAGCCATCCTTCGCGATCCGGCCGCTGCGGTCCGATTTAAATATCTGATTGGCGATTGTCCGGCACGCCGGCGTTACGCGCACATGCTCACGCAGGCGATCCTGCGGCTATCGAACCTGGCGAGCGATCANAGCCGGCCGAGCGCAGGGTGGTCCGAATACCAGACGCTCATGGACACCGAGCTGAGCGATCTGGACGANGCCCTCTTCGATTTCGCTCACTTCCTGGCAGACCTGATGGCTGTCGATGGNGCCCTCGTCGTCACCCAAGCNTTGGAACTGGTCGGTTTCGGCGCCGAACTGCGATACGAAGCTCCGAACTTGAGAAGCGTTCGGCACGCGCTCGATCTGGAAGGGGAGATTTGGGGAAACGAACCGCTCGACAATGTCGGGACGCGTCATCGTGCCGTTTACCGGTTTTGCAAAGGGTACCCAAAATGTTTGGCGATCGTCGTTTCGCAAGATGGATCGGTTCAGTTTGTGCGGAACCACCACGGCGCCGTGACCTATTGGAACCAGCTTTCCTGGTAGGCACCGATGCCGATTAGACTCACCCGAAAAAGGGGCAAGGAGCTTTCCCTCGAGGAAGCAAGAAGAGCGATCCTCTACGCGCAAGGGTTCGGTGACCGCCGCACGACACAGGTGACGCACAGGCACCTGCACACCATCTCCAAGCGGATCGGGATGCTGCAAATCGATTCAGTGAACGTTTTGATGCGGGCGCACTACCTACCGATATTTTCGAGACTTGGCCCCTATCCCATCAATCTCCTGGACGAAATTAGCTACTCGAAGAAGCGACGACGCTTTTTTGAGTATTGGGGCCATGAAGCTTGCTTGTTGCCGCTGGAACATTTTCCTTTCCTCCGCTGGCGAATGGAAAGGGCTCGAAACTACGTCGGCATTTGGAAAGGCCTCGCCGATTTCGCAAAATCGAAGCCGGAATTCATCGAGCGGGTTTTTGAGATCCTCCAGGAACATGGCCCGTCGAGCGGCGGAGAGATAGCGAAACACGTCGCTGAAGAACGCCAACGCGGTGCGCGAGGTTGGTGGGGCTGGTCTGACAGCAAAGCCGCGTTGGAGTTCCTGTTCTGGTCCGGGCGCATCACGACGGCGGTGCGCCGTAATTTTGAGCGGGTGTACGATCTGGCCGAGCGAGTGATCCCGAGCGAGATCATGAACCAGCGAGCGCCATCGCTGGAGGAGGCGCAGCGCCGGCTCGTGACCACCGCGGCACGCGCACTCGGAGTCGCAACGGAGGCTGATTTGCGGGATTACTTTCGACTCCCGACGCATGAGGCGCGGGCCAGAATCGTGGAGCTGGTTGACGCCGGCGATCTCATCCCGGTCACCGTCGAAAAGTGGAATGCTTACCTGCATCGAGATGCGAAGATACCGCGCCGAATCGATGCTCAGGCGCTTGTTTCACCGTTCGATCCGCTCGTATGGGACCGCGCCAGGCCGGAACGGTTTTTTGGTTTTCGTTACCGGATCGGGATCTACACTCCCGTACACAAACGCGAGCACGGCTACTACGTGCTCCCTTTCCTGCTCGGAGACAGACTGGTAGCTCGTGTGGATCTCAAAGCAGAGAGAAAACGCGGGACGCTCCACGTCCTCTCAGCAATAGAGGAGCCCGGCGTCGATCGATCGAAAGTTGTGAACGCGCTGGCGGACGAGCTCGCAGTGCTTGCGCGCTGGGTTGGTTTGCAGGAAATTTCCGTTTCGGACCGCGGCACACTGGCGCCTTCCTTGCGCGCCGTGCCGAAGAGCGGCTGAGTGCTCAGAAACTTGTAGTCTGAGCGGCAACATTCCGGCCGGGTGCGCGAGGCGGCGCGCGACGCCAGAGCAGGGATGGTTTTTTGCGATGAAGCCGACCCAACCTTTGGCTCGGGTCGGTTTCATCGCAAAAAACCGCTTGGAAGATTCTCAGATCGTTTCCATATTCTCGCCCGAAATGAACCANGCTCTAATCGCTCTCGAAGATGGCCGTACCTTTTCCGGAGAAGGATTCGGAGCTTCNGGAACAACGGTCGGCGAAATCTGCTTCAACACCTCCATGACCGGGTACCAGGAGGTGCTCACCGATCCGTCGTATCGGGGCCAGATCGTTACGATGACCTATCCGCTCATCGGGAATTGCGGCGTCAATCCGTTCGACCAGGAAAGCCTCGAACCGCACGTCCGGGGATTTGTCGTGGGCGAACTTTCACCGATTACGAGCAACTGGCGGGCAAGCGGTTCCCTGGATGACTACCTAAAAAAGTGGAATATCTGCGGAATCCAAGGGGTCGACACACGCGCTTTGACGAAGCATCTCCGAGTGCGAGGTGCAATGAGGGCCTGCCTCACGACGGAAGTCAAAGATCCGCAGGTAGCTGTGCAACGGGCATTGAACTCTCCGGAAATGCAAGGCTCCGATTACGTTAGCGAAGTATCGACTCGCGAGTCCTACGAATGGGATCCGGAGGACAAGCTAAGTCGCGACTGGACGATCATTAAGGGAGCCGGGGAACAGTCCGGCGAGGTGCTTGAGAATGGGCAGATCTTGAAAACGTTACCGCCGGTTCGGCACCGAATCGTTGCGTACGACTACGGGATCAAATACAACATTCTCCGGAGACTGCGCCAGCACGGGTGCAAGGTGACTGTCGTACCTGCCGGCACGAAAGCGGAGGATNTCCTCGCGCTGAAACCGGACGGTGTCTTCCTTTCGAACGGTCCAGGTGACCCGGGNGCGTTACCTCACCTTTCCAACGAGTTGAAAAAGCTGTTTGGCAGGGCCCCGATCTTTGGCATTTGCCTGGGTCACCAATTGCTCGGGCTCGCGTACGGCGGAAAGGAATTCAAATTGAAATTTGGCCACCGNGGCGGCAACCAGCCGGTCAAAGATCTGAAGAGCGGAAAAGTATCGATTACTTCGCAGAACCATGGATTTGCAATCGANGCGGAGTCCCTCCCNTCATCGGTCGAGGTTTCGCACATTAATCTGAACGATCAGACAGTCGAAGGAATGCGGAACACCGAGTACCCGATTTTCAGCGTACAGTATCATCCGGAGGCTTCCCCCGGCCCTCATGACGCCAGCTATTTTTTCGAGGAATTCGGCAAACTGATGGATGAGCATCGCTCCTGAGATCGTTTGCCCGCAGACTCCGCCCTGGGACCTGCACTCACTCGATGCTTTGGCTTCCACGTGGGCAAACAGCGCGCGGATCACTCTGCGGGAGAACCTGTCCGGACGGCAGCCGCGCTGGGGCACAGAGGTGCGAGTCGGGTGGTCCGGCGAACATTTCCACGGATTGTTCGTCTGCCAGGATCCAAATCCCTGGGCGACAAAGACAACNCGGGACGATGCNTTGTGGGAAGAGGATGTCGTCGAACTGTTCCTGGATCCGTTTGGCGATATGCTTTCCTATTTTGAGATTGAGATCAATCCGTTGAACACCGTGACCGACCTGTTCATCCGCCGGACACGGAGCGGATTAAAGAGGGAATTCCGATGGGACTGCGAAGGACTGGCTACGGCCTGCGGTACGCTTGCATACGGGTGGGTTGCGGCGTTTCAAATCCCATTTGCGTCACTCGGCGATTGTCACCCCGGCCGGTCGCCGCACTGGCGGGTAAATTTTACCCGAATCGATCGCCCGCAAGAGGAGCCGTGCGAGCTATCTGCGTGGTCGCCGACGCTGATGAAGACGTTCCATGTTGCCAGGCGCTTCGGAGTTTTGCGATTTTAGCCTGAACTTCTCATCCGGCCCAGGCCCGATGAGAAGTTCACCCGTTGCAAGCTGCTTCGGAAGCAGGTTGCATGAGCCTTGATTTTTCCAGTGCAACGGAGAGACTCCGGGGTTACTGAACATTAACTGCGAGTAAAGCAGATCTACCGATTGAGAGGAAATATTATGGATGAGCAACAGGACCCACACAATGCGGCCAATACCGCCAATGATCAGGGAAGCAGCACCCCGGACGATTTCAAAGCTGCGGCTGCCGCGAAAGCTGCAGAGATTCGGCGNGTAGCCGAAAAGAAAGCGGAAGAACTTCGGCAATTAGCGCAGGCAAAAGCCCAGGAATTCAGCGGAGCAGCCGGGAGCGCATGGACGGATGCGCGTTCACGAGCAAAAGACTGGCATTCAGGCAGCGAAACCTACGTCCGCGAGAATCCGACAAAAGCGATACTGATCGCTCTCGGTCTGGGATTCCTCTTGGGACTGATGTTCCGGAAATAGTTCATGGATCCAGATGCTCCGGGCGGTGCTCAACCATCGAAACAGTCGACAAGCGACTCAGTTCGAAACTGGGTAGCCTCGTTTATTGGTAATCTGGAGCTTAGGCTTCGGCTGCTCGGACTCGAATCGAAGGAAGCCGGAATACACTTGTTGGTGCTGGCGCTGCTATTCGCCGGCACCGTTGTTTTCTTTGCCGGTTTCCTCGTCATGCTGCTCGTATTTTTTCTCTACCTCCTCATGCTGATTTTCCATTGGGGATGGGGCTGGAGTGCTCTTGCCTGCGGGGTGGTCTACCTCGTTGTGGCCATTCTCGCAGCGGTGGTCCTTCGGTTCCGAATTCTTAAACCGCTCTTTCCAACAACATTCGCCGAATTTAAACGAGATCGTGAATGGCTGACTCACAAGACGAAAGAAAGCGAATAACCGAAGAACTCGCGCGGATGCGCGTCTCGCTTCGTGACCAAACTCTGCTGTTGCGACGGAACCTGGACGTCGGAGCGCGTATGTCCGATTCGCTGAGGAAGCATTCCTGGGGTTGGATCAGCATCGCAGCGATCTTCGGCTGGATCCTCTCGCGATTGCCGGCTCGAAAGAAAAAGATTTATATTCACACAGCGAAAAGCGGGAAGCAGTCACGTGGGGATGGCGGCGTAATGACTCACATCTGGAAAGGGATCTGGTCGATTGCGAGACCGGTCCTGACGGCGTACCTGACAAGGAAGATCGCCGCAAAAGCAAAGCTCGTCGGCGGAAAACAGGCAACATAGATAAAGCCCCGAAAACCACATCTTCGTATTAAGGGTACCTAGGGTTTCAGGGCCACTGAGTCTGTGACGTGACCTGTCTTGAGCGAGGCGTAGAGCTGACCCATGCGGTCCCACTGCTCGGCGATCTGCTCAGTGTCGATGGTCTGGTCGGCGCGGCTGACCAAAGATGTAAGCGAACCATAGTCGCAGTTGGGATCGATCCGGTAGATGCGC
>JGI26341J46601_10000555_pt1 | contig 11663 bp, 11 predicted proteins | sample BogFormECP12_OM3_FD_46601 | JGI IMG/M metagenome (IMG submission 46601) | reverse complement strand
GTCGCCGTCATTATCATCAAGGGCGATCGACAAGGCGAACATGCCGCGCTTGGCAAACCAGATGCCGCGAGCGACCAAATCGAAATAGAATAGGTCGCGCAACGCGGCATTTCCCCGTTCGGCGTCTTCCTGCGAGCGGATCGGCCCATCGGTCATGTGCACCGCCAGCATCGAGCCCAGCCCGGTGAATTGCATCGCCAGCCCGCGCCTCTGAACCACCGCATTGAGCCGCTCGCGCAGGCGGTCGCCCCAGGCGTTGAGGGTACGGGCGCGCTCCGGGGTGTAGATCTCGGTCAGCCCGGCGAGCCCGGCATTCATCGTCAATACGTTGTTGTTGAACGTGCCGGCGTGCTGGAACGCATCCGCCCGTCGCGGATCGAAACGGTCCATGATGTCGGCGCGCCCGCCAAAAGCGCCAAAGCTCATGCCGCCGCCGACATATTTGCCAAGTGTCGTCAGGTCGGGAAGGATGCCGTGCACCTCCTGCAAACCGCCCGGCGCAAGCCGCGAGGTCATCACCTCGTCAAAGATCAACAACGCCCCGGTCTCGTCTGCCAGGGCGCGCAACCCGGCGAGGAAACCTCGCTCTGCCGGGATGCAGCCGGTCGTGCCCTGCATCGGCTCGATCAGGATCGCGGCGAGTTCGGCCCGATGGGGCGCCACCAGCGCCTCGACTGCTTCGAGGTCATTGTAGCGGCCGAGGAGATATTCGAACGGCGCATTGAGCCGGCTGCCATGGCCGCGGAAGTAGAAGACGCCGCCATGATAGCCGCCGTCGAACACCAAAACCTTGGGCCGGCCGGTGATCGCGACAGCCGCGCTGACTGCCATCAGATTGGCCTCGGTGCCGGAATTCGTAAAGCGCACCAGATCGATCGACGGGAAGCGGGCGCAGATCGCCGCGGCGAACCGTGCTTCGGTCGCGTTGTGCGCCCCGAAGTTTAAGCCGCCTTCGAGGGCTTCCGTGATTGCCCTAAGGATCGCCGGGTGCGAATGACCAAATATTCCGGCGGTGAACTCGTTGAGGAAATCGACATATTCGTGCCCGTCGAGATCCCACAGCCGTGCCCCCTCGCCGCGCACCATGGTCAACGGAAACGGGTCGACATGGATCGCCGAGCGGGTATTGCCGCCCGGCATCGCCTCGCACGCCTCACGATGCTGCGCGAGGCTCTTCGGGTTGCGCGCCCGGTAAAGCTCTTCCGCCTCGGCGAGCGCTCCGCGGATGTCGATATTGGTGGGATGAGTCGGGGTCATCCGCCTTCAGCCGGGATAGGCGCGCCGGCCGTGATCGCGCATCCACAAGCGGACCAGGTGCCGCTTGCGCTCGGGTTCAGGGTAATCGACAAACGCTGTACGGCTGTGCCCCAATGCGCGGTTGTCGACAAACTGCATTTGCCCGGGCTCGAGGTCGAAATCGACCGAAAACCCGTCATCCTCGAAGACTTCGAGCATAGCTGCGATCGCGGCCGCTCCTTCCTCGTCGACCGGTTCGCCCTTCATCGCATAACCGCTGTTGATTTGATGCACGCTGAATCGCGCCTTTAATTCTCCCGAGTTTTCGAAGGCCGGGGCAGCAAAGATCGGGCTCTCGCCCGGGTGAAATTCGCGCTGCCGATCGAACCAGAAGGGCTGATAAAGCCGCGGCAGTTCGTTCGGATGCCTCGTGAGCAAGGCATTATGGGCGGCATGAAAGCTGAGCACGCGGCTGTGCCCGCCGCTCACCGCCTGGCGCAAACAAAGCAGGCCGACATAGTCGGGCGGGGTGTTGTTGTAGGCGTTGTCGTTGTGAAAGCGGATCTCGATATTGGTCTTGTCTGGCCGAACTCCCGAGCCGGGAAGCGCCTCTTGCCCGGTGTCGAGAACATCGTAGATCAGCGTGCCGTCGAGCTTTTGCGCCACCGGGCGCGAGATCATGCTCGACAAGATCCAATAGATCGCCGTCGCCTCACCAGCGTCCATCTCGGCGACGGACAGGCGGTCGACGATCGCGAAGCGCACACCGCGGTCGAGAATATGCCGCACCCGAGCGATCTGCTCGCGGCAGGCCGGCATCGCGAAATCCTCGGGACGCAGCACTACCGTCGGCAGCGGAAACGCTCGCAGCTCATCGACCGCGCGGCGGATCTCGTCGTGGCACGCGACCGAAAGTTCGACCCGGTAAGCCTCGGGTTGGACATTGCACCCGACCCAGGCGCTCGCGGCGTTGATAGGGGTCGTGTCCATCACTTGCTCCCTCCGAGAGCGCTCGCTCGGGGTCTCACGATATCATACTAATTGTCCGGAGCCTTGCCGAAGAAGCCGACCTAGACGAAGATGGGGTTCCCACGAACGGTTCGCTTCTTCGCCAATGAAGGACACCGCTATGCCGTCGAGCAACATCGTCCTTTTAGAGCCCAACGGCCCGCGCGGGCAGCTTGAGTCCAGAGGATCCGTCCCGAAGGAATTGCTTGCGATCGACGTGGAGACTATCACAAGGGGCCATCGATACCTCGACGACGCCGAACACGGCGTGTTCATGAGCGTCTTTGATTCCACCCCAACCACGTTGAAGATGCGACCGTTCCCGAGGAATGAATTGATTTGGGTCCTGGACGGTTCAGTCACCATCATCGACGCCGCTGGCCGCGAAGACACGTTCCGCGCCGGCGATTGCTTCATTTTTCCCCAGGGTTTCAATCGCCAGTGGAAGGGGACGGGGTATTTTCGCAAATTCGCCGTTGGTTTCACTGATCCTTCAGCGCAAGAACCCGCCAACGCCACCGACCTCAGAGTTGTGCGGGTGGATCCCGGCGGGCCGCTTGATGAAATGGCCGGACCGTCCGCTGAATGGCTCCTGGGTCCGGCGCCGGTCCAGCATGAGCATCGGTGTTTCACGGATCCCACAGGGCAAATGACCGTGCGCGTCTGGGACACGACCGCCTGCCACATCAAGCCAAGGCCTACCCCACGCCATGAATGGATGCACATTCTCGACGGCTCGGTCACTTTGACCGAGGCCGCGGGAGGGGCGCATCATTTTAAGGCTGGTGACACTTTTGTCGTGACACTCGGGACTGTTTGTAGCTGGCGTTTTGATGCCTATCTGCGCGCGATCCATTGCACGTTCGAGCCGAAGGCAGCAGCGGCGAAGGTGCAGGCGGCCGNATAGCTTCGGTTGGGCTTGTCGGCGCGGGAGAGCGGACGTGTTGGCCGCCGGGCCCCGTAACCCGAGCACGACGAAGCTGTAACTCGCCAAATCGGTCTTCGAGAGCTGCTCGAGGCTGATCCCGGGCCGGTTTCGAAACACGGGCGAACTCCCAAGATAACTGACACCCGTCGCTTGCCGCCCCTCACCCTCCCGCTTCGCGGGTCCCTCCCTCTCCCCGCTCGCGGGGAGAGGGGCGCCCGCTCACGTCAAGCGGCATCCACCAGGACGAGTTCGGTGTCCTCGAGCGCGCGCACGTGGATCACCGCCTCCTTGTGGATGGCGGCGCCGTCACGGGCGTTCAGCGCGACGCCGTTGACCTCGACCGAGCCTTTGGCCGGGACGAGATAGCCGTGGCGTTCTTTCCCGAGAGGGTATTCGGCAGTCTCGCCCGCCTTCAACGTCGCGCCGAGAACTCGCGCATCGGTGCGGATCGGCAGTGCGTCGCTGTCGCCGGGGTCGCCGCTCGCCAGCGTGACAAAACGGCCGGAGCGATCGCCTTTGGGAAAGGGCTTGGCGCCCCAGCTCGGGGCCTTGCCACGGCTCGTCGGCAGGATCCAGATCTGGAAGATCCGGGTGGTCCCCGGCTCCAGATTGTACTCCGAGTGACGGATGCCGGTTCCGGCACTCATCACCTGCACGTCGCCGGCTTCGGTGCGCCCCTTATTGCCGAGACTGTCCTGATGGGTGATCGCACCCTCGCGGACATAGGTGACGATCTCCATGTCGGCGTGCGGGTGCTGCGGAAACCCGGTATTCGGGGCGATCGTGTCGTCATTCCATACCCGGAGCGAACCCCAACCCATGCGCTCGGGGTCATGGTAGTCGGCGAACGAGAAATGGTGCTTGGCGTCGAGCCAGCCATGGTTGGCTCCGCCCAGGCTTTCAAAGGGTCTGCGTTCGATCATCGTCGTTCTCCGGTTCTGCACGGCGAGGTTTTCGTCTCGTCCATGAGCCCTAGATCGCATGGGCGGCGTCGATTAAAAGTAGAAACGATGGAAACTCATCGTTTCTGATATTGCCCGTGGTGGGTCTTCCGGATCTCGAAGCCTGGGCGATCTTCGCCAAGGTGGCACAGAGCGGCTCGTTTTCGCGCGCGGCAGTCGAACTTGGCCTCGCAAAAGCTACGGTTTCTAAAGCGATTGCCCGACTCGAACGGCGTGTTGGCACGGTCCTCCTCTACCGCACGTCACGCCGGGTGGTGTTGAGCGAGTCTGGCCGAAGTTTGCTCGCTCACGCGTTGCGCGTACTGAATGAGGGCGAGGCTGCCGAAGCCTATGCCTTCGCACAGTCAGAGACGCCGCGCGGCGCGGTGCGCCTTGCCGTTCCGATGTCGTTCGGTCTCGCCCATGTGGCGCCGATCTTACCCGAGTTCCTGAGTTCGTACCCGGAAGTGACGATCGATCTCCATCTCGGCGACGAGATTGTCGACCTCGTCGCCGGCGGGTTCGACATGGCCCTACGGATTGCCACTCTGCGGGATTCCAGCCTGATCGCGCGGCGGCTGTGCCAGGTTCGGCGCCTCGTCGTCGGCGCGCAGGCGTATTTCGACCGACGAGGACGCCCGATCCATCCGGCCGAGCTCGCCGACCACAATTGTCTCGGCTACGCCTACCTTCCCTCGCCCGAAGTCTGGCGTTTTGTTCATGTCGGGGGCGACGAAACGGAGGTAACACCGCGCGGTCCGCTGCGCGCCAACAATGCCGATGCACTGGCACCGGCTTTGCTGGCCGGGCTCGGTCTGGCGGTCCAACCCGAATTCACGGTGTGGGAGGATATGGCGGCCGGGCGGCTCGAGCAGGTTTTGACCGAGTGGTCCCTGCCGCCTATCGCCTTGCACATGGTCACGCCGCCGGGCGGTTTGCGGCCGGCGCGGGTCGGCGTGCTGATCGACTTCCTGGTAAAGCGGCTTGCGGCGGCACCTTGGGCGAAATGACTGAGACGCTATGGTGCGGCCACCAACTTGGCACAAGCGCGCGGCAGATCCCCGAGCAGCAACGGCTTCACCGGTCCCGCCGGAGGGTGGCGCGCTTCGGGGGTGAACCACCAGTCGAGTTCCTTGCCGCAGCCGTCGCCCGGCGGCGGGGGCGCCTGGCTTCGGCACTCCGGCTGGCCGTCGGGGCAGGATAGGCGGATGTGGAAGTGGTAGTCGTGGCCCCACCACGGCCGCATCTTGGTCAGCCAAGCCCGGTCCGTACCCGCCGCACGGCATAGCGCGCGCTTGATCGCCGGGTTGACAAAGATGCGTTCCACCGCCGGTTCGCGCGCCACGGCCTCCAGCAGGCGCCGATGCTGCGGTGTCCATGTCGCCTCGTCCACGTCCTTGCCGTCGGCCGCGACGACATCGGTCGCCGACATCGCGTCGCGTTCGGCGGCGCTGAGCCGGCGGCTCGGCATCGGCGTCAGCCAGATATCGGCATCGAGCCCGATCTGGTGCGAGCCGTGACCGGTCAGCATCGGCCCACCCCGCGGCTGCGCGATGTCGCCGACCAAGAGCCCGGGCCAGTCGGCCTCTGCCGGCAGCTTTTGCGCCAACCGCTCGAGCAAGGCGATTAGGAAGGGATGGCCCCAGGCGCGGTTGCGCGACGGGCGCATGACCTGCCAGTTCGGCCCGTCGGCGGGGAGCGCGAGGCCGCCTTCCAAGCAGCCCCGCTCATAGGCGCCGATCGCCTCCGGCGGTCCTGGCGCCGGCGTCGCCTCGCTCCCGAACACGCGCTGGGCTGCATTCGGCGGCAGGTGTGCCAGCACAGCCGCGCGATGCGCCGCCTCCTCGGCGGCCGTGTCCTGCGCGAAAGCGTTGCCGCAGCCGGCCCCGAGTGCCAGAAGCAAAGCCCAGAACAGCGCCGCACGCATCACTCCGCCGGCCGCTCGTAAAGCCCGCGGCCATCCTTCAGCGTGAGGCCGGTGATCAGCCGGCGCCTCTCCTCGACGGTGTTGCCGTCGGCGTCGCGGAACCCCAAATTGCCGTCGCGCCGTTCGAGGATCGCCACGTCTGCGGTTGCCGTCGGCCGCAAAAATGCCGACCACACCCTCGGGGGCGAGGATCTCGGGCGGCGCGGCCGTGGGCTCCGGCCGTGATCTATTTTCCGCCGTCGGCTGGGCGTCGGCCGGCGGGGTACCGAGCGCCGATAGATGACTATATCTTCTTGTTTTCACAGCCTGCACGAATTCCGTTGTTCTTCGCTTGATAAGGCGGCTCCAATTCGTTGATCGGCGGCAAAATTCCATTGATCTTCTATTGATCCGCTAAGTAACGAATTTTCTGCGTAAGCAGCTGAAATAACGAGCGATTGTGCCCGGCCGCCGTGGCCTTTCGGGGCGAAAAAGCACGATTTTCGTTGTATTTCGCCCCTGGGCGTGCGCGGCGAAGCCCGGCAAGACGTTCCCGCCGAGGTGCTCCTGCACCCCTGTGCCCAGGTCCGCTTGTGGGACAGGGTCGGGCTTTCGCGGGGGTGACGATAACACTCATGAACCTCGCTCTGACTATTAGACTCGGGGTTTCTCAGAAGTCGAGATCGGCGTAGTGCTCGGGCGGCGGAACGCCGGGCACGTGGTCGGCGAGGATCGGGCGGAAGCTCGGGCGCGACTTGATCCGCGCGTACCATTCCTTGGCGGGTTCGTGGGCGTCCCAAGGCACGTCGCCGAGATAGTCGAGGCTCGACAGCTGCGCCGCGGCGGTGATGTCGGCGATCGAGAAATGGTCGCCGGCCAGCCATCGCCGGCGCTCGACGAGATAACCGATATAATCGAGGTGGTGCGGAAGATTGGCATGCCCGGCACGGATCGCCTGCGAATTGGGCTGCCCGTGCCCGAGGAAGCGCTTCATCATCTTCTCGCCCAGCAAATTCTCGGTCACCTCGAGGTTCATCTTGATATCGAACCAGGCGGTCAGGCGTCGCACCTCGGCCCGGTCGACCGGGTTGATGCCGATCAGCATTTTCTCGCGATAGACCTCGTCGAGATACTCGATAATGGCGGCGGTATCAGAGAGCACGGTTCCGTCTGGCTCGATCAGCACCGGCACTTCGCCCGCCGGGTTAAGGGCGAGGAATTCCGGACGCCTTTCCCAGACTTTCTCGGTCTTCAGCGTGAAATCGAGGTTCTTCTCCCTGAGCACGATGCGGACCTTGCGCGAGAAGGGAGAGAGCCAAGTGTGATAGAGAACGCGCATGCCGCGGAGTGTAACGATCAGCGCCGCCTGTGAACACGCCCGATCGCTGCGACAACCGCTTCACCGAAAGGGAATTTGGCGTCGGCTTGCTGGCGGGCCGCCGGCGGCGAATCGGATCATTCGACGCGACGTCACGGACGCGTTAGTCTCCCGCCTCCGCCGACTAAACCGGAACGGGAGGACCTCGCCGATGCCGCTCAACGCCCTTCACCACATTACCGTTCAGACCGACGACCTCGACGCGACGCGCGATTTCTACCGGGACGTTCTCGGCCTCAGGGTGGGCTTCCGCCCGGATCTCGACTTCCCCGGTTATTGGCTCTACTGCGGCGACGTTCCAGTAGTGCATCTGGTGCCGCGGGGGAACGCGATCGGCGGCGGTCCGTCGTCGGATACCGGGCCCTTTGACCACTTCGCCTTTCTCGCCTCCGACTTTCAAGGCATCAAGGCAACGCTCGACAACAAAGGCGTCAGGTATCGTGAAAACCACATCGCAAGCCCACCGATCGACCAGCTGTTCTTTCCGGACAACAACAACGTCATGGTCGAACTAAATTTTCCGCGCACCTGACCTGCAGCAGCACAGATCTGGGCCGCTGAGCTAACCCTGCGCGTGGAGCACCTTGCCGCCGACCTCGACAGCCTTGGCGGCGATCAGCACAAAGGCGATGACGCAGGGTACCGTGCCGCGATTGACCCAATTGTGGATCGTGCCGCGCTGCACCAGCACGTCGCCGGCCTTGAGATGGACGGTCGAAGCGTCGAGCTCCATGTCGATCTCGCCCGACACCACGACAGCATAATCGATCGAATCGGTGCGATGATTTCGCGGGCTGGCCCCCGGAGCGAGCTCGAGGACGCGGAAGACGGTGCCGTTGTCGAGCGTCGTGCCGGTTGGGCGCAACCCTGCGTCCTCGTCGCCGGTGTTGTCGACGGGAAAGCCTTGGCTCGTCCAGACGACGCAAGAGGCGGCACCCGGCCGCGACGAGACGAGGTTCTTCGTGATCTCGTCGATTTTGACGATGGCGCGGCCGGAGGCGTCGTGGCCGGTAACTACGCGTCGGAGTTGCAAAGCCACAGCGGATCTCCTCATTGGCTCAGGCGGCCCACATTGAACGCAACATATAAAAAGTTTGGCGTCTTTCGAGAAGTTCGGGCAAACCAAGACCATGCAGCTGCGCGTCCGCTCGATCACCCATCTCGCCGAAGCCATCAACGGGTACGAACTCGTCGACGCGCGCGGACGCGACCTCCCGCGGTTTGCGGCCGGCGCCCATATCGACTTGCGGCTCGGCGAGCTCCTGCGGCAGTACTCGCTGTGCAACGATCCCGCCGAGCGTCGGCGCTATTGCATTGCGGTCCTGCGCGAAGATGCGAGCGGCGGCGGNTCGCGCTACCTGCACGACANCGTTCGGGTCGGCGACCTCCTCGAGGTCTCGATGCCGCGCAACAATTTTCCGCTCGATGCAGCAGCCGAGCGGCATCTTCTGATCGCCGGAGGGATCGGAATCGCGCCGATCATCTCGATGATCGCCGAACTGCGGCGGCGCCGGGCCGACTTCCAGCTCCACTATTGCGCGCGTTCGGTCGCGAGGACGGCTTTCCGTGGCGATCTGGCGCCGCTCGCCGCCGAGGGGCGCGTCCACTTCCATTACGACGGCGGGAATCCCGTACGTGGACTTGATGTCGCGGCAGCGCTGCGCGATCCCCCGCCCGGAACCCATCTCTATTATTGCGGTCCCGCGAGCTTGATGGCGGCTGCGGCCGAAGCGGCTAAGGAATGGCCGGCGGGCACCACGCACTCCGAATATTTCACGGCGCCGCCGGCCGGGCGGGTNGTCGAGGACCAGCCGTTCCGCGTCAGGCTCGCGAAACGCGGCGTCGAATACCAAGTCCCGGTCGGCGAGACGATCGTCGGCGTGCTGCGCCGTAACGGCATCGCCGTTCCCACCTCATGTCAGCTCGGCTATTGCGGCGCTTGCCTGACGCGCTATCTCGAGGGCGAGCCCGATCATCGCGATCAGGTAGTCAGAGATTATGGTCGCGAGCGTTATGTGCTGATCTGCTGCGCCCGCTCAAGGACGCCTGTTCTCTATCTCGATTTATAAAGGGCTTCGGNTGCTGGCTACCGCAACTCTGCCTGACGATAAACTATCGACTACACAATAATTAACCATCAAATTAATACATAGGGTCATAGTTAACTCCATAATACAACAGTCTCAATCGAGCGTGTGTGCACCGGAAAGACTTGCCGATATAGGTGCGCAGAAAGTTGCGTCTGACCCGATTCGTACCGATCCTTTCCCGCTGCGGGGCTAGCTGATATGTGACCGTATCGACGTAGGGGGTGGTACGCAACACGTTGTGGTCTTCAAGTTTATCCATCGCGAGGTATTTTCGGGCTGCCTCGAAGTCGACGTAACGGCCGGCGCTGAGAAGCCCGGACCTGGAGCAACCGCGATATATGCTTTTCGTCCTACCAGCGATTGAATTCTGCCCAAACTCGGCATCGATGTCGCTCCACACCATTAGCAATCCGGTTTCGCGTGCTTGCTCATTGCCCTCTCCTCGATCGAGCAAGGGCCCTTTCCGCGGTTGTAGTGCTCGTCGTGCTCAATCCGACGACCGGCGCGCAGCGCCATCAAGTGAACAGATAGCGGCGAGCGCAACGCGGGGCGATGTCGATAACAAAATGTGTCCTCGTCGAAGCCGTCCAGCGCTACGACGCGGCGGAGGGCAGCTACATGATGCAGAGCCGACGACCGAAGCACCGATGGTGCCCAGGGGCGGAATTGAACCACCGACACACGGATTTTCAGTCCGTTGCTCTACCAACTGAGCTACCTGGGCGCCTGGTGAGGGGCGCTTATAGAGGAAATTCCGCGTTCCTGTCCAGCCGAGCGTGATGGCGGCTGCCTCTCTCCAATTGGACCATCGAGCCGCTCGTGCATGGGAGGGCGACGGTTCGACGCGACGGGGATGGCGCAGGCCAGTGGCAGTTTTTTTTTGGTTGACTTTGTTCATGATATGTTCTAAAACTACTTCATCAAATAAAACTCGAATGCGAGCGATTTCGGTATGTCACTCGGGTTCGCGCTGCTGACAGCAGGCTCCGAGACGGGTCGGCCAATCGGCCTACCGACCCCACGTTTGCGCCGATTGGCCGTCGCAGCGTCTCTGTGGGTCGTCCCGCATATTCATGGCTACTGGAAAGATGCTGGAGGAATTTGGCATGACATCTTTTAGCAGCATACCCTCGAAAGCTAGGTATCCGGGGGGGCCTGGCCCGGACGCGATCGATGTGTTTCCAAGCGTGATCAGGAACTTTCTCAACGAATACCGCCCGTCGCGGATGCCGTTCTTCCGACATATGGCTAATTTGCCGTTTCCGGTGGCGAGCGACCCCACATTGCTCGGCCAGATCCATCTAATTTACCAATCGGCCATGCACACCACCCGGGCAGCGGTTTATTATTTGCCTCATCTCGATAGTCCTGCGCTGCGTAAGCGCAAGCTGCAGATCTTAATCGACGACGATGGCCTGCCGGCGGGTGACACGCACCATTACCAACTGACGCGAGCCTTCCTCAACATCGGCGCGAAGTCCCTACTTGCGGACGAGGAGTTCGCCGATCCCGAGAAATTGTGCGATCATCTCGATGCCGAAACGGTGCACTTTGTGCGACTGGCCCGAGAACTATACGGGCGATCGCTCGGTCCCTGGTGTGCGGTCGAGGTCCTGTCGGTCGACTGGATGCGAGCCCTCGCCGAGGCCATTTCGGTNCATTTCCCAGAGTTCATCAATGAGCCCTATTTTCGGGAGTGTTTCTCACAGAGGATCGAAGAGCGTCACGCGGATGAATCGCTAGCAGTCACCCAAATTGTTCTTAAGGGGCGGCCGGAACTGCTGCCTGAAACATTGCGCGACGCTAGGATGATGGCCGAGGCGCTCGACGGTGTGTGGGCTCACTTGGACAGGATTGTCCGGAATGCTCGTCGCCGGGCNCGGAGCAACGGTGCTCTCCGATACCCCGAAAAGGGTGCTCCGGTTACCCGATGAACCCTATCCGCGCGAACGATAGCACCGATCTTGGTGCCGCCGTTGCAACTCGGTGCAAAGTCTCGTCAGCGATCGCTCCAACGGGCGTCTCGAGCGCAGATTGATTTCCTGTCGGCTGTCTACGCGATGTGCTGACGCCGAGGTTGTCGAGAAATGAAGATCAACCCAAAGATTCCCCCGGCCGAATTGGCTGTTGGTTGGTTGACCATGTTCCTAATGGGAACTGAACTTTTTGTATTTTC
>JGI26341J46601_10000554_pt1 | contig 11666 bp, 12 predicted proteins | sample BogFormECP12_OM3_FD_46601 | JGI IMG/M metagenome (IMG submission 46601) | reverse complement strand
CACGGCGATCGGGCATCTCGCGGCGATAGGCATCGGCCTGTGCTTCTACCCGATGGNCCGCGCGCGCGGCGGCCCCGAGTGGAACCCGGCTTGGTTGTGGGCCCGGCTCCGCAAACCCGCTGTGCACCCCGGTGAGGCGGCCGCGACCTGACGCGCTGTCAGTAGCGGTAGTGGTCGGCCTTGTACGGGCCCTCGACGTCGACCCCGATGTACTCGGCCTGCTCCTTGGTGAGCTTGGTCAAATGACCGCCGAGGGCGGCGACGTGGATGCGGGCCACCTTCTCGTCGAGCTTCTTCGGCAACCGGTACACCTCGTTGTCGTAGGTGTCGTTTTTGGTCCACAGCTCGATCTGCGCGATCACCTGGTTGGAGAAGCTGTTGCTCATCACGAACGACGGATGCCCGGTCGCGTTGCCGAGGTTCAGCAGCCGGCCCTCGCTCAGCACGATGATCGAATGGCCATCAGGGAACACGAACTCGTCGACCTGCGGCTTGATGTTGATGCGATGGATCTTCGGGTCGCGTTCCAGCGCGGCCATGTCGATCTCGTTGTCGAAGTGGCCGATGTTGCCCAGGATCGCCTTGTCTTTCATCGCGCGCATGTGGTCGAGCGTGATGATGTCCTTGTTGCCCGTCGCGGTGATCACGATGTCCGCTTCGCCGATCGCGTCCTCGACGCTCTTGACGTCGAAGCCCTCCATCAGCGCCTGAAGGGCGTTGATCGGGTCGATCTCGGTGACGGTGACGCGGGCACCCTGGCCCTTCAGCGACTCCGCGCAGCCCTTGCCGACGTCGCCGTAGCCGCATACCAGCACGTTCTTGCCACCGATCAGCACATCGGTGCCGCGGTTGATGCCGTCGATCAGCGAGTGCCGGGTGCCATACTTGTTGTCGAATTTGCTCTTGGTCACCGAGTCGTTGACGTTGATGGCCGGGAATTTCAGCTCCCCGGAAGCCGCGTACTGGTAGAGCCGCAGCACGCCCGTCGTGGTCTCCTCGGTGACGCCCCTGACGGACTCGGCGATCTTCGTCCACTTCGTTTGGTCGGTCTCGAAGCGCTCCCGCAGCCGGGCCAGGAATACCTTCCATTCGGTCGAGTCATCGTCCTCGGCCGGCGGCACGACACCGGCCGCCTCGTATTGCGCGCCCCGCAGCACCAGCATCGTCGCGTCGCCGCCGTCGTCGAGGATCATGTTGGCCGGCTCCTTCGGCCACGTCAGCATCTGCTCGGTGGCCCACCAGTACTCCTCGAGCGTCTCGCCCTTCCACGCGAACACGGGAACACCCTGCGGTTCCTCAGGTGTGCCGTGCCGGCCGACGACGGCGGCCGCCGCCGCGTGGTCCTGAGTGGAGAAGATGTTGCACGACGCCCACCGCACCTCGGCGCCCAGTTCGACGAGGGTCTCGATCAGCACCGCGGTCTGCACCGTCATGTGCAGCGAGCCGGAGATGCGCGCACCCTTCAGCGGCTGCACCTCGGCGTACTCGCGGCGCAGCGCCATGAGGCCCGGCATCTCGTGCTCCGCGAGGCGGATCTCCTTGCGGCCGAAGTCGGCCAGCGAGAGGTCGGCGACCTTGAATTCGATTCCGTTGCGGACGTCAGGTGTCAGCCGCTGCTCTGTGGTGGTCATGGTTGTCCTTCTCGTAAGCCTGCCCCGAATACTTAGCTTAANTACACATTAGTCGACGACTCATCCGGCCTCGACCACGCCGTGGCGCTCGGCGAACGGCGTCAGCAGCCGGGCCAGGTCGACGGCGACGTCGTGGTCTGCCTCCGGTGGCATCGACACGTAGCTCATCGCCAACCGCACGATAGCGCGTGCCAGCACCCCGGCGTCCTCGTCGCTGACCTTGACCCAGCCCTGCTGGAAAGAAGCGGTCAACCGCTGCGAACAATGCGTGATGATCGGCGCGCTGTCGGTCGTGATGATCTGCAGCAGATCGGGCTTGGCCTCGCCACTCAGCAGCGAGATGACCAGGGGGTCGGACGCGGATTGGGCGAAAAACGACCGGAAGCCCCGCACGAAGGCCGCGTAGATGTCGCCGACGTTGGCTTCGATCGCGTCCTCGACGGCGTCGACGAGCCCGTCGGCCGCCCGCAACGCATACGCCTGCGCGAGGCCGTGCCGCGACCCGAACTCGTTGTAGATGGTCTGGCGGCTGATCCCGGCCGCGCGGGCCACGTCGGCCAGCGTGATGGCCGACCAGTCACGGGTGAGCAGCAGCTCCCGCATGCCGTCGAGGATCGAGTCCCGAAGCAGCACCCGCGACGCCTCGGCATACGGGACTCGCTGCGACGATCTCCCACGTGTCACAGGCGCGAGACTAGCGCTCACGANCGGGCAACCTCCACCATCTCGAAGTCGGCCTTGGCCGCCCCGCAGTCCGGGCAGCTCCANTCGTCGGGGATCTCGTCCCAGCGGGTGCCGGGCGCGATCCCGTCCTCCGGCCAGCCCAGCGCCTCGTCGTACTCGAAGCCGCACTGGATGCAGCGGAACAGCCTGAAGTCATCGGTGCTCAATCGCTACCTCCATCGGTTCGAAGTCGACCTTCTCGCGCACCCCGCAGTCGGGGCAGCACCAGTCGTCGGGAATCTGATCCCACCGCGTGCCCGGCGGATAGCCCTCGCGCGCAGCGCCTTTCGCCTCGTCATAGACGTAGTCGCACACCGGGCAGAGGTACGCGCTCACGCGTCGACCCCGTACCGCGCCAGCAGCTTCTCCCGCTTGGCCGGCTGCAGATGCGCCCTGCTGATGTCGCCGCCGTAATGCGCCAGCACACGCTTGTCCATGACGTGCCGCCACAGCGGCGGGAAGTACGCAAGGCAGATCATGCTGGCGTATCCGCTCGGGAGGTTCGGCGCACCGTCGAAGCTGCGCAGCACCTGGTAGCGACGCGTCGGGTTCGCGTGATGGTCGCTGTGCCGCTGCAGGTGGTAGAGGAAGATGTTGGTCACCAGGTAATCGGAGTTCCAGCTGTGTTCGGGTGTGCACCGTTCGTAGCGCCCGCTTGCGGCCTTCTGCCGAAGCAGCCCGTAGTGCTCGAGGTAGTTCACGGTCTCCAACAGCACGAACCCGAAGACGGCCTGGATCACGACGAACGGGAGCAGCGCGAACCCGAAGATCGCGACCAGCACGCCCCACAGCATGACCGACATCAACCATGCGTTGAGCACGTCGTTGCGAAGGTTGAGCACGCTTTTGTCGAGCCGGCGCATCCGCTGGGCCTCCAGATGCCACGATGAGCGCAGGCTGCCCCAGATGCTGCGCGGCAGAAACGCCCACAGGCTCTCGCCCATCCGCGCGCTCGCCGGATCCTCCGGCGTCGCGACACGCACGTGGTGGCCACGGTTGTGCTCGATGAAGAAGTGGCCGTAACAGGTCTGCGCGAGCGTGATTTTCGACAGCCACCTCTCCAGCGCGTCCTTCTTGTGGCCGAGCTCGTGCGCGGTGTTGATGCCCACCCCNCCNAGCACCCCAACCGATAGCGCGACCCCGATCTTGGACACCCAGCCCAACGGCCCGTCAAAACCCAGCCAGCTCAGGTTGGCGGCGGTGAACAGATACGCGCCGAACACCACGCTGGCGTACTGGAACGGAATGAACGCATAGGTGCAGTAGCGGTAGTAGGGGTCGTTCTGGAGTTGCTCCATCACCTCGTCGGGCGGGTTCTGACCGTCGGGACCGAATCGCAGATCCAGCAGCGGCAGCAGGACGTAGATCAGTAGCGGACCGATCCAGAACAGCACCTGCGACGCGCTCCGCCAGCCCAGCTGGTTCATCGCCCAGACCACCGGCAGCACCACGAACAGCGCGGTCGGGGCGATCAGCCCCGTCAGCCACAGGTGCCGCTTCTTGTCGCGCCAGACTTCCGGCGTTTCAGCCGTCAACGCACTCACCTCCGAGAGCCGGATCACATCACGGCTTTACTCTAGAGGGCAGTTTGTCTGTTGTCTAGACATGAATCCCTATTTTGTAAACAGCGGTCGCGCCTGGGCCGCCTCCCTGGTCGCAAGCACGGAATGGCGCCGGCCGTACCCGAAGTAGACGACCATGCCGATCAGCATCCATACGACGAAGCGGATCCACGTCAGCAACGTGAGGTTCAGCATCAACCACAGGCAGGCGATGATCGACGCGATCGGCAGCGCCGGCACCCACGGCGCGCGGAAGCCGCGCGGCAGGTCGGGACGCGTCCGGCGCAGGATGATCACGCCGCCCGACACCAGCGCGAACGCGAACAACGTGCCGACGTTGACCATTTCCTCGAGCTTGCCGATCGGGAACACCGACGCCGCCACCGCGATCAGCACGCCGACCAGCACCGTGATCCGCACCGGTGTGCCGCGCGACCCGGTCTTGGCCAGCGCGCGGGGTAGCAGTCCGTCACGTGCCATCGCGAATAGCACCCGGCTCTGGCCCAGCATCAGCACGATCACCACCGTGGTGAGCCCGGCCAGCGCCCCGATCGCGACCACCTCTGCGGCCCAGTTGACCCCGTTGGCCTTGAACGCGGTGGCCAGGTTCGCGTGCCCGCCGCCGGCTTTGTCCTTGAGCTCGGTGTAGCGCACCATGCCCGAAAGAACCACGGAGACCGCCACATACAGGACGGTCACGATGGCCAGCGTGGCCAGGATGCCGCGGGGCACGTCGCGCTGCGGGTTCTTGGTTTCTTCGGCCGTGGTGGCGACCACGTCGAATCCGATGAACGCGAAGAACACGATCGATGCCCCGGCCAGCACGCCGTACCACCCGTAGTCGCTTCCCGACGCGCCGGTCAGCAGCGAGAACACCGACTGCTCGGCATGCGACTGACTGGGCTGGCCGGGCGGCACGAACGGCGAGAAGTTGCCGACCTTGATGTAGAACGCGCCGACAACGACGACGAGCACGACCACCGAGACCTTGACGAGAGTGATCACGGCGCTGACGTTCGATGACAGCTTGGTCCCCAGCGCCAGCAGCGTGGTGAGAATCGCAACGATCAGCAAGGCGCCCCAGTCCAGCGTCACCGGCCCGAATTTGGCTGTGCCACCCGAGAATCCGAACACCGTGCCGAGGTAGCTCGACCAGCCCTTGGCCACCACGGCGGCACCCACCGCGAACTCGAGGATCAGGTCCCACCCGATCACCCATGCGGTGAACTCCCCGAAGGTCGCATAGGAGAACGTGTAGGCGCTGCCGGCCACCGGGAGCGTCGACGCGAACTCGGCGTAGCACAGCGCCGCCAGCCCGCAGGTGACCGCCGCGATGACGAACGAGACCGAGATCGCCGGACCGGTCAGGTTGCCGGCCGTCGACGCGGTGATCGTGAAGATGCCCGCGCCGATCACGACCGATACGCCGAAGACGGTCAGGTCCCACCAGGTCAGGTCCTTGCGGAGCCGGCTGTCCGGCTCGTCGGTGTCCTGTATCGATTGCTCGACGGACTTCGTCCGCCATCGATTCCCCATGTGCGCCCCCTCTCCCTCGGCAATGTACTCAAGTACTGTGCTCCCCCATGGGGAGGCTTTCCGAACACGCTGTCGTGATCGGTGCCAGCATTGCGGGTCTGTGTGCGGCGCGCGTGTTGTCGGACTTCTACGACCACGTGACGCTGTTCGACCGCGACACGCTGCCGGACACCCCGGCCAACCGGGCCGCGGTCCCGCAGGGACGCCACGTGCACATCCTGATGGCCCGCGGCGCGCAGGAGTTCGGCGCGTTGTTTCCCGGCCTGCTCGACGAGATGGTTCACGCGGGCGTGCCGATCCTCGAGGACCAGCCCGGATCCATCCACTTCGGCGCGGCCGGCCACGTGCTGGGCATGCCGACCGAGTTGCGGGAGACCTTCACCACCTACGTCCCGAGCAGGCCCCACCTCGAGTGGCAGATCCGGCGCCGCACCTCGGCACTGCCCAACGTCAGATCAGGCAGGGCGCCGTCAACGCACCGCGCTATGACGGCTACGACCGGCGGGTGACCGGGGTGGTGCTCGAGGATGGCCCGTTCGTGCCGGCCGACCTGGTCGTCGATGCCTCCGGTCGCGGCACGCGGCTGCCGGTGTGGTTGTCGGAGTGGGGATACGGCAGGCCCACCGAGGACACCGTCGATGTCGGCATCGGGTACGCGACTCACCNGCTGCGCATTCCGGACGGCCTGATCGAGGAGAAGGTCATCGTGGCAGGGGCTTCTCGCGAACAACCGGTCGGCCTGGGGATGCTCTACTACGAGGACTGCACCTGGGGGCTGACCACGTTCGGCGTGGCCAAGGTTGAGCCCCCGCAAGACTTCCCCGGAATGTGCGCGGTGGCCGAGAAGATCCTGCCCGCACACCATGCCGCCGCGATCCGCCAGGCGGAGCCGATCGGCGAGGTGGCGTTTCACAAATACCCGACGAGCAGGTGGCGCCGCTACGACAAGCTGCCAAGGTTCCCTGCCGGGATCGTGCCGTTCGGCGACGCGGTCGCCAGCTTCAATCCGACCTATGGCCAGGGCATGACGATGACTTCGCTGCAGGCCGGTCATCTGCGCCGTGCACTCCAGTTACCCGACGCGCACGTTGCCGCCGAGGTGAACCGTGCGACGGCCAAGACGACCTTTCCGGTCTGGACCATGAACGCGATCGGCGACCTNGTCCTGCACCGTGCCGGCGGACCGATGCCCCGCTGGTATCCGTGGGTGGGCGAATTGTTCGACCAGTTCCTCGGAGCCGCCGAAACCGAGCCGGTGCTCGCGGAGTGGTTCCTGCGCCGGTTCAGCCTGCTGGACAGCCTTTACATGATCCCGTCGGCGGGCATCGTCGGCCGTGCCGTCCGCCACAACATGCGGTGCTGGTGGGCCGAACGCCGCCGGATGCNNTCAGGGCCGGCCGCCTACTCCATCAGCACCCGGTCCAGGTCCGGCTCCAGGTAGATCACCCGCGCGGCGGGCACCGCGGAACGGATCCGCACCTCCGCGTCGTCGATGACTCGTGCGACCGTCGCCAGATCGCAATCCGGTGCCAGCGCGATCTTCGCGCCCACCAGCATCTCCTCGGGGCCCAGATATTGCGTGCGGAGATGGATCACACGGTCGACGTGCGGGGTGCTGTCGAGTGCCGCCTGGATGGCGTGCAGCTGATCGGCCGTCGCACCCTCGCCGATCAGCAGGCTGTGCATCTCGATCATCAGGATCACCGCGATCACGCCCAGTAGCACACCGATGCCGGCGGTGCCGATGCCGTCCCAGACCGCGTTGCCGGTCAGTACGGTCAGCCCGACGCCCGCCAGCGCCAAGATCAGGCCGGTCAATGCGCCGGTGTCCTCCAGCAGCACCACCGGCAGTTCCGGGTTGCGCGAGTTGCGGATGAACCTCCACCAGCCGCCGGAACCCTTCAGCGGGCGCGACTCCACGATCGCGGTGCGAAAGCTGAACGCCTCCAGCCCAATTGCGACGATCAGGATCACGATCGCGACCAGCGGTGAGCTGAGGCGCTCGGGATGGGTGATCTTGTGATAGCCCTCGTAGAGCGCGAATACCGAGCCGACACTGAACAAAACCAGCGCCACCACAAACGAGTAGAAGAAGCGGCTGCGGCCGTAGCCGAACGGGTGCAACGGGTCGGGTTCCTTGCGGGCCTCGCGCTGACCGAACAGCAGCAGTCCCTGATTGGATGTGTCAGCCACCGAGTGCACCGATTCGGCGAGCATCGAAGAGCTTCCGGTGATGAGGTAGCCGATGAACTTCGCCAGCGCGATGCCGGCATTGGCGGCCAGGGCCGCCACTATGGCCCGGGTGCTACCGCCTGCCGACATCGCTCACAGCCCGACACTCACCCGGAACAGCTCCGACGGCTGCTCGGCGACCAACCGGATCGGTCCGTCGTCGGCGGACACCCACGCGGCCCGGCCGCGATCCACCGTCAACGACGACGACTTGGCGTGAACCAGCATCGCCCCCCCGGTGCACAGCAGGATCTGCGGGCCTTCGTGGCGGACAACGGTGTCGATCTCGTGGCCGACGTGCTCACCCTCGATGCGCAGGCAGGACACCGCGAACTCGGTCGCGGGTGTGCCATAGATCNGCTCCGGCCCCTCGCGCCACGTTCCGGCNCGGAGCGACGCCTCGGCTGCNGGACGAAAGTCCAGCACCCGCAACAACTCTGGCACNTCGACGTGCTTGGGTGTCANCCCGCCCCGCAGCACGTTGTCGGAGTTGGCCATCACCTCGACGCCCATGCCGCGCAGATACGTGTGCAGGTTCCCTGCGGGCAGGAAGATTGCCTCGCCGGCCCGCAGGCTGATCCTGTTCAGCAGCAGCGCGGCCAGCACGCCCGCGTCACCGGGATAGCGCTCGCCCAGCTCGAGGATATCCTTCATTTCCGCTGCGAATTCCGTTGCGCCGGAGCGGATATAGTGGATCGCGCCCTCGATCACAGCGGGCACCAGGACATCGAGGTCGGGCTGCGGCGCGGTGATCCACGTCGTGAACAGTGCCCTCAGGCCATCGGCCTCGGGCTGGCCGCTCAACAGGTCGACGAACGGGTCGAGGTCGGAGACCGCCAACGCTTTCATCAGCTCCACCGTGCGCGCGGGTTCCCGGAAGCCTGCGAGCGCCTCGAACTGGTTCAGCGCGACCAACAGTTCCGGCTTGTGGCAGCGATCCCGGTAGTTGCGTGTGGGCGAGGTGATCGGGATACCGAGTCTCTCCTCGCGCTCGAAGCCTTCGGCCGCCTGCTGCGCGCTCGGGTGGGCCTGCAGCGATAGCGGTTCGTCGGCCGCGAGCACCTTCACCAGAAACGGCAGGGTGTCGCCGAACCGCTCACACACGGCGGCGCCCAACTGGCCCTCCGGGTCGGCAGCCAGCGCGTCGAGCAACGACCGCTCACCGGCCTCGGTCTCCAGCCATGCCGGGTCGCCCGGATGGGCACCGAACCACAGTTCCGCTTCGGGATGCGGTGTGGGCGTGGGCCTCCCGGTGAACTCGGCGATCGCCGTCCGCGACCCCCACGCGTAGGTGCGCACCGCGCCACGTAACAGGTACACCTGCTAACCCCGGACCAATCGCAGGTATACCGCTGCCATCTCCAGCCGCACCGCCAACACCCCCAGTTGTTGCTCCGCGCCACCCGAGCCGACCGATGTCGCGTCCGGAACGTCCTCGGCGCCGATGATGTCGACGTCGGCGTGGTCCGCCACTCGCGCCGCGACCACCGGCCGCTCCCCGTTCAGGGTAAGCGCGAGCACCCGGAATCGTTCCGGCAACGGACCGTCGATCTCTTCATCGTGGAACAGCGCGTCAACGGGGTCGGCGACGGTGGCCGACCGCAGCCCGACGAGCGCATCGCGCAGACAGGTCGCCGCTGCGGCCTCGCCGGCGACCCGCAGCAGGATCGCACTGCCGTGGTGAGCCAGTGCCAGCGGCGCCGCCGAGTCGGCGGTCAGCACCACCCGACGCCCGATCATGCGCTCGGTCAGCGCCTTTGCGGGGTTTGTGAACAGCTCACGAGAAGCACTGCTGCGCAACGCTTCCGCGTCGAGCTCGTCGGCCAGCGAAGCGACGTCGATGTGCATCCCGTCGTCGACGGCCGCGACCGTGGCCAGCCCGGCGGCAAGATACCGGCAGAGCCCGAACGCGTCATCCACCGGCAGTCGCGGGGACAGCACGGCGGCGCGGCTCGCGGTGGCGTCGCGCAGCGGCCCCTCGTACGGCGCAACGATGACCACGCGGGCGCCGCGCCGCACCCCGGTCACGGCCGCACCCGCCAGCATCGGGTCACCGGGATCGGCACCGGCCACCACGAGCAAGTCGAGGGGCCCGATCCACGAGGGCGCACCGGACGCAACGACGAACGGCTCGCCCGCCGCGGTGCCGAGCGTCGCCGCGAGCATGCTGCCCGCCGTCGCGGCGGCACCGCGGCCGGCTACCCAGATCACGGTGCGGGGCCTTGCTCCGGCGACCGACTCCAGCGCACCCTCCTCGACCGCCGCTGCGGTCGCACGGACGTGCGCCCCGGCCATCGACGCCCTGCGCAACAGACCCTCGCGGTCGGCGGCGATCAAGCCTTCGGCGTCGTCGAGGTCGATCACGGAACCGATGGCGTTCACCTCGCCGCCCCCGCATGCGAATTGATTTGCGCGGCAATCTGTTCGACAACCTTGTCAACGTCTTCTCTGGTGCGCGCCTCGACGTTGAGCCGTAGCAGCGGCTCGGTGTTGGATGTGCGCAGGTTGAACCAGGTGCCATCACCGACGTCGACTGTCACGCCGTCGAGGTGGTCGATGGACGCGATCTTGGTGCCGAACGACCGCAGCACCGCCTCGATACACGTGTCTGCGTCGTCGACGGTGAAGTTGATCTCGCCGGACAATTCGTAGCGCTGATAGTCGGCCGTCAACTCCGACAGCGGCCGGTTCTGCTCGCCGAGCGCGGCCAGCACGTGCAGCGCGGCCAGCATGCCGGAGTCGGCCCCCCAGAAGTCACGGAAGTAGTAGTGCGCCGAATGCTCGCCACCGAAGATCGCCCCGGTTTCTGCCATCAATTCCTTGATGTAGGAGTGCCCGACGCGGGACCGGACGGGGGTGCCGCCGCGCTCGATCACCAACTCCGGCACCGCTCGTGAGGTGATCAGGTTGCAGATGACCGTCGCCCCGATCTCGCGCGCCAGCTCGCGGGCCGCCACCAGGGCGGTAACCGCCGACGGCGACACCGGATTCCCGAGCTCGTCGACGACGAAACACCGGTCGGCGTCACCGTCGAAGGCCAGGCCGATGTCCGCCCCGGTCTTGCGCACGAACTGCTGCAGGTCTACGAGGTTGGCCGGATCCAGTGGGTTGGCCTCGTGGTGCGGAAATGATCCGTCGAGTTCGAAATACAAGGGCTCCAACGTGATCGATGGAATCGGACCGAGCACCGCGGGTGTGGTGTGCCCCGCCATTCCGTTACCGGCGTCCACGGCCACCCGCAGCGGCCGCCTATCGGACAGGTTGACCAACGACCGCAGGAACTCGCCGTAGTCGGCCAGCACGTCGCGGTCCACGATGCTGCCCGCCGGCCCGTTGTGCGGCGGCACGCCGGTGATCAACTCGTCGGTGATCGTTTCCAGCCCGGTGTTGCGGCCCACGGGCTTGGCGCCGGCACGGCACAGCTTGATGCCGTTGTATGCGGCGGGGTTGTGGCTCGCGGTGAACATCGCGCCGGGGCAGTCGAAGAACCCGGATGCGAAGTACATCTGGTCGGTGGAGGCGAGCCCGATACGCACGACGTCGAGACCCTGACCCGTCACGCCGGCGGCGAACGCCGCGGCCAGGCTCGGGGAGCTGTCGCGCATGTCGTGGCCCACGACGACCCGCTTGGTGGTCTGCGCTTCGCCGCGCAGCAGCCGCGCGAACGCGGCGCCGACCTCGGCGGCGAACGGCTCGTCGATCTCCGTTCCGACCAGTCCGCGTACGTCGTATGCCTTGATCACGCGGTGAACATCGGCAGCGGGCCGGGCCATGCCGCAAGCCTAGCCGTTGGCGATGACGCCGCTTCTGGCTCGCCTCAGCCGGCCGCTACCGCGGTGGATCGGGCAGCACCCGCAGATGCCCGCGCCGCCGGCCGCTCGGCGCCGGTTGGTGCGCCGAGGCTGCCAGCACGCCGCCGTTGGCCACCGGGGGGCCGCTGGCCGGATCCGACAAGTCATCCAGTGCGGTGCTGCCCAGCACG
>JGI26341J46601_10000549_pt1 | contig 11732 bp, 7 predicted proteins | sample BogFormECP12_OM3_FD_46601 | JGI IMG/M metagenome (IMG submission 46601) | reverse complement strand
CTCTGGTTGATGTGGATTCTTGGCCAGATGCGAGGCGTCAACGGCATCGTCGAACTGGGAGCGATGCTCCTTGTTATCGCCATACTCGCGTGGATCAAAGGTTCGTTCTGGACGCCGGTCTCTTCCGGCCGATCGCGTCTTCTCTCGGCCGCCGCGATGCTATGTGTCCTGGTCGCCGCCGCCGGAGCCTATGAGTTTGTGACTCGGCCAAGCCAAATGGTCTGGAAACCGTTCACCAAATCGAGCCTCGAAGAAGCACTTGCGTCGGGCAAACCGGTGTTCGTCGATTTCACCGCGGATTGGTGTATTACCTGCAAAGCCAATGAGCGATTCGCGATCGATACGCCGCAGGTGCGCGAGGCGTTCTCGAAGCGAAACGTCGTGATCCTGAAAGCGGATTGGACCAATGGGAACCCGGAAATTACCCAGATCTTGAATCAGTACGGCAGAGCCGGCGTCCCGATGTACCTGGTCTATCCGGGTGGAAGCAAAGCACCGCAACCAGTACTTTTACCTGAATTGATTACCTCTCAAACTGTCCTGGATGCATTGAATAAAACGTAGAATAAATCCTGGACCTGGATGGTCCTAAAAAGACATAGACTAAAACATTAGCACTACACAACCATGATTAAGACGTTATTTATCACCTGCGCAATGTTTGCAATGACGACTGGGTTGGGTTTCGCGGAGGTCGAAGTTGGAAAGGCATCGCCGAATTTTGCTTTGCCGGACACGAATGGAAAGACGCACAGCCTCGCTGANTTGAAAGGGAAATACGTTGTTCTGGAATGGTACCAGCCGGATTGTCCTTTCGTTGGAAAGCATTACAACTCCGGCAACATGCAGGCGCTCCAAAGAGCGTACACGGCGAGAGGGGTGGTCTGGTTGTCGATTGATTCTTCCGCTCCCGGCGAACAAGGGAATTATCCCGCCGCTAAGCTGAACGAATTTGCGGCAAAAGATGGCGCGGCTCGAACGGCTTTATTGCTGGATCCGAACGGTAAGGTCGGACGTTTGTACGGAGCGAAAACGACTCCGGACATGTATATCATCGATCCGAACGGAATTCTGGTCTATAAAGGCGCGATTGATAACAAGCGGAGCACCGATCTCGATGACGTGAAAACCGCGACCAATTACGTCAGGGCCGCGCTTGACGCCGCCTTGGCCGGAAAACCGGTCTCGACGACGGCAACTCAGCCGTACGGATGCAGCGTGAAGTACGCTTCGAATTGAGGCGGATATTTTCGAAACGGACATAACAAAAGAGTCGCTCCGGAGAATCCCGAGCGGCTTTTTTATTTTTTCTGGCGGGATGTTTTGGAATGCGGTTTTGTGGGCTTGGCTATTGCAATCGTCCTCGTCCTCTCGATTAATGCCCAAGGACGAGGACGATTGAAAATCTTAAAAATTCCTCCGTGTCTCTGTGGTGAATCTTCTTGTTCTGCGTGTCCTCTTCCTTCCCTCCGCGCATTGCGGTCTTGCTTTGCACGACCCTCTCTATGTGCTAGGGTGCAGTGTTGTTTTAGTCTATGGCACAATCAGATCCCAGATCTCCGAAGGACAAGAACTCACGAAATTTCGGTAACGATAACAACTTCAATTGGCGCGGAATCCTCCTATTCGCCTGCGCGATAGCTCTGTTAGGCGGGTTTTTGTTATCTCGCAATGGCAACTACGGAAACGTCGAAGAGATCAGTTTTACCGATTTCGAGAAATACGTTGACGAAGGTCGCATCAGTAAGGATGAGCCGCTTCAGTTAGTCGTAACTGAGGGGCGATCGACCCAGACTTTGCGTGGGGCGTACGACAAGAGTAGAAAGCCGTCTCCAGTGGCCGGTGCACCCGACCATTTCAAGACCACCATTTTTATCGAGTACAACAAAGATCTAAAATCAGAGCTCGAGAACCGCGGCTATAAAGTGGACATCAAGGCGGATTCAGATGTCATGGTTTCCGCGCTTTTGCAGTTTCTCCCGATCGCGCTCTTTTTCCTGATCCTCTATTTCTTTTTCCGCCAGCAGATCCGCAATGCCGGCAAAGGCGCGCTGAACTTCGGTAAAAGCAAAGCCAGAATGCTCGCACGTGACCGCAATCGCGTGACATTTAAAGATGTGGCCGGTGTCGAGGAAGCAAAAGAAGAGGTCCAGGAAATCGTAGATTTTCTGAAGGATCCGAAGAAGTTCCAGAAACTCGGAGGCCGGATCCCGAAGGGCGTTTTGATGGTCGGACCTCCGGGAACGGGTAAGACCTTGCTTGCTCGCGCGATTGCCGGAGAAGCCGACGTGCCGTTCTTCAGCATCAGTGGTTCGGACTTTGTCGAAATGTTCGTAGGCGTCGGAGCATCCCGGGTTCGAGACATGTTCGAGCAGGGCAAGAAATCGGCCCCGTGCATCATTTTCATCGACGAAATCGACGCTGTCGGCCGCCACCGTGGCCACGGATTGGGCGGAGGACACGACGAACGTGAACAGACGCTGAACGCGTTGCTCGTCGAAATGGACGGTTTCGACACCCAGGAAGGCGTGATTATCATCGCCGCAACCAACCGGCCCGATGTTCTGGACCCGGCACTGTTGCGTCCCGGTCGGTTTGACCGCCAGATCACGGTCAACCTTCCCGATGTGAAGGGCCGCGAAGAAATTCTGCGAGTTCATTCGAAAAGAGTAAAGCTTGCCGAAGGGGTTGATCTGGGAGTCGTCGCTCGCGGGACGCCGGGTTATTCGGGAGCAGAACTCGCGAACGTAATCAACGAAGCGGCGTTGCTGGCTGCCCGGCGCGGACTGAAGGCCATCACAATGGCTGAAATGGAAGAAGCCCGGGACAAAGTCCGCTGGGGGAAAGAGCGCCGGAGTTTGGCGATAAGCGAGAAAGAGAAGGAAAATACCGCCTATCATGAGGCAGGGCATTCATTGCTGTGTGAAGTGCTCGAACACACCGATCCACTCCACAAGGTGACGATTATTCCGCGGGGACCGTCGCTCGGTTCCACGATGTACTTGCCGCTCGAGGATAAGTACACCAATCGCAAGAACGAACTGCTCGACCGGCTGGTTGTCATCATGGGTGGCCGTGTTGCAGAAGAGTTGATTTTTGGCGACGTAACGAATGGTGCCACCGGTGACATCCGGATGGCGACCGGTATTGCGCGCAAAATGGTGTGCGAATGGGGAATGAGCGAGCGCCTCGGCATGGTCGAATACGGAGAGCACGAAGATTATGTCTTCCTCGGGCGCGATATCGCCCGTTCTCGCGCATACAGTGAAGCGACTGCTCAGGAGATAGATCGGGAAGTGAAGCGGCTATGCGACGACTCCTATCAGCGTGCCCTCAAAGTTTTGACGCAACGCAAAGAGACGCTCGTGACAATCGCCAAGGCGTTGCTTGAGTACGAGACTTTGGATGCCGGCCAGATTCGGGAGATCATCAATAACGGCAGACTCATCAATCCGCCACCACCGATATCTCCGGCAAATCGCGAAGATCGCCCGCCTGAAACCGCTCGTCCGCAATCCGAAGGTGTTGGCGGATTGACCGAAGCGCCGGCGTAGCCCCTAAATCTCATCCGCCGCGGTGGATGAAATTCGCGTGCTTTAGAGCCGCTTGGCAAGCGGCTCCGGGAGGAATATTGACAAAAATGTTCTCATTGACGGTGTATCGCGAGCCCGATTTAATGGCTCTGGCTAGTAAACTTAAAAAACTCTGAAAGATAGTACGATGACGAAAATTGGAATTAATGGCTTCGGGAGAATTGGGCGTCTGGTTTTTCGAGCACTCGTCGAACAAGGCTTGCTCGGCAAAGAGATCGATGTGGTCGCTCTGAATGACATCGTTCCTGCGGATAATCTTGCCTATCTGTTGAAGTACGATTCGACGCAGGGTCGGTTCCAAGGTGAAGTCTTCAGCGAGAAATCGAGTCCAGAACTCGAAAGTGACGATACTCTCGTCGTGAACGGGCACAAGATTCGCTGTTTGGCTGTCAAAGAAGGTCCCTCGGAGCTTCCCTGGGCTAAACTCGGGTGTGAAATTGTGATTGAGTCGACCGGGCTCTTCACCTCCGCCGACAAGGCGAAAGGGCATCTCGATGCCGGTGCAAAGCGAGTGTTGATCACCGCTCCGGCAAAGGGCGAAGATATCACAGTTTGTATCGGGGTGAACCACGAAAAGTACGACGCCTCGAAGCATCGGATCATTTCGAATGCGAGCTGCACGACCAATTGTCTGGCGCCTGTCGTCTACGTTCTTTTAAAGGAAGGATTCGGCATTGAGGAGGGTCTCATGACGACCATTCACAGCTACACTGCGACGCAGAAGACTGTCGATGGTCCATCTCGCAAGGATTGGAAGGGTGGCCGGGCTGCCGCGATCAACTTAATCCCATCGACAACCGGTGCGGCGAAAGCCGTCGGTTTGGTCTGTCCGGAAGTAAAAGGCAAACTCACCGGAATGTCGTTCCGAGTACCGACGCCGGCTGTCTCCGTCGTCGACCTTACGGTTCGAACTGTGAAAGAGACGAGCTACAAGGAGATCGCCGCCGCGATGAAAAATGCGAGTGAGACCTACCTGAAGGGTGTTCTTGCTTACACGGAGGATGAAGTTGTCTCGACCGATTTTCTCCACAGCTCCTACTCGAGCATTTTTGACGCCTTCTCTGGGATTGAGCTCAATAGCCGCTTCTTTAAACTGATCAGCTGGTACGATAACGAATGGGGTTACTCGGTCCGATGTGTTGATCTGCTGAAGCACATCCTCTAACCGGACCCCAGAATATGGCAAAACTATCGGTGCGCGACCTTGAGGTCAAAGGTCGCCGAGTGCTGATGCGCGTCGATTTCAATGTTCCGACCGAAGAAATCGATGGGAAAATTCGAATCACGGACGATACGCGCATCCGAGAGAGCCTTCCCACGATCGAGCTCTTGCGCGCGAAAGGGGCAAAAGTGATTTTGCTAGCGCATTTTGGCCGTCCGAAAGGTCAGCAAAATCTCAAGTATTCTCTCAAGCCGGTTGCGGATCATTTAGCGCAGATGATTCCGCCGCCGGTGCGATTCAGTCCCGAAGTCATCGGGCCGGAAGCGGAGGCTGCCTCCAAGGCGTTGCCCGATGGAGGGGTGCTGTTGATAGAGAACGTCCGGTTCTACAAAGAAGAAGAGGCGAATGATGACGGATTTGCGCAGTCACTTGCGAAGCTGGGGGATGTTTACGTCAATGACGCGTTTGGAGCGGCGCACCGCGCGCATGCCAGCACCGCCGGCGTTGCCAAGTTCCTGCCGCAGGCTGCNATGGGACTGCTCATGGAGCGNGAGCTCCAGTATCTGCACGACGAATTAGCCAATCCGGATCGTCCGTTCCTGGTGATTCTTGGCGGATCCAAAGTTTCGGATAAGATCGAAGTGATCAAGGCGCTGATGGAAAAAGCCGACGTGTTCCTGATCGGTGGAGCAATGGCGCACACGTTCTTCAAGGCGCTAGGCATTCCCACTGGAGCGAGCCGCGTCGAGGCCGACAAGGTCAATCTTGCAGAAGAACTCCTTGCGCTGGCGAAGCAAAAGGGGATTAAGTTCCTCGTGCCGGTCGACAGCCTTGAAACCAAGGAGTTCAAGGCAGGTGCCGATACGCGCAACACGCCCCTGCTCTCGCCTTCCCAAGGCATCAGCGAGGGCTGGCAAGCCGTCGATATCGGCCGGGAGACGGTCGCGTTGTATAAGGCGGAGATCGCGCGTGCAAAAACGATCGTTTGGAACGGTCCTGTGGGAGTCTTTGAGATTCCCGATTTTGCGACAGGCACCAGAGAAATTGCCGCAGCGCTGGCCGAATCAAACGCAAAGACAATTATTGGTGGTGGCGATTCTGTGACTGCCGTAAAGCTATTTGGATACGCCGATAAGATGACTTTCATCTCCACTGGAGGTGGTGCCTCACTTGAACTGCTGGAAGGGAAGCCACTTCCCGGGGTCGAAGCGCTTTCGGGCAAATAGTCATGCGGAAAATAATTCTTGCAGCTAACTGGAAGATGAACCTCACCCAAAGCGAGGCCGAATCTTACGTGACGACCTTTGCTTCCGAAATTGGAGAAGTTGACGATGTCGAAGTCGTGATCATTCCGCCGTTCACTGCGATTCCGCTGCTCGTTTCGGCCTCCGAAAAAATGCCGAGCATCCGGATCGGTGCTCAGAACATGCATTGGGAAAAGAGTGGGGCGTTCACGGGCGAGGTGAGCGGCGCGATGTTGCGGGCACTTTTCGTGAAATACGTCATTCTCGGACATAGCGAGCGACGGACCCTTTTCGGAGAGACGGACGAGATCGTGAACCGAAAAGTGCGCTCAGCTCTGGATGCCGGTCTTCGCCCAATTCTTTGTGTCGGAGAAACTCTGTACGAAAGGGAAAACGACAAAGTAGAAGAGGTCCTTGGGCGACAAGTCCGAAAGGCCCTGGAGGGCGTGGCCCAGAAGGACCTGCCTGAAATCGTGATAGCATACGAACCTTGCTGGGCAATCGGAACCGGGCGAACCGCCAGTCCGGATCAAGCGGAAAATGCGCACGCCTTCATCCGTTCGGTTCTCTCGGAGGTTTCAAACTCGGGGACCGCGGACCGAGTCCGGATTCAATACGGTGGGAGCGTCAAGCCGGAAAATACTGAAGAGTTGATGCGCCAAAAGAACATCGATGGCGCTTTGATCGGCGGAGCCGGGCTCGACCCGCGCAGCTTCGTCCGGATCATTCGCAATGCGGAAGCGACGCTGGGGTAAGAGGAGGGGGTTCACCACACAAGGTAGAACAGGCGTCCCGCGTGTATTTCTGGCGGGCAAATTGGTGGACGCGGAAACCAAGGCCCCGTCTGCGCGAATACCAGGCGCGCCGAAGTTTCACGCACCGACGCGTTGAAGAAATCTCTTATCCCTTGGCCTCAGGCTTTGCGGAGGCGGTCGGCTTCGGTGTTGCGACCGTCACTGCCGTACCGTTTGCCAATCCGTCGGAAGGGTTGATGATCACTTGATCCGTGTCACTCAAGCCTTGAGCGATCTGCAGCTTGTCACCAAGGTCGCGGTTGATCACAACTTTGCGAATCTCAACTTTCCCATCCGGATGAACGACCCCGACTGCTGGACCTTCTGATCGGAACAAAAGTGCATTGGAAGGAATCGTCACCAATCCGGTGTCGCCAACAAGTTTCAGTGTGATTTGAGCATACGCGCCGGGAAGCAGTTCATGGGCTTCGTTCGGCACTTCAAGCTCAGTCAGCAGTGTACGTGAACTCGGATCGATGGCGCCGGCGGTATTTGTCACACGCGCCGGAAATTTTTTACCCGGAATTTCGTTCAAAGTCAGGTCCGCCTGCACTCCCTCTTTCACGAACCGAGCGAAGGTCTGTGGGACGTTGATGTATACCCGCAGCGGGGAGGTTTGCTCCATCCGAAACAGCTGGCCTCCGGATCCCGACGGGACGAAAGCGCCGATATCGGTGTCTCGTTCGGTCACGATTCCATCAAACGGTGCTCTGACAGTTTTGAAGTCCTCAAGCGCTGTGAGCGCATTTACTGACGCCTGGTCGGCGTTAAATGTTGCCACGCTTTGCCGGTAGGTATCCGACGCCGTGTCCATGTCCTGAGCCGCAATCACCCTACGATTAAAAAGATCCTGGTCCCGCTTGTACGTTACTTGCGCAAGGTCTCGAGCCGCTTCGGCGACTTTCAGCTGTGCTTTCGCCTGGCTTAGCTGCTGATCGACCTGCGGAGTATCGATGTCCGCCAGCACGTCGCCCGCCTTAACCTGTGCTCCAATCTCGAAGTACCACTTCTTCAGATATCCGCTGGTCTGTGCAAAAATCGGCGCTTCAATGTAGGCGCGCGTCTGTCCTGGCAACTGCAGCGGGATGATCGTCGCCGCCTTTTCCGGATGAATCACAGACACGACCGCCTGCGCCGCTTCATTGGATTGTGTTTGTAGATTCGCTGTCGTCGCCGTGCGGGAGGTAATTCCCACAACAGCTAACGCGATTAAAAGCGCACCGCCGGCCAGAAATGAGAGCTTAACCCCTGCTCGGTTGTTGGCCGGTTCGGCGACTGGAGGTTTTTGTTCCAAAGGATTGGTGTCTCTTAAAGTACCCTGAGTCATTTTTGTCTCCAAAAGAAATTAGCTGGCAGTGCGAGCAGCAATCGACACCTGCCGGTTATATTTGTTTTTGCGGACGATCGCGAACACCGTCGGCACGAAAAAGAGCGTTGCGACAGTCGCAAACAGCAGCCCCCCAATTACGGCTCTTCCAAGCGGCGCGTTCTGCTCGCCGCCCTCTCCTAATCCCAGGGCCATGGGTACCATGCCGATGATCATCGCCAGCGCGGTCATAAGAACTGGACGCAACCGAACGTACCCCGCCTGTAACGCCGCTCGGCACGAGTCCTTATATTCTTCGAGCACTTCGTTCGCAAATGTGACAACCAGGACGCTGTTCGCGGTGCCGACACCCATACACATGATCGCGCCCATCAGTGCGGGCACGCTCAGTGTGGTCCTTGTTACGAACAGGATCCAGACGATTCCTGCGAGCGCTAGGGGCAGCGCCGTGATGATGATCAATGGCTCCGTCCAGGATTGGAAATTAACGACCATCAGCAGGTACACGAGCAACATTGCAAAGACCAAACCGCCGATCAGACCCACGAACGATTCCCTCATCGTCTGAACCTGGCCTCGCAGCGCCAGGCGGCTGCCCCGTGGCAGATCTTTCTGAGCGCCATCAATGACTTTCTGAACCTGAGATGCGACGTAACCGAGGTCCTTCCCTTCATTCGCGCCGTAAATGTCAATGACCGGCTGAATGTTGTAATGCGTCACAATCGGTGCCTCGTTGCTGCGATTGAATTGAACCAGATTCCCGAGAATCTGTGTCGGTGCCCCGGTCGCAGAAATCCCGGATGTCGGTGTCGCGGAGGTGGCTCCCGTCGGTCCGAGAATTGGCAGGTTCTGCAACGAGTCCAACGAATCGATCGAGTACTGTGGTGCCTGGGTGTTCAGGCTGTAGTTGACTCCGTTTTTCGGATCAACCCAGAAGTTCGGGTTCGTTTGGACCGATCCGCTGAGCGCACCCAGGAGCGAATTCGCAACCTGGCTTTCTGTGATTCCAAGTTGCGAGGCCAGGGTTCGGTCAACGACAGCGTTCAGTCGAGGAGAATCCTGCGGCTGCTGGACGCGCACATCGACCGCGCCCGGAATCCGCGAAATCTGATCAGCGAGCTTATAGGCAAGCTTCGAGTTTGCAGAGATGTTCGCGCCGATTACTTGCAGATCGAACGGTGCAGGCAATCCGAAGTTCAGAATCTGGGCGACAATGTCCGCCGGCGGGAACGATGTAATGACACCCGGAAAATCGCGGTGAATCCGTTTCCGGACTGCGCTGACGAATTGCGCCGTTGGATCATGTTTGGCGTCCAGCGAAACAAGGATATCGGCATCCGCAGCGCTCGCGACGCCCGAGTTCGAATAGGTAAGATTGATGCCGCTGTAAGGCAACCCGATGTTGTCGATTATTCCTTTCAGCTGATCCTTCGGGATCTCCTGGCGAATCGCGCTCTCAATCTTGTCAACCTGCCGCGCCACCTCTTCGATTCGCGTGCCGCTTTTCACTCGGACATGCATTGTAAACTGGCCCGCGTCCACCGCCGGGAAGAAATCCTGGCCCAACCAGGGCACCAGGATCATCGACACCGCAGCGAACCCGATAAACAGAATCACCACAGTACGAGTATTGCGCAGACACATCGCCAGCAAATCGCGGTAACCCTCTCGAAATACTTCAAACCGCCGGTTGAACTCGCGATTGATCGCACCGAACACCCCCAAAATTAGATTGCCGCGCTTGGCCGGGATCCCGGTTTTGCCGCCCTCCTGGTTGTGCTTTGCGTGATCGCTTCCCAGCCAGTACATCGCAAGCGTCGGCACGAGCGTCCGGGAAAGAATGTACGAAGCGAGCATGGCGAAGATGACGGCTTCACCGAGCGGTGCAAACAGAAACTTCGCGGTTCCGCCNAGGAAAAAGATNGGGACAAACACAATGCAGATGCACAGGGTCGACACGAACGCAGGGACTGCGATCTGGGCGGCACCATCNAGAATTCCGTCGTGAAGCGATTTGCCCTCTTCCAGATGCCGGTCGATGTTCTCGATTGTCACCGTCGCATCGTCGACAAGAATACCGACCGCCAACGCCAAGCCGCCGAGAGTCATGATATTGATCGTCTCGCCCAGGGCGGAGAGGACCGCGATCGACGACAGAATCGACAGCGGAATTGAGACCGCAATAATTAACGTGCTGCGCCAGCTGCCAAGGAAGAGGAGAATCATCAGNGCTGTCAGGCACCCGGCNATCACGGCTTCTTTTACCACGCCTTCAATNGCGGCCTTAACGAAAATGGATTGGTCTGCGAGGGTCTGAATGTTCAGACCTTCCGGTAANGTCGGACGAAGCCTCTCAACGAGGTCCTTTTCCCCCTGCACAATATCGAGAGTGGACGCCTTACCGCTCTTTTGAACTTGGACCATCGTCGCCCGCTGACCGTCGAACCGGACAATATTTGTCTGCGGGAGCGATCCGTCGCGCACATTCGCCACGTCACGGATATACACGGTCGTCCCGTTCACGGTGCGAATCGGGATGTCTCCCAGTTCCTTGATCGTTTTCGGGCTCGAATTCAGTCCGATATCGAATTCCTGTTCCCCGATCTTCGCGGTTCCCGAAGGCAGAATGACGTTTTGCGCGTTGACAGCGTTAACGACGTCCGCCGGAGATATGCCTCGCGCCTGGAGTTGTTGACTGTCGATGTCGATCGAGACCACGCGCGTTTTGCCACCGTAAGGGTAGGGGACGGCCGCTCCGGGGACCGTCACCAGCTGTACCCGGAGGAAGTTCAGCGCAAGGTCGTTCAGTTGCTGCTCAGAGAATTTGGAACCGCTCAAACCGAGACGGAGGACCGGCACGTTCGAGGCGCTGAAACTCAAAATCAGCGGAGGCGTCTCCCCCGGCGGCAACTGTTTCAAGACGGCCTGCGCGCCGGCCGTCAACTGCGCCATCGCGACCGGGACGTTGGCATTCGGTTGAAGGTAAATTTTGACCACACCGATCCCGTTGTACGATGTGGATTCGATATGTTCGATGTCATTAACGACAGTCGTCAAGATTCGTTCGAACGGTGAGGTAATCCGGTTTGCGAAATCCTCCGCGGGCATTCCTGTGAAGTTCCAGATGGCGGCGCAGACCGGGATATTGATATCTGGAAAAATGTCCTTTGGCGTTTTCAAGATAGAAAGAACGCCGGCTATGAGAATGAAAATGGCCAGAACGATGAAAGTGTACGGGCGCCTGAGCGCTAACTGGACGATCCACATAGACTATTCCTTGCAAGCGAAATCCAGAGGCATACTAACGCGTTAACCGCCGGAAGAATCAAGTTGAGTTGACCAGTCGGTCATATCTTTCCAATAATCCGAGATCCCGGCCTGGTTGCCATGTTTTTAATTGGAATGATTCGCGCTTGTTCTAGGAGTTTTCGACTGAATGAGGGCGCGGAGGGCAGGGAGGACACAGAGGAGCGATCGATTGGGAGGATGGGTAGGATGACGAGTATGATCGAAAACCCTCGAAAAAAAACCTCTGTGTCCTTTGCGCCTTTGCAGCGAATCCTTTTCCTCTGTGTCCTCCGCTCTCTCTCCGCGCCCTTCTCTTACCGGAAT
>JGI26341J46601_10000547_pt1 | contig 11739 bp, 12 predicted proteins | sample BogFormECP12_OM3_FD_46601 | JGI IMG/M metagenome (IMG submission 46601) | reverse complement strand
TCGTTGTTGATCGTCGACGACGACGCGCCGTTGTGCCAAAGGCTAGCCCGAGCGATGGAACGGCGCGGCTTTGTCGTCGCCACCGCAGACAGCGTGGCCGGNGGAATCGCCGCGGCGACCGAACACGCGCCGGCGTTCGCCGTNGTCGACATGCGNCTCGGCGATGGACGTGGGTTCGATGTCGTTACCGCGTTGCGCCGGGCCCGTCCCGCTTCGCGGATCGTGATGCTGACCGGATACGGCAACATCGCGACCGCGGTCGCGGCGGTCAAGGCAGGGGCAATCGACTATCTGCCGAAGCCCGCTGACGCGGACGCCGTCGAACGCGCCCTGCTCGCCCAGGAGGACAGCGCCCCTGAGCCGCCCGAAGACCCGATGTCGGCCGATCGGGTGCGCTGGGAGCATATCCAGCGGATCTTCGAGCTGTGCGACCGCAACGTCTCGGAGACCGCACGCAGGCTCAAGATGCATCGCCGCACCTTGCAGCGCATCCTCTCCAAGCATGCGCCGCGCAGCTGAGTCGCGAAAAGTAGGCGTAAGCGCTCTACGCGCGCCTTGCTAAGCCAAAACCGACGGCGATCTCGCCAGCACCGGCAAAGACCAGATCGATGCTTCCTCCGAGGGGCGGGTCGGTCGCAGCCTCAATGGGTATCGAAGATCATCTGGTAGGCGGCGACCTTGTCGCGGATGGCAGCCGCTTCCGCGGACGTCGGATGGTCCGAATCGGCAGCCGCCGGCAGGCTGCCGAACTTCATCAGGCAGGCCATCAGCAACAGCCGAGCCTTGGTCGCGGTCAGGTTCGAGCCGCCGATGAAGGAGGGGTCGTGCAACGCAACAAATCCCTCGGTGCTGCCGCGACCGACGCGAACGACCGGAAGTCCGCTGTGCACCGCTCGCAGCATCGCCCGATGCCGCGCGGTCGAGATGTTCCTGCCGTAGGGGGTGAGCCCTTCGACGACGAAGCCGGCGAGCGGCGGCGTTTTCAGCATGTGTCCGATCATCGCGATCAGGTCGACCTCCCCCTCGGGATCGGTAGTGCTGTCGTCGTCCCAGTAGCTGCCGTCCTTGGTGATCGCGACCTTTGGGATCGCCGAGCCAAGCAATCCTCCATCCGGCCCCTTGATGGCGACGGGTACGGTTTCGAGGCGTGAGCCCTCCCGGCGCACGCCGGTGACCTGAGCGGGCAGCGAGGTGAGGTTCACTTCGGACCGCCAGGTATGCCGCGCGGTAGGCAGATAATGAAGCAACGGCGGTCCGTCATGGCCGGCGGCACCCAGGATCCCGCCGTGTCCGCCGGTTGCCACATAGCCGCCCGGTCGCGCATCGGCCTTCTGGACGGCGCGGGCGGCGAAGACGCGCTGCTCCTGGATCAGCACCGCGCCGGCCTGGTTGCGGCCCTGCTCGTCCGCCCAAACGTGCGAAGCGATGTAGTCGACCGAGTCGATGATGTTTTTCGGCCCGTCATTGCTGATCATGCCGTGCGGCCGCTGGGCGGCATTGCCGCAGATCGGCAAGGTCGTGTCGATTAAAAGATTGAACCAATAGATCGTCTCTTCGATCCGCGGGCTGCCCTCGGTCCAGATGGCGCCGTCATATTTGCCGCTCGCCAGGATCTGTTGCACTGCGTTGGTCGCTCGGGCCAAGGTCGGCCGCGGTACGGATGCGGCAAGGTGAGGCGGCTTGTAGGGGAAGAAATCGACGCCGCGGCGCTCGGGCGCAATATCGCCGGCGCCTGTATCGGTGCGACGATCGGCTGCCAGGCCCTTCGTATAACCGGACGGCGCAGGATCCGATAGAAGTCGATCTCGGCCTTGGCGGAGATCAGGTTTCCGGTGCCGTTCTCGCCGATCTGCAGCCGGTCGATCTCCTCGAAGCTGCGCGAGCCGTCCGGGAAGAACCCTTGCCGCGCCTTCTCATCGGGAGCACCGGCGAACGCGCATTCCTCCTCCCAGGCGGCACCGTCCGCCTGCGTCGCCATGTAGGGCAACGGGTAAAGCCCGTCCTCGGGACGCAGCTCGACCTCGTAGACCGGCTTGTCGCCGGCACTCTGCCGCTCCTTGTGCACGTGCCCGGCACTGTCGATGTAGCCATCCGGCGGGCCGTAGAGCTCGGCCGCGTCGGCTTCGAGGGGATGGGCGCTGAACTGCTCGACATAGACCCTTACAGGCGCCGCCAAGCGCTGCGGGCGCAGCACGTCGAACCGCGCCGGCGAGCCGTCGGGGTACGTCAGCAGAGCCAGCCCGTGCTTCGCCCGCGCCTTGATGGACGTGACCAGAGGGGGAGTATTCTGAATCGTCGCATTGGGCCCGGCCAGATGAGCGATCCGGGCTTTGCCTGTCATGATGTTCGACCTCCTCTATTTGTGCCCCTCGGCCGGTCACGCACTCACTTTGCCGCGGTGAAGAATTGATAAGTCGCGGAGTAGCGCATGCGTGCCTGCTGCGAGAGATGGCTCGCATCGCACCCCGTGCTCGGAGTCACTCCGCCCTTGGTCTCCGTCCGACGGATGTAGGTGACCGGGGACAGGACACCCGATTCCCGTCCGCCACGAGTTCGAGCCCTGGTGCCAAACCCTAAGGCGGGGCTACGGCGGCCTGACAGGGGCTGACGGCAACAGTCCCCGTGCCGATCAAAATTGCCGTCGCAACACCCGCCCCTTCGTCATCCTAGGCGCCAAGACGTGTTGCCAGCAACGCCTGGGGCCGCTGGCCCACAGCATAGGTTGACAACGGCGTCAGCGCCCCGGTCTCGCCGTTGATCCGATAAGAAGCCAGACGGCCCGAGGCCGAGCCGGCGGCAAAGACGAAACGACCAGCAGGGTCGAGACCGAAGGCGCTGGGGACCGGCTCGGTCGAAGCTTGCCCGATCGCCGTCAACCGTCCGGAGGTGTCGACGGCGAACCCCGCGATGCTGTTATGGCCGCGGTTACCCACATACAGAAAGCGCCCCGAAGGTGTCAGGTGAATCTGCGAGCAGGTGTTTCGTCCAGTATACCCGTCAGGCAGGGTCGTGATCGTTTGCGCGGCGGACAGGGTCCCCGTCGCGGCGTCCAGACGATAGCCGCTGACACTGCAGCCCTGTTCATTGGAAAAATAGACAGAATCTAAGGTGGGATGAAAGCAATAGTGGCGCGGCCCGAGGCGTTCCGTTTGCTCCACCCGGAACGGCGAATTGGGGGTCAGACGGCCGGTCTGGGCGTCGAACCTGAACTGCATGATCACATTGGGACCCGGGTTCTCCTTCGGAGGTTCCAGCACGTTATCGTTGAGGCGGGCGATGTGCGGCACAAAGGCGAACCGATTGGAGGGGTCGGTCGCTATGGCGTGCGCGCCGGTGGCCGTGGCCAGCCAACCCAGCGACGGCGCGCCCGCCGCGCCGTCCGCTCCGAGCGGGTGCACCGCCGCACCCCCTCCTTGATAATAGGCGCACAGCAAATACTTGCCGGTGCGATCGGGGGCCAGAAACGTCGGCGCGTGCTCCTGTGCGACCGTCCCGAGCAAGGTCAGCCCGCCGGTGGCCTGGTCGACCCGGAAGCTCGAGATCGCAGGTCGGGTGCGATGCCCGACATACAGCGTGCGCCGGTCCGGGCTGATCGCCATCACCGACGGCCCGCCCGAGGCCGGCACCTCGGCCTGCCGCGTGAGTTGGCCGGTTTCGGCGTCGATGCTGAAGGCGACGATCTTGTCCTCGTCTTGCAGGCAAGCGTACAAAGCATTTGGCATCTCTTCCCTCCCTTCGGGTTCCCATCACAGGGGATACTCAGCCGCATTTTACAACAATGCCTTCGCGGCGAAAGGCCGGGCGCGATATGCCCGGTTTTGTCACACCGTCACTCCAACTAGCCCGCGGTCGCTATGATCCCCTGTCGTGCCAGCTCTGAGATGCGGTCGGCGTCATAGCCGAGCTCCGCGAGGATGGCTACGCTGTCGGCGCCGACCGGTCCCGGGGCCGCCCTCGGGTGCAGAGGCGAACCGTTCAGCTTAAATGCGGCCCCGACCACACTAAGATTGCGCCCAAGCTCGGAAGATAACACCTCATGCAGCAGACCACGGGCTGCCGTCTGCGGCTCGGTTACCGCCTCCGGGATCGTGCGCACCCGGCCCGCGGGCACACCCGCCGCCATCAAGATCTCTTCCCATTCGGCGGCAGCCCTCTGGGTGAACACCGCGGCGAGCTCGACACGCAGCGCCGCAGCGTTGGCCCGCCGGTTCGCCGGGTCGGCGTAGCGCTCGTCCGACATCATGTCCGGCCGGCTGAGGGCGCTACACAGCTGACGGAACTGCCGTTCGTGGTTGGCGGCGAGCGCGAGCAAGCCATCCTTGGTCGCGAACACGCCCGAAGAAGGGCTGCCGCTTGCCGCGATGTTGCCGGCGGGCATCGGGATGACCCCCGTGTTCACGTGCTCCGAAATTACCGAGCTCATCATGGCGAAGGCGCAGTCGCGCATCGCGACGTCGACGCGTTGGAACGCGCCGGTCCTGTCTCGGGCTGCGAGCGCCGCCATGACCGCGAAGGCGGCATAGAGGCCGGTGACATAGTCGACGACCGGCGGACCGACGCGAAGGGGTGCGCTCTCCGGCGTGCCGATCACTGACATAAGCCCCGACATGGCCTGGATTACGTGGTCGTAAGCCGGCCAAGGCGAGAACGGGCCATCCTGACCGAACCCCGTGATCGAAGCGAAGACCAGCCGAGGATTGAGCGCCCCCAGCGACGCCTCGTCGAAACCTGCTCGGGCCACGACACCCGGCCGCAGACCCTCGACAAACACGTCGGCGGTGCGGAGCAGATCACGCAGGATACCGGTACCCTCCGGCGTTCGAATGTCGACGGCGAGCATGCGCTTGTCGGCAGCCTGCGCCACGAAGGCGGCACTGAGGCCGGCGTCGCGCAACGGACCGGCGGGCCCGGCGCGGCGCCCCCACTCGCCCCCCGGCACCTCGACCTTGATCACCTCGGCGCCGAGCAGCCCGAGCATATAGGTGCAATACGGCCCCGCAAGCACGTGGGTCAAATCGACTACTCGTACCCCCGACAGCGGACGCTCGCTCATCTCCTGCCTCCTGCAGATCCATCCTCACTCCCCCGCCGGCACGGCTCCCAGCCTCTGGTGCAGCGCTGCGCTGCCGGCGCAGAAATGCAGCCGGGCCGTCAGCATCAGCGCAACCGCAGCCAAGCCCACCGCCAAACCCGACCAGAGACCGATCGGACCATAGCCGGCCGGGAACGCGAGCAGCCAGCCGCCGACAAACCCGATACCCCAATAGCCGATGACCGCGAGCAACAGCGGTACCGCCGTGTCGCGATAGCCGCGCAGAGCACCCGCGGCGATCGCCTGCACCCCATCGGAAATCTGAAAAAGCGCGGCAATCGCCAATAGATAAAGCGCAATCCCGACGAGGCCGCGATTGGCCGGAGCGTCGATATCGACATAGATCCTTGCGATGGTTCGCGGGGCGGCAACCAAGACAACCGCCATGATCGCCATATACGCTACCCCGAGTGCCAGCGCGACCATACCGGCTCGGCGCGCCGCGACCGGCGCACCGGAACCGAGCGCCACGGCGACCCGTACGGTCGCCGCCTGGGCGATGCCGAGCGGCACCATGAAAATAACGCTGATGCAGTTCATGACGAGCTGATGCGCACCGAGCGCGTCGGCCCCGAGCAGCCCCATCAGGATGCCGGTCGTCGCAAACACGCCGATCTCGAGACCCAAGATCCCGCCGATTGGCAGGCCGAGGCGCAGGATCCGCCCGATCTCGTTCCAGCCGCGCAAAAACGGCCTCATTCGATATTTGGCGAGGCTCGGCGCTGCGAGAGCGTAGATCCCGAGACCGGTAAACATCAGCCATTGGACGACCGCCGTCGAGCAGCCCGAGCCGGCAATGCCCAAAGCCGGTGCCCCGAGGTGACCGAAGATCAACATCCAATTCAGTCCGGCATTCATCGGGATGCAGAGGATCAGCGTAATCATCACGGTGCGGCTGTGCGAGGCTGCGACGAGAAACCCACGCAACACGGCAAAACCGAGGAAGCCCGGTGCAGCCCAGGCGATGGCGCCGAGAAAGCGGCCGATCTCCGCAGCCAATGCGGGATCGTAACCGAGCAGGGCAAGCAGGCGATTGGCCACCAGCAATGCAGCGACTACCGGTACCGCCAGCGACGCCGCAAGAACAAGACCCGCGCCGGCGACGCGCCCGGCCCGCCGGCTGTCACCGGCGCCGATCGCATGCGCAGCGAGCGGCGCCACCGCGGTCAGGATGCCCGAACACACGATCGCAATCGTGAAATAGAGACTGGCCCCGAGCCCCGCCGCGGCGAGTGCCGCGCTGCCGAGACTGCCGACCATGACCGTGTTTGTGAAACCCATCGCCATTTGCGCCAGATTGGCGGCGGCAAGCGGGCCGGCGACGGCCACGGTCGCGCGCACCTCTGAGACCATCGCCGAACCCGCAGGGGTGCGAGAAAAAGATCCTCGCATTATTTCGTCAGCCCCGACGGAAGCAGGCTGACGGTCGTATTACAATCAGCAATTGCATCGATTCTGACTCATCGTTCTATCTGCAGCCAGTCTGCAGCAAAATCACTCGTTTTGGTTGGAGCGCCGACTAGACCCGGTGGCCGGTGACGGTCACGGCACTGGGGTATCGGCCATCTCGCGGCGGCAATTGCCGCGTTGCGCGCAGCGGCCGGTTGGGCGTACCGCACTTTCACGCATCGCAGTCTTCAGTTTCGTTATACTCATCAGCTTCATCACGCTCATCGCTTTCATCATAACCGTCAGTTTCATCACAATCGCCCATTGCTAAAATCTGCAGCGGATCTAAAGCAAACCCTCGCCTCTTGGTTGTTTCGATCGCCCGGGCGAAGGTCTCAACCACCGCCGCGATTGTTGCCGCCTCGCCCGGTGTAATATCGCCCCTGGCGAGCGCCGCGGTGACCGCCTGCATCGCGGCAGAGATATCGTCGGTGCTCTCGATCGGCGGCAGGGTGAACTTGACGGCGCGTTCACGGCATGGCGGCAGGATCCGTTCGATGCAGAGCCGCATTGCGGTCGGGTCGCCGGCGAGCGCCAGTTCGACGGCCGTGCGCGTTAGAGCCTCGGCCTCCCCCGCGAGAAGCGCTACGGCAGCGAGTGTCGCCTTGTTGCGGGAGCCGGGCCGGCGGCCGGCCGGGTTGCCCGACCGGCCCTTCTCGAACGGGCGCCCGCGCACCGGCCCGGGCAGTTTTTGTAACAGCACATCAGACATGGTCATCCCCTTGGTTCAACCGGCGGCGCATTCCAGGCGATCGACGGAGTTAGATGCTATATAGGCAATTTTATGATTGCGTCAATGGCAACCAAGCCGAGATTTAAAGGTTCTGGTCGGTCGGAGACATTAACGCGAGCTATGCCCGCCGCCGACTTCATCTCCAAATCGCGCCCTGCCGACGAATCTCGCAGAAGCGCACCCGCGACGGGCTGAAGTTTTGCGCCGGCAGGAAACATCCCGCTCCTGCGGTTCAAGATTGCGAGCACCAAGGGAAAATAACAGCGGTTGCCTCGCGTGGCTGGTGCCGCTTCGCACTGCAGGCGTGGTCGAAATGATCGTCGACCGCGCTCTTGCTTCGGCTCGCGACAAAAAACTGCTCGCCCCCTGTCGCCTTCGCCGGCGGCACCGTGTCAGCAGCGGCGGAGGCTATACCACAGATCGCCGACTGACGCCCCGCTCTGGGACTTTCGTCCCTACCGCCCCGTGTTGCACGGCGCCGCACCAATGCCTAGGCCGTATGCGGTTTGGCGCGGCGTGACCGTGCCATGACGCCATGGGTTTCGGCTGCAACCTCGCTCTGATTGTCCCAGCGGCATCGCCTCAGCTGCCGCAAGCCGCGTCCAGGTAAAAGCACTTGGTGGCGCCGCTATCGCTCACTCGCTTACCGCTGGTCAGCGTAATGGCCGCTTGTACCTGAGCTGGTGCCAGCGAGTCCATCATGGCATCCACCGTGCTCTCGAATGCCAGCGCCTGCGACAGGCATTTGAACGTTATCACGCCACTACTCGGGTTAAACGGATTCCCACCAGGTTTGAGTGTCGTAAGCGGCGCCAATTGCTTTTCCAAATTGGTGAGTTGGAGCGCGACCTCCTGCTTATCCGTGTTAGCCTTTACCGATTTGCCGGGAATTGCTATGCAAAAATGTTGCATTCGCCTCCAGGCGAGGAGGAAGGTCGGAGACCATTATCGTTGCAACTGTCTGCCCACCCAAATCACACGTTTTCGCGCGCCCGCCCCAGAAACTCGAAGTCTTGCCGTTCTTATCGGTCAGATCTATTGGCCACAATTCTGGCTCGATCGCTAACTTGATCGTTGCCTTCTCGCCTTGCTTTACCGCGGCCTCTATCGCGGCGGCGACTTTCAATTTGATCTCCGCGGAGGCACCGATCACGCTTATGCCGGCTCCAGCCTTCGCTTCCGCGTTCAATTCTCCTTTCACACTTTCGTCGGATTCCTTAAACCACTCCGTACCGCACTGCGCCGTCGTCGACTCGCCTGCGCGCCTCAAACTGTTAAATGCGCCACCCGTCAAGATGTCTTCGTACCCGCCAGTTCCACCAAACCAGGCATCCGCGGCCGTGTTAGGCACGATTGTATCGAGGAGCCTGATTTCTCGGACCTGTTCCTCTGGAACTTGCACCGCGTCGAACTGCTTCACTCCATCGGCCAGAGCCTCCTTGGCCAAGTCTTTCCGACCGGCATTGAACGTCGGTGACTTGATGTCGAAATTCAAACACTTCTGTCCGGCTTTGCTGTTGGTACAAGCCGACGGCTCCGCTTCGCGGAAAACCTGGCCACGTTGAAGAGCGTTTCGACCCGGCTGGCCCGCCGCATACGGAACATTGGTGATTTGCTGCTTCGCTACAAAAAATCTAACCTCGGCGGCCTGCTCGGCTGTGGATCTAGCCTCGGCGGCCTGCTCGGCTTTGGCCATGGGTTTGAGGTCGTTCTCATCAAGAATTAAAGCCGGCTGCGTCCGGTCCAGCACGCCCCAAAACCCGTCCTCCGTGAGGACGAGGACGTAGTTGGGGTCCATCCCGCGGTCTGTCTCCGGTGCGGGTGGGCAACCGATGCCGAATGCTTTCGTGCATTTAAGTCGAGGGGGAAACGCCATCATCGCCGTCCCCGGTGGCACGACAACAAGAGGGGCGTCCCCATTATTCATGTAATTGGCGAACAATTTCGGCAAGTCGAACGGATCTGGAATCCAGGAAATGACAGTGCCACGCGATACCAGCAATTGGGGACGGTCCTGCTCACTTAGCCAATTGGCCTGCCCTTTCAAAAAGGTCGGCATGTCTTCGGCACATGCGGCGATTGTCCCGCCGATTAACAAGCAGGCCACGGAGAGATTCAGTCTCAGCAGGCGCGAGGCACATCGTCGCACGGCGATCCTCCTGTCTACACCCAGTGATGGGGTCAAATTTGCAAATTTGCGTTGCCGCCGGAACGCTAGCCTTTGATCGGAGGGCCCGCAACCATGATCTGGTCAGGCCAGCAGTGCGTCAACTCGTTGCGGCTCATCGTGATCAACGCCATCCACGCCACCCCGAAGCCCCAAACCGTCGAGGGAGCAACTGATCTCACGGTGCGGTGTTTCGCGAGAGCGTGCTGAGCAACGTGCGCGAGCGCTAAGCCGATTCTGGTCGGACCCCTGCCTCCGCTGCGAATGAGGGGGTTCGGGAGCCCGGGAGGATGTGCCGGCCCCCGCTTTCGCGGCGATCGCGAAATGTCGGGACGCGTGTGCGTACTGTAGGTCTCGTGTCGACGCGGACGGCAAATCACCCCGGATGAACACGGCGCCAATGCTCGGCGATCTCGCGTCCGGTGCAGATCCACACACGGTCGCGGGCGGTGACGTGATCGAGAAACTTGACGAGGCCGGTGATCCGGCCCGGACGGCCGGTCAGCCGGTCGTGCAACGCCAGCGACATCAGCTTGGGATGGTCCGCGCCCTCCTCGTACATCACCTCGAAGCAGTCGATCATGTACCGGGCAAAATCCTCGCCGGTCGAGAAACCGCGATTTTCGTCGAACCGGTTGTCATTGGTCTCGAAGGAATAAGGAATGACCAAGTGACGCGCGCTGCCGACCGAAACCCAATAAGGCAGCTCGTCGTTCAGCGAGTCGCGGTCGTACAGAAAACCGCCGAGCTCGAGGTGAAGGCGACGGGTATTGGCACTCGGCCGGCCGGTCATCCAGCCGACCGGACGGACCCCGGCGACGCGCTTGATTGTCGCGATGCCGAGCCGAACATGCTCGCGCTCTCTCTCTTCCGGCATCGTCTGGTAATCGAGCCAGCGATAGCCATGGCTGACGATTTCGTGCCCTTCCTCGACAAAGGCACGGGTAATCTCGGGGTTGCGCTCGGCCGCCTTCGCCACCGCCAACAGGCAAACCTTGATCCCGAACCTGCGGAACAGTCGCAGGAGGCGCCAACCGCCGATCCGCGAGCCGTATTCGAAGACCGATTCGACCATCGGGCTGCGCAGGCCGGGCAACGACGGAAAGCCGATGTCGTTCAGCACGCCTTCGCTGACGCTGTCGCCGTCCATCACCGAACGCTCGCCGCCGCCCTCGAAATTGAGGTTGATATTGACGGCGATCCTCGCCCCGCCGGGCCATTGCGCGTCCGGCGGGTCAGGGCCATAGCCGACATAGTCTCGATCATCGATCATTGCGGCGTTCCGAACTCCGGCTTTGGTACCACATTTTCGACAGCGGTGCAGTTTTGCATTGCGCGCGACCGAACCGGCCCTACTATCAGGAGTTAAGCTTACTCTGATGCGCGGGTCGGAACCGCATGACCGTTGATACGTCGCGGAGCTGCCTCGGTCTAGGAACCTGCGTCGGCTCGGCGATCCGGCAGATAGTGGATGCGAGGGTTCTCCTGACCACGACCGTGCCCCGAGCCTTGCCTCGAAGTCGCATGCTGGGTGGTTTGCTGGCGCCTCCTTTGGCTGCGATCATGGGCCCCTCCGATTCAGCCTGTCGTCGTTCGCTACACCCAGCTTTCGCCCGAGCGGTTCAAATCGTTTTGGGAGGATTGACGAGAAAGGGGGGATGTTCGGATCGGGAAGCGCGGGGTGCGGTCGGGTTGAGCACGTATCGAGATTCTGACGTGATATTCAGTCAAGCTCGATGTCAACCCGAAGGGGAGTGATCGGGNNTCGATGCTGACCTATGCGACCGAGTATTGCGTNATTTTTGTGTTGCTTCTGGTTACCGCCTATGTCGTTCCGGCGGGTTTGTTCCACTACNTGTTTTTCAGCCGCCGCAGTCCGACGACCGAAGCCATGCGGATCCAGAAGCGGCGGCCTCGACCGCAGAATATCCGTCGCGAGNTTCGCCACTCGGTCTCGGCGCTGCTGCTGTTCTCGGTTTATTGCNTGATCGTCTATCACGCGGCCAGGNACGGTGCGACGGCACTCTATTTCGACTTCGGGGAGCACCCGTGGTGGTGGGCNGCGGCGGGGTTCGCCGCCACGGTGGTTCTGCATGACATTTATTTCTACACGACCCACCGGTTGATGCACCTCGCTCCGCTGTTCAAGGCGGTNCACGCCGGACACCACAGCTCGATCACACCGACACCCTGGGCNATTCTGTCGTTCCAACCATTGGAAACCATTCCTCAGTTCGGCTTCTTCGCCCTGGTGATTTTCTTCGTGCCTCTACATCCGGCGACGTTGCTCGCCTATCT
>JGI26341J46601_10000545_pt1 | contig 11747 bp, 11 predicted proteins | sample BogFormECP12_OM3_FD_46601 | JGI IMG/M metagenome (IMG submission 46601) | reverse complement strand
ACCGACGTCGGATTTAACAACATCAAGCCGCGACTTCATATGAGGTCTGAGGCCCCGAAGCCAGCAACGCTTCCGGCATGCCACTCAGGCTGAATAGCTACAATGCGCCCGGCACGGTGAACGGCGCAGCCGCAGGCGTTTGGTTCCCATCTGCAGGCCTTGCAGGTAAGGGCAAATACCTGAGCCCAGTCGAAGCAGTTCGCTGGCATGGCCACCAGATCTGGTTCTGGGTGTAGCCGTGCAGGGCAGGTTGCGCAGGCCTGTGTCTTCAGCGCAGCGGTCCTCGCACCGTGCGCGGCGGCGGTGGGCGCAGTTCCAGGTCGGCGACCCGTCCGCGCTTGGCGCATCATAGCGAGGTGAACAGTGACCGCCAAGGCCTGTAACCGTTGTCTGGGCACTTCGGTTGGGCGTTCCTTGCGCACGATGCTCGCCCTTGACCGGAGATGTTGGATTATTCGGGTCGCTCGTGAGGCCTCGCTGATCCCGTGGCCGATAGTCGCCGGCGTGCCGTCTTCACCACCTTGATCGCGCGCGACAGCCGGACGACGATTCTGATGTCGAGGCCTGATCGTCCAGCATGTTCGTCGGAGCGCCTCAGCCGACAGCTTCCGAAGACGGCCCTTGGTATGGAGGCGTATAGGTTCGGCCCGCGCGGCACTGGCGTGATCCCACCAGCCATATACCCGGAAGCCTTTTCACGCTCACCCGACGTGACTGCCTGTCGTCGGCTGCAGACGCGGCATGCCGCGCTCGTGGATCGGATGTGGCAGTCCATGACGACTGGACACACTAACGAAATTCTCTGCTGACCTAGGCCGTTGACATTGGGAACCGAACCCCGGACCTACGCATTACGAGAGGCACGCTCTCTCGCACCGAAAGCATGACCTGCGCAGATGGCACGGCGGATCGCACCCATAGCTCTGATTGCACTGGAATTTCGCGGCCCCTCGTTCCACGACCCGTTCCACGAACTGGCTGGCACCGGGTGCACTGAGGAAGCCAGGGGGCGGAGCATGTAGCGCGCCAGCCAGGCTCCCTGGCCTCGCCCATCTAGACTTGGCCTGAAGCGCCGAACTGAGGGAGCCGCGCGTGAGCGCCGAAGCGTCTGAACTGGTCAGCATCCCCCGTGCCGAGCTGGACGCGATGAAGGCCGAGCTGAAGCGGCTGCGGCGAGAAGTCGGCCGAGGCGTTGCCGTGGCACGCATCCAGGCCGATACCGGCCCAGGCGATGACGCGCCCGCATTTAACCGCGAGCAGCTCGCCGAGGCATGGGGAATAGGTGAGTGAGCGCCTCGTCCGCTTCCCCGGCTCGTCCTGGCAGGAGATCGAGGCCCTGCCGCAGCCGCTGCGCTGGACCGTCCAGCGCGCGATCTTCCACCTGCTAGACGAGCCCGTACCGGCCCTGGCCGACCCTTTCCCCCGCGACGACCCGCTGCCCGGCGCCTACGAGCTGCACTTGCCAGCCGACGACGTGACGATCTGGTACACCGTCACCGAACATGAGGGCCAGGAGGTCATCAGCGTGCAGCATGTAAGCATCGATACCTGACATCGCGCCGGGTCAGCACGGCCTGGCTTATGGTTCGGCTTCTGCTTGGTCCTGGGCTTGCAAGGTGGATTCCGGTTCTGCCCGGGCCTGTCGCTCGACGCGGGCGAAGTATTCCGCCCTGGCTCCCCGCTCGGCGTTATCGGCGGCCAGGCGCTCAGCCGCGCCGCCGGCCCGGCTGAGCAGTTTGTCAAGCCGGGCAGCCTGACCGCCGGGGTCCATGTCTACGGAGACGCTGGCCTGTGACTTCGGCTTGAGCTGGGCTGTGCGCCTGGGTGGCCACGGATCGCCTGCGGCGACGGCGGCCCGGTGCTCACGTTCGAGGGCGCGTTCTGCGGCGGCTAGGTCGGCTTCGGACTGCTGCCACCATCCGGCCATCGTCAGCGGTTCGCTTCCGGGCCCGGGTTGCCGCTGTCCAGCTGGCGGCCGGGCGAGCCCGCGGCGTCCTAGTTCGGCCTTGGCCTTGGCGGCGGTCTCCCTCGTGCTGGTCGTGGCGGCGGACCATTCCTCGTAGCGGGTGTTGGCGGCTTCAAGCTGCTGGCGTTCGGCGGCGAGCTGGCTGGCCAGCGATTCCGCGCTCGCCGCCTGAGCCTGGTCCTGCCGAGTGGCGGCGTCGGCGGCATGCTGCCAGGCGTCGGCTTCGGCCTGGGCGGTGATCCGGAGCTGGCTGGACACTTCGGGTGGGGCGGTAACCTGGGTACGTTCGGCGTCTAGGACGTGGGCTTCGAGTTCGCCGCGGGTCAGGCCGTGCATGATGTCGGCTTCGTCGCGGATTTCCAGGGCGCGGATGGTGGCCTGCCGCATGCTTTCGAGTTCGGGGTTGCCGCGGTGCGGGCTGGGCGAGGCGGCTTGTTGCGGGTCGGTGATCCCGGCGGCTTCGCGGTAGGCCGCGGTGGCCGCGGCTCGCCTGGTGTACTCCTCGCGCAGCGCAGGAGACGCCTCGGGAGCCAGGACGCCGAGGTGGCGGGTGAGCCAGGGATCGGGGCTGGCGGTCAGCTGGTCGCCGAGGGCGCGCGCCCGATCGTCGAGCCCGGCGGCGAGTTCGTGGGCGACCGCCGGGGCGCTGGCGGGTGTCCGCTGAGACCAGGTCAGGTCGTGCCCGGCAAGCTTAGGCAGGGCCAGACGCTGCAGGCGGCCGTGCAGGACGCTGGAGATGGACCGGGCGCCGTCCATCGGCGCGGCAGTGATCTGGTCGATGAGCGCGCCGACGTCATGGCCAGCCAGCTGGGCGGCGCGGATTTGCTGCTGGAGGGCTTGGCGGGAGTGCTCGCGCTGGTACCGCCCGGCTTCGGTTTCGGTGAGCCTGGCCGTGATCTGCTGGTCGATGTCGGGGTACAGGGCCTGCTTGACGGCGGCGGTCCACAGGTTGAGGAGGTGGCCGGTTCCTCCGGCACAGTCCTGGGCCTGGCGGATCTGCTCGGTGGCGGACAGGTCCTCGGCGTCGTGGCCCATGACGCCGGCGAGGACGGATTCGGGGGTGGCCTGCTGGTAAGGCTCGTGCCCTGGCGGGGAGGTGTTGCCGGTGACGACGTGGGCGGTGTTGGCCTGGCGGCCGCGGGTCATGCCGACGTACAGGGCCTGACGGGAGAGGGTCTCAGTCACAAGCAGGTGGGCGGTGTCGACGGTGCGGCCCTGGGCGACGTGGACGTTGCCGGCGTAGGCGAGCTCCGCGCTGCGGGCAAGGTAGACGCGGGGCACCCGGAACGTCTTGGTCCAGGTCCCGTCCAACTGCTGCCGCTGGACCTCGGCGTCAGGCCCTCGGAATGCGCTGATTTGGAGGGTGTCGCGGTTGGTGAGCGCACGGCCGCCCGCGCCGATCTGGGTGTTGAGGCGGGCGCGGACCAGGTCGCCGACCCCGGCGTGGTTGCCGTCCGACAGGACGGCCTGCGGCGGACCAACTGCGCCGAGCTGGGTGAGCTTGGCCTGGACGCGGCGGGCTAGCTCGGCGGCTTCGGCGTTGGACCCGGCGAGCAGCAGTACGTCCTTGCCGCGCAGGTGGTCGGCTAGCCACATCGCCGCGGCCCGATCGTAGGTGGTTTCGGCGTCGGCGCCGCGGATCCGGCCCTGCCGGTCGTAGGCGGCGGCCACGGCCGGGTCGCCGTCGCGGAGCCGGATGCTGGCCTGTCGCTCCCAGGCTGCGTCGAACCGGCGGACCTCGTGCAGTTCGGCGGCGGGGACCTCGCGGGCGAGCAGCCGGAACATGCCGCCGGCTTCGATGGCGCCGAGCTGGGCGGTGTCGCCGGTGGCGATGATCCGGGCTCCGGCCTGCCGGGCTGCTTCCCCGATCATGGCCAGGTCCGCCGTGGCGAGCTGGCTGGCCTCGTCCAGGATGAGCACGTCGTCCTGGTACAGGGGCACCGGGCGGCGCAGCTCGTCGGAACCTTCGGTCTTGCCGAGGAATTCCGCGATGTTGTAGCTCTCCGCCAGCCCCTCGTGCGCCAGGACCCGGGCCGCGTTGGTCGACGTGGTCAGGCCGATGACGCGGCGGCCGGTGAGCGTGGTCCACAGCCGGGCGAACTCGGCCATGGTGCGGCTCTTGCCCGCCCCGGCCGGGGCGACCAGCACGGTCGTCACCGCGGCCGCGGTGAGCATCATGGCGACGGCGTCCCGTTGCTCGGTGTTCAAACTGATGCGCTCAACGGAGGCGCGGGCCAGCTCGCGGCTGACGAGCTGCGGCACGGACCGTTTCGCGGTCGCGAGAATCTGTTCCTCAACGTTTAGGTGAGCCAGGGTGCAGTACCGCTCCTCGTGCGGCGGCCGGTAGATGCTCCCGCCGTCGGAGACCCGCACGCCGAGGCTGGCCACGTCGGTGATGTCTGGGGCGGTGACCTGGACGACCTCGGTGCCGGCCCGGCCGCCGACGGCCAGCCTGGCCACCTCGGTGACCACCGCCTCGCCGTCGGCGCCCGGCTCGAGGACCGGGAGCGCCCGGTGCACCTCGAACCGGAGCTGAGCCATCGACCAGACGGCGTGATGCTTTTGCACCTCGGCGACGGCGATCCGTGCGGCCCTGCGCCTGGCCGCATCATCCAGCACGGCCGGTGCACGCGTAGCGCGCTCGGCGCCGGCGAACCGGGCGACCTGCTCGTGCACCGCCGACAGGGCCTGCACTTCGCGGTGCGCCGTCTGGGCTTCCCAGGCGGCCAGCCGCTGCGCCTCGGTGGGTTCGGCGGCGCCGGTCTGCCCGGCGATGGTGCGGCGGGCCTGGGCCTTGGTGCGGCGGGTGTTCTGCCCGGCCTGCTGGTGCAATAGCCACAGCGTGCGCCGGGATGGGGGCTTGCCGTGCACCGCCTGGTACTCCCGTGCGAGCCGGTCCAGCTCGCCAGTGACGGCGACGGCGCGGGAGCTGAACAGGTCCATCACGTCCTGGCTGACCCCGCCGACCTCGGCGCCGTTCCCGTCGGCCCGGGACACCATGACGTACCCGAGGGCGGACAGCTTGGTCTCCAGGATCCGGTCGGCGACCGGGGCGACGGCGAGCCGCTGGTTGTGCAGCGAACGGGAATCCAGGGTCCGCCACTTATCGTCCGCCCTGTCGGCGCGCTGGATTCGGTTCCAGATCGCCACGTGCACGTGGAGCTGGGGGTCGCCGTCGCGGGACAGGTGGTGCAGGATCAAGCTGGCGGTCAGTCCGACCCCTTCGCGCCATTCCCCGGTTCGGGCGGAGTGGTGGCCGGTCCGGGTGTAGGTGGCGTGCTGCTCCAGCCAGGCGACGGCTTCGCGCGCCGATTCCATCAGCGCGGCCTCGATCTCATCAGCGCGCGTGTCGAGCGCGGCGGCCTGGTCCTGGTCGCCGCGCTGGCGGGCCTGGCGGGCCGAGATCCGGTAGGAGGCGTGCAGTACCGACACGCTCTTGACCGCGCTGACGGTCAGGTCGAAGTACGGCACCTGATGCGGGTCCTTGGCCCGTTCGGCCGCGCGGACCTCGGCCAGCTCGGTCGCGCTGGCGTACCGGTGCCCGGCCAGGTACGCCGCGACCGCCTGTTCTTCCCGCTCGCCAGCGGCCCTGGACTGGCGACGCCTGACCAGCAGCTCCCCGCCGGGCTCGGTGTTCTCCTGGTACAGGCGCTCGATGACGTCCGGGTCCACCATGCCGGTCAGCCCGAGCGCGGCGGCGCCCTTCCCGGCCCATTGCCCGGGCGGTTCTCCGGCCGCGGTGTAGTAGGACATGGCCCCGGCGCAGCCGCCGCGGCCTTGTCCGCGGGTGAAGTAGGCCACGTCGTGTCCCGCGTGCAGGGTAACGTTAGTTGACACGATCCGTTGCTGCCTGCGCCGTTTCCGCGTTCATCGTTCGTGATGCCTGTGTCCGGTTGCTTTCGATCACGACGCGAAGGTAAGCGGGGACTCCGCACGTTTTGCGGATTTGCCCGATGGCCGGGAGGCCGGGTGGGGGTCTGCGTGCGGGAAGGAGGTGGCCGCCCTGGATCACCGTGAGCCCATGAATCCGGGAAGTCGCGCGCTGCGATGACGGCGCTGTTTCGCGCTGGCGGCCGCCGCCGCGTCCGAGACCGGCCTGGTCAGGCAGGACAACGAGGATGGGGTGTGCGGGCCGCTGGCTGTTCGCCGTCGCCGACGGCCTAGGCGGCCACACCGCCAGGAATGGGATCACGTTGACCGCGATGATCTTCTCTGGCGGCCGCGCCGCGCTGGCTCACCGGCTACTCCCACCGCGTTCGGGCTTCGCGGCGGCTATCTCGGCCAGTTCACCGAGGACCGCACGATCGGCAACCTCGTCGCCGACGCTGACCCGCTCGCGCCAGCGCTCCCACTGCACCTGGACGGCAGGCCAGACCGTTCGACCGATACAGGCCTGCGGGCCGGTGACCGGTGACCGGTACGTGCTGTACTTCGGCGGACGCAGACGACCGAACGCACTGGAATGTACTCACTTCGCGCGCCGCATCCGCCGACGCACCGACCAGCCGACCGCCCTAGCCGGAGGCCCGGCCAGCGTGTCCCGGTTGACCTCGTACCGCTGCTCAAGGTCCGGCACGCTGGGACAAGCCGGCTCCCGGCTCCACTGCACGGTCAGAATCTGCGCCCGCAGATCAGCCGCGATACCCGGGGACCACGAAGCTCCCGGCATTAACCTCGGCCGCCTTCCTGCCCGATGCGCCCAGGCAAACCGGCGTACCATTTTGCGCGAGCGTTGCGCACCACCCATTTCCGGGCAAACCCGGGCACAACAAGGCCCCCTGGACCATCCGCCAAGATCACCCAGGGGGCAAGGCCCTGCGACAGGAACCCACCATGAAACCTAACACGGTCAACACCCATCACGACACGGACCCGCCGGTCCCGGCCGAGCTACTGGAGGCAGTGGCCCGGGCCCTAGCCGCGGCGCTCATCCCGCCGCCACGTGCCCCCGCGTCGTCAGAGACGGAGGACGCCGCCGACTTCCTGACCGCCGCGCAGGTCGCCCGGCGACTCGGGGTCTCGCGCGAGACGGTCCGGCGGCTGGCGATCGCCGGAGCGCTGCCGCACACCGTCGTGTGCCAAGGCGCCCGCAAGACCACCCGACGGTACCCTCGGCGGTTCGCCGACGAGTTCGCGGCCAGCGGCCTGGAGGTAGCCAACCTGGCCGCCTTCGCCGCCACCTGGCGGGCGCGGGTCACCGCGCCCGCACGGTGACGGCCCGCCCGCCGCGCCGCAGCCTGGCTGCTCCAGCGCGTTTTGCTGCGCGGTGGCGGGAGCTGGCGGCGTGCCGCGGCGCCGACCTCAATCTGTTCTTCCCCGGCCGCGGGGAGTCGGCCGAGCCCGCCCGGCAGGTCTGCGCGCGGTGCCCGGTCCGCGAGCCGTGCCTGGACTACGCCACCAGCAACCAGATCACCCACGGCGTGTGGGGTGGCCTGTCCGAGCTGGAACGCCGCGCGCTGCAATCTGGCTGGGTGCGCGCCTGGCGGCGGGATCGTAACCGGGACGTCGCGGCCGCGGACGCTGCCGGTTACACGGCCGAGGCGATCGGCCGCTCGTTCGGCCTGTCCCGCACGTCGGTGACCCGGATCGTGCGCGGCGGAAACTACACGGGGCAGCCGGGATGAACAACTTTCCGGAGGACTCGTGGGTCGAGGTCAGATACCCGCTGACCAAGGAGCAAGAGCACGCAGACCGGAGCGCATGGCCGTGGCTGCCTGGCTGGGTGGTCAGCATCTGCGGGCCGGACGAGTGGGAGATCTGCGTGCAAGCCCCGGAACTGGCCATGCAGTACGAGGGCGAGACGGTGTACCCGGTGTGCTTCCGGGACGCCTCCGAGCTCCGTTCACTGGATGCGGAACCGGAGGCTGGGTCATGACTGGTAACCCTGACGACAGGGAGTGGCTTGCTGGGTCCGGGCGGCCCCCAGGGAGCCGTGTCATCACGTTCGCGACCTGGCTGCTGGCGCTGCTGGGCGCCGGGCTGATGTATGTCAGCTTCGACGCCCAGTACCAGTTCATCTTTGCCCAGAAGGGCGTCCTGGGCGCGTCGCTGATCGAGGCGGCGATGCTGGATGCGGGCATGGTCATCTTGTCCGCGCTGGGCATCGGGCTCGCGCAGGCCGGCAAGCCGTCCGGGAGTGTCCGGGTCCTGATCATGATCTGCGCGGGCGCCTCGGCGGGCATGAACCTCGCCGCCTCAGAGCCCGCCAGCTGGCGGTCCGCGGCTGCGTACGTGTCAGCCCCGGTGTTCCTGGCGGTCATCACCGACCGGGTGATCGCGGTCATCCGCCAGCACGTCCTGCCGCTGGATGCGGAGTCCGCCTGGGCGCCGCTGGGCCGCGCCACCGTGACCGTGCTGCGCCTGGCGGGTGTCGTGGCCTTGTACCTGCTGCGGACTGTGCTCGCGCCGTCCGGCACACTTCGGGCCCTGCGGCAGATGGTGCTCGATGCCGCCCCGATCCCCGGGATGACAGGGAGCCGGCAGGTGTGCGGTGAGCAGCTCCCATGCTCCGATGACCAGGACCGGGACCATGGCGCCGATCAGCCCCTGATCGAGTTCGGCACCAAGAAGGCCGCGTTCCTGTCCCGCTACCGGGCTCACCCCGAGTACGGGGACCGGTCTGCTGCCGGGCGGGTCGCCGCTGAGCTCGCACCGCTCGCGGGCCTGCAGGCGGGTACCGGCCGCACCTATATCGCCGAGGAACTGCGCAAGCTCGCCGACCTGACCGGTCCGCGGGCCGGCCGAGGAGAACGATGACCAGCCCGCAGGCTGAATTCCCGCGCAGGCTCTCGGCGAGAGCCTGGCCGCCCTGGCCGTCCAGGTAGCCGCCCTGCGCGGCCAGATCGCACAGATAAACCAGCGCCTCGACCGCGCCGGGCTCCGCGGCGACCTGGACCTCGCCGCCCGCTTCGAAGACCTCGCCCAAACCGTCGCCGACGCCCTGGACGCCGCCGCACCCCGCAGCCCCGCCGCCCCCTCCTGGATCGGCCTGGGCCGCCAGGCATATGAGGCGCAGCTAGCCGAGCTGCGGCAGTGGGCTGATACCGTCCTCCGCCAGAACTACTCCGGCTACGAGTTGCGGGACTGCTGGCCCAGCCACATCCACGCCATCTGGGAACTATCCACCCTTGCCGCCGCCTGGCACCACACCTACAGCGGCAACCGCCCCGACCTGGGCCGCGCCCTGGAGTTCTACGACCGCTGGCTCCCCGGCACCATGCGCCGCGTCGCCCACATCACCCGGACATGCGTACCGCAGTGCGTCATGCTCCGCCGTTCCTGGTGACAGGTCGGCTTTCAGCGGGCGTGTTATGGTTCCCGGTCGCCAGCTGTTACGCAACGTCGGCTATAAGTATCTCGCCGTCAACAGGATTGCCGATCGCAGCGATGGGTGATCGCTAACCGGTCCACACGAGGTAATAAACGCGGACCAGTCTCTCCGCCTCATCAGCGATGAACTCGATAAAACCGAAGTCACCCAGGTCGGCTACGCGCCTGCCCGGCACGGGCGGCACGGGCGCACTGAATACCGGGTCATATGGGTCATCGCAGATCCGGGCTAGCGTCCGGACCAGCACGTCGAAAGCCTCGGACGGCAGACCCTGCATCTGCCGCAGGGCGCGATCCTCCAGCCACGGCCGCCAGCTCACGAGGCGGGGCGATACACCCGGACAGCATCCTCCAGTAGCATGCCGCCACCGACCGGGCCGCGAGCGGCATCCAGTGCCTCCCGATAGCCGGAATCCCCCACGGCGTCGGCATGAAATCTCCACAGACGCAGGACGCGCCGCAGTTGCTTCCACCCAGCCGGATCACGGGCATTTTCCACTGCATCCCGGTACTGGTCCAGGAAGAACCCGCGCTCGTCCACGGGCAGTTGATCCAGGATCCGCTGCGGGTCGAGCGGATCCTCGCGCTCGGCAGGCTGGGCGTTCACAGCGTCATCGTAACGCGCTGGGAAGGGCACGGCCCGCGGCACGCCAGACGGACCTCACGGTCGCAGAAATTGAGACAAGCCGCCTGTAAGCCTGCTGTCGGCGTAGCGACGCCTTAGAGCACTGCCCTTAACTTCCGGGACTTATGGTCGCCTTTGGGAGGTTTGACGGGACGATCGTTATCGTGTATGTGACTTCTTCGGTGTGCCAGTTCTGCCGCTGGAACGCTGTCCTGCCGGAGGTGCGGGCGGGCCGGTCCCGGTGGGGAGGCTGGGCGAGGATGCCCGCGATGAGCAGGGCGATGGGATCATTGCCGCTGGCAGGGCGCTTGCCGCAGTGCGGGCAGCAGGTATCCGCCGTGACGTGGCCGCGGATCAGTGACAAGACGGCGGTGAACGGGATCAGGTCCGGGTCGAGGCCGGCCTGCCCGGCGGCGCGGGCGGCGAGGGTGGCGGACATGTTGTGCACGAGCAGCAGCGCCCAGGCTTCCTGCCGCGCTAGGGTGACGGACCGGCCGCGCAGCGTGCGGCCGGTGCCCTTGACGGTCTTCTTCAGGTGCAGGTACGCGATCTCGATCTGCCACCGCTCCGCGTAGAGGGCGGCGATCTCCCGCGCGGGGAACTCGCCGTGATCGAGCAGGGTNGTGAGCACCTTGACCGTGGTGGTCTTGGCCCGGCGGGCGGTGCGGGCGCAGACGGTGAAGCTGACCAGCCGCGCGACGGTGTCCGCCAGCCGGGGCAGGGTCTTGTCCTTGTTCTCGCGGCGGCGCCGGGCCCGCATCGAGTCCGATTCGCGCAGCAGTACCAGCTCCGACCCGTCGGGCAGGGTGCGGAGGGTCTTGAACGGCACGGACTTCGCGCCGTTCTTGACCCGCCACACCAGATGAGCGCCGCGGGCGGAGAACCGGATCCACCGGTCCATGGAGAAGAACCCGCGGTCGGCCGTGCTGACGATCCCCGCGGTGAACGAGTCCTCCAGCTCATCTGCCAGGGTGTTCTCGCCGTCGTGGTAGCCGCCGATCGCGGCGGCGATCCAGCGGCGGGATCCGGTGCGCACGTGCGCGGCTATCCGGATCTTGGGCTTGGTCCCCCCGGACGGCACCCCGAACGCCTCCGCCAGCTCATCATTACTGAACAGCTCGATGGTGGTGCCGTCGATCGCGGTGGTCTCCATCCCGTGCCAGGCCGCGCCGATGCCCAGCTCCGCGTCGGCGCGCCCGGCGTCCAGNTCGAAGATGCGCCGCATCACCTGCTCGCCGAGCAGGGCGCGGGCCTTGGACAGCGCCGGGCCGGACGGCGTGACGGTGCCCGGTTTCACCGGCAGGCCCGGCATCGCGAACGTCCTGGCCAGCACCAGGTCATAGCCCTGACCGGGGAACAGGGCACCGACGATGACGCACATCGCGGTTACCTCCGCGGTCAGCGCCCGGTCCAGCTTGTGGCCGTGCTCTGCCTGCGCCATCGCAGCCGCGATCGCCCCGTCCGCGAGCAGTTCCGCGATCAGGCCCGCCCGGCGCAGCTCCCCGAGCAGGTCCTCCCAGGATCCCGGCCCGGCCGCCGCCTGTGCCAGCAGGCCGGCCGCGTCCGGGTCCCGCCCGTCACCTCCATCCTGACCAGCGGGAACGGTGGACGCAGACGAGATGACCATGGCAAACTGGGCGGACAACGAAGCTCCTGTTGATGACGTCCTGGACTAGACACCCGACGTCATANCAGGGGCTTCGCTGCACTCAGGGCACGTGAGGACCCACAGACAGCATCGTCACCAAACTGCAACACAGGCCGTTGAACCGGACATCCAGCTACAGAAGTCCCTGAAGTTAAGGGCAGTGGCTGAAGGGCCTGCCC
>JGI26341J46601_10000544_pt1 | contig 11748 bp, 11 predicted proteins | sample BogFormECP12_OM3_FD_46601 | JGI IMG/M metagenome (IMG submission 46601) | reverse complement strand
CCGCGTCTTGCGGGCGGTTCGAGCGGCCGGCGAGCTCGGCAGCCCGTTCCGCCACGGTCTCGTCCCACCGGGGCCGCGGGACGGCCTCGTCGACCAGCCGCCACTGGACGGCCTTCTTGCCCCCGACGCCCTCCGGCCGGGTGGAGAAGTAGTCGGCCAGGTCCCGCCGCACGTGCCGCTTGTCGGACACCCGGGTCAGCCCGCCGGTGCCGGGCAGCACGCCGAGCAGGGGCAGCTCGGGCAGCGACACCGCCGATGACCGGTCGTCGACCAGCATGATGTGCTCGCAGGCCAGCGCCAGCTCGTACCCGCCGCCCGAGGCGGTGCCGTTGACGCCGGCCAGGTAGGTCTGCCCGGAGTTCGCGGTGGCGTCCTCGATGCCGTTCCTGGTCTCGTTGGTGAACTTGCAGAAGTTCACCTTCCAGCCGTGCGCGGAGGCCGCCAGCATGCGGATGTTCGCGCCGGCGCAGAAGATCTTCGGCTTGCCGCTGGTGATCACGACCGTGCGCACCTCGGGGTGTTCGAAGCGCAGCCGCTGCACCGCGTCGTACAGCTCGATGTCCACGCCGAGGTCGTAGGAGTTCAGCTTCAGCTCATAGCCGGGCACCAGGCCGCCCTGCTCGTCGACGTCCATCACCAGGGTCGCGACCGGGCCGTCGTACGACACCCGCCAGTGCCGGTAGCGATCGGGGCTGACCCGGAACTCGACGCGTTCTTCCGTCATGGCGATTCCTCCCGCTGAGCCCTCCGGCTGTACTCCATACTCTACAAAACTTGAGATAAACGTCAAGACTTCGTAGTATTTTGCATGCTGATGATCCGCGACCTAGAGAGACGATGACCGAGACCACTCCATCCAAGCCGACCCTGCTTCGGCGTCATGCCGCCGGCGCGGAGAGCGCGCGTGGCGTGCTGTTCACCGTGCTGGGCGAGCTGGTCCTGCCCACCGGCGGCGAGGCCTGGACATCGGCGTTCATCGACGTGTTCGGCCGGCTGGGGGTCGAGGAGAAGGCGGCCAGGCAGGCCCTGATGCGTACGGCGGCCGACAACTGGCTGAGCTCCGAGCGGGTCGGGCGGCGCACGGTCTGGCGCCTCACCCCGGCCGCCGAGCGGCTGCTCCAGGACGGCACCGAGCGCATCTTCGGTTTCACCGCGGTCGCCGCGGACTGGGACGGCCGGTGGACGATCGTGATCGCGCGCACGCCGGAGACCGAACGCGCCGCCCGGCACATGCTCAGGACGCGGCTGCGCTGGGCCGGGTTCGGCCACGTGATGCCCGGCGTCTGGCTGAGCNCGCGCAGCGACCGTGGCGACGAGGTACGGCGGATCCTGGACGAGGCCCGGCTGCCGGACGGCTACCTGTTCACGGCCGAGTACCAGGGCGGCAGCTCGCTGGCCGCGATGGTCGGCAATGCCTGGGACCTGGATGAGCTGGCCCGCGAGTACGACGAGTTCATCGCGGCGTTCAGCGGGGACGTCAGCCCCGATCCGCTCGCCCGCGTCATCGACCTGGTGCACGCCTGGCGCCGGTTCCCGTGGATCGACCCCGGCCTGCCGCCCCAGTTCCTACCCGCGTCATGGAGCGGCACCGCCGCCGCCGAGTTGTTCGCTCGGCTGCATGCTCAGTGGGCGGACGAGGCCATCGCCGACTGGAAGCAGCTGCTGGCCAGGACCTGACCAGCAGGGTCAGTGCAGGCCGGCCTGCAGGGCGGTCACCCGCCGGCTCCCCTGCGTCCTGGCCGCGGCTGGTCCGGTCTCTGTCACACCACTCCCGTCGGACACGTCTGCCGCTATTTTCTCATCGCTCACTATTTCGATAAATCTAGACCATACAGCGTTTCTTGCGCAGGAAATGTCGGCGGTCGCCGCTAGTATGGACCTAGAAAATCAGCTCGGTGCGGCGAAAGGACACGAGCAAGGACCAGCAATCCATCTTGAGACGGGTCCGCGAGCATCCCGGAGGGAGGTCAGGATGAGCCCAGTTCCGACGTTTCCCAGCGCTGCTGACGCGATGGCGACGGTCCTCGCGGGATTGCGGTTCCTGGCCGCCGCCGACGCCACCCAGATGCCCGTACAGACCCAGGCCGAGTGCCTGCAGATGCTCGAGCAGGCCGACGCGATCAGTACGGCAGCCCGTATATCGACCCTGAGCGCGTTCGCCGCCGGCCAGGGATACTCCGCTGACGCCGACTACAGCCCGCGGGCGTGGCTGATCAACCGGACCCGGATCACCAAGGGTGCCGCCGTGGCGCACACCGCCTGGGTTCGCCGCGCAGCCGCCCACCCCCAGATCGCGCGGGCGCTGGCCGACGGGGAGATATCGGAGTCGTTCGCTCGCACCGTGTGCCAGTGGACTGACAAGCTCCCCGAGGACTGCCGTGATGCCGCAGACACGATCCTGGTCGGTGCCGCGAAATCCGGTATGGACCTGCGAGGTCTGGCTGAACTAGCCGGCGAGATGGACGCCCGGTCCCGGCCCGATACCCCCGACAGCGATCCGGACGGCGAATTCGACGACCGGTCGGTCCGGCTGGAGACCACGTTCGGCGGCGCGGGCGTGTTGAACGGCGACTTGACCCCCGAGTGTGCCGCNGTGGTGACCACGGTGCTGGACGCCCTGTCGGCCCCGGCGGGAGCGGACGACACCCGGACCTACGCCCAGCGCTACCACGATGCGCTCCACGAGGCCATGCGCAGGCTAGTGGCAAGCGGCCTGCTCCCCGAGCGCGCCGGGCAGCCGGCGAAGGTGTGGGCGCACATTTCCCTGGCCGACCTGCTGATGCTCGATGGCAGCTCCGCGCTGCAGCACGAGTGGACCGCGGGAGTCCGGGCCCAGTGGGCCGCGCACCGCGCCGCCGCCTCGGTCGGTGGCAGCGACGGCGCCGCCTGGCTGGACGGTGACACCGCCCGCGCGTTCGCCTGCGACGCCTCGATCACTCCGGTGGTGATGGGCGACGTGAACTACCCCGTGCTAGACGACCTGGTGCGGCTGTGCGCGGAACTAGCCCGGCTCAACGATGCTGAGGCGATTGGCACGTCAGGTGCCGAGGACGAGCCTCAGCCACCGACCCTCCGCGTCCGCGAGGCGCTTGAGCAGCAGATCATCGGAAAGGCGGTGGATCTCCTATCGGGCCCGGGCGGGCTCGCTTCCTTCCTGCGCCGCCGCCAACTCGGCGCCCGGCTGGGCGGCCCGAGCCTGCCGCTGGACATCGGCTACGCCGAGACCATCCCGGCCGGGATCCGCAACGCCGTCATCCTGCGGGATCGCCACTGCCAGTGGGCCGGCCGGTGCAACCAGCCCGCCAGTGCCTGCGAGGTCCACCACGTCAAGCACAAGAAGAACGGCGGCAAGACCAGCGTCAAGGACTGCGTCTTGCTTTGTTGGTTCCACCATCAAATCGTGATTCATCGCTGGGGCTGGACCCTAGTCCTGAACCCCGACGGGACCACCACCGCATGGAATCCGGACAAAACCAAGGTCCTACACAGTCACGGCCCGCCGGTCCGCCCGGGGTGAGGCACCCCGCGCGGGAAGAGTGACCANGCCTGCCAGGTCCGCCGATTTCCGGCGACCCACTAGAGCCCAGGTACACAGCACCGGATGAACACCCCNCCTCAGACCCGAGGCTTCGGTGTCATCCGGTGCTGTCCCGCGTCCGGGACGTCAGTCTGCGCATCCGGAGAAGGTGGCTGCGGCCAGTTCAGGCCNGGTGATAGCCGTCGGTCAGGGCCACCGCGACCGGACGGCCGTGTGCGATCAGCGCATTGGTCCGGGACNCGGACACCGTTGCCNGCACGGCGAGCCCCAGCGCGCCGCCGACCTGGGCCGTAGTGTTTACCAGACCCGAGGCCAAGCCGACGTCCTGCCGCGTGGCGCTGGACATGGCCAGCGGGTCAGGCCNCCGAACTGGCCCGTACCACAAGGTGCGTAGGCAGCCGCTGGTCTAGCGGGGCGCTGTCGGCCCGGTTCGTCAGCGTGCGGACCGCTAGGGCGGCTAGGTTCTCGACGGGCTGGTGCACCGTCGACAAGGCGGGCGCCGTCATCCAAGCCGGCGGCGAGTCGTCGAACCCCACTACGGCGACGTCGTCGGGGACACGGCGGCCGCTGGCGATCAGCACTTGCAGGACAGCCGTGGCCATCAGGTCAGATGCGACAAAGATCGCGTCGAGGTCCGGGGCGGCCTCGAGGAGCCGCCGGGCGGCCCGGGCGGCGCCAGGCCGGGTGAAGTCGGCGCTGAGCCTGACCTCACGCAATCCCGCGGCGCGAACGCATGACCGGTAGCCGGCCAGCCGCTCGCGGGAGCACGGGTTCCGTTGCGGCCCGGAGGCCGGCCAGCAAGCGCGGCGGGGCGACGCACAAGGAAACCGATAGGCCGTGCCGGGCCGCCTCCTCGTGCGCGCCGGCGATGACCCGGGCGTAGTACGGGTCGTTGGCGAACTCGCGGCGATCGGCCACCGCGATGGCCAGCACGACCTCATCGCCCGCCCCGCCAGCCAGTTGGCGCGCAGCCGGATCTGCCGCCCAGCCGGTCGCTGCTATCGCCTGTTCGACGCGCCGTCTGGTGGCCTCCCGCACCCGATGATGCCGAGGCCTACAATCCCAGGAGGAGGCACGTCATGGCCGAGACCGTCCCTATCGCCTGCACTCTCAGCCCGGTCGGCCTGGCGGCGCAAGGCGAGCGCTGGCACCGGCTCATGAGCCGGGCGATGACCGAACGCGCCGAGACCGCGGACGGCCTGCGCATCTGGTTCCGCCGCGGGGCCGAGGACGAACTACGCGCCCTGGTCGCCGTGGAGACCGAGTGCTGCCCGTGGGCCACCTGGACGGTGGAGCGGGACGCCGGTACGATCGTGCTCGACGTCCGCTCCACCGCTGAGGGCGTTGCCACCTTGCACGGGATGTTCGCGCCGGCATCAGGCGGGTGAGCGCGGCCACGGCCAGGAGCAGGGCGCCGATCTGAAGCACGCTGCGCTCGAAGGCCAGGCCGTAGCCGTGGCCGAGGGCGCCGAAGAACAGCACGCCGGTGACGGCCACCCCGATCGAGTTGCCGACCTGCTGGGCGGTGGACAACGCCCCGGACACCGAGCCCGCGGTGGCCGGGTCGGCGTGGCTGAGCACCGTGGTGGTCAGCGGGGTGATGCACAGCCCCTGCCCGGCGCCGAGCAACACCAGGCCGGGGAAGAGCCAGGCCACCGAGCCCCCGTGGTCGGTGGCCAGGTCGAGGGCGCCGTCGCCGACCGCGGCGAGCACCGCGCCGACGGCGATCACCCGGCGGCCGAAGCGGATCGTCAGGGCCGATGCCTGGAACGAGATGATCAGGTAGCCACCCGCCAGGAAGGTGAACACCGCGCCCGCGGCCAGGGCCGACAGCCCGCGTCCATGCTGCAGCAGAGGCTCCCGGATGAAGATGCATGACGGCCAGATCGATATCGACGCCGACCTCGTCGGCCAGCTGGTCGCCGCGCAGTTCCCCGGACTGGGCGCGCTGCCGGTCCGCGCCGTTCCGTCGACGGGTACGGTGAACGCCATCTACCGGCTTGGTGATGACCTCTACGCGCGCCTGCCGCGGTTGCCACGGTGGGCGCGGGACCTGGAGAAGGAGTGCTACTGGCTACCGAAGCTCGCGCCGCGGCTGTCGCTGCGGGTCCCCGACCCGGTGGCGCAGGGGCGTCCGGCGGACCGGTATCCCTTCTCCTGGGCGATCTACCGGTGGATCCCCGGTCAGCCGTACGCCGACGAGCTAGTCCAGGACGAACGGCAGGCGGCTGGCGATCTCGCGCGGTTCGTGACCGAACTCCGTCAGATCCCCGCCGCCGGGGCGCCGCGGACCGGGCGCAGGCCGCTGCGCGAACTTTACGACGGGACGTGGGCGGCCATCGAGTCGGCGGGTGACGTCATTGACCGGCACGCGGCCCTTGCGGCGTGGGAGCACGCGCTGACCGCCCCCGCCTGGGACGGGACACCGGTGTGGATACACGCCGACTTGCTGCGGCCCAACCTGCTGGTGGCCGACGGCCGCCTCAGCGCGGTCATCGACTTCGGCGGCGCCGGCGCCGGTGACCCGGCCGCCGACGTGATTGCCGCGTGGAGCGTGTTCGGCCCGGCCGGGCGAGAGGCGTTCCGCGCTGCCCTCGATGTCGACGACGGCACCTGGAACCGGGCCCGCGGCTACGCGCTGCACCAGGCGGCCCTGATCATCCCGTACTACGCGCAGACCAACCCGGGGTTCGTGGCGCTAGCCAAGNGCACGGTCGAGCAGGTCCTCGCGGACGTCAGCGCGTGACCGTCCCTCCTGGCCCCGTCTCGTCTAGCGGTGCTCGATGAGAGGCAGCTCGCTGCCACCGTCGTCATAGATTCCGGCCGCCCACAGGTGGCCGTTAATCGCGGTGATCCCGCCGAGGATGTTGCTGCCCGAGCCGGGCTCGGGCCCGGCGGCCACGCCCCAGCTGGCACCGTTACCGTCCAGGATCAGCGTGTTGTTGTTATCGGTCTTCGGGTCCACGTANGTACCGACCGCCCACGCGGTGCCGCCCGTCACCGTGATGCCCCACAGGTTGGTCCAGATGGAACCGGCCGACGCGGGAATGGTGGCGGGCTGCCAGGTGCCGCCGGAGTAGTACTCGATCAGCGGCCGGCCGCCCTGAGACGGGCTGTCGGCTTCGCCGGCCACGTACACCTGGCCGTCCGGGGTGGCGGCGATGCCGTCGAGCATCACCGAGGCGGATGTCGACGGCGGCAGTGCCACCACNGACCAGGAGTGGCCGTCCCAGTGCTCCACCAGCCCGTTGTCCGGAGCCTGGGTGCCGAGCTGCTGGCCCGCCGCCCACACGTCGTCAGCGTTCACGGCGTCGACCGCGTACAGGTGGTTGCCGCCCGAGCCCGGGTCAGGGGTGGGGACGACGGTCCACCTGGTGCCGTCCCAGTGCTCGGCCAGGGTCTCGAAGACGCCGCGCCTGCCCTCCTGATCGCCCACCACCCACACGTTGGAGGGCGACAGCGCGGAGGCGCCGAAGAGCATGTCNCGCATCGAGCCTGGCTGCGGGTTATCCGCGATGCTCCACTTCTTGCCGTTCCATGTCTCGATCAGGGCCCGGTCCTGGTAGCTGCTGTTCAGCCGTTCCCCTACCGCCCAGGCCCGGCCCTGGGTTGCGGCGACGCCGTAGAAGGAGTTGAAGTTGGGCCCGGTATTGGGCGTCCGCACCACCGTCCACTTGCTGCCGTTGTAGTGCTCGGCAAAGGTGAGGGTCGCGTCCTGGTTGCTCTTAGCCGCATCCGGCAGGAAGTCGCCGACCGCCCAGACGTCGGTCGGCGAGGAGCCCGCGATGGCGCCCACGCTGTTGTCCGACGTGCCGAGCAGCTGCGCCTTCTGAACCGTCCAGCCACCCGCGCTCGGCGTGCTCTTGGTCGAGGACGTCGGTTCCTTCGGCAGCGACGGAGTCGGCGTGGGCCAGTTCAGCTCAGGCNGCGGCCTGGTCGCGATCGCCTTCGAGCCGGTGACCGCGAACAGCGGCGTCAACGGCTGCACGTGCTTGGTGTCGCAGGTGAACTGCAGGCAGCCGAGGCCGAAGACATGCTGGAGGGTGCTCAGCAGCGAGTAGTGGTTCGCCGGGCTGGCGTCCTTCACGCCGCGGGGGCCGTGGCTGGCGATGACGATCGTCGCGACCTGACCACCGCCGGTGTTGGCGTCGCAGCACCCGGCGCTGTTGTCGCCGTTGTCGTAGGTGATGGCGATCGCGTTGTTGCCCTTGGCCCAGAACGGGGCGCCGGTGATCTCGCTGACCAGCTGGCCGAGGTAGGCGTCGCCCACCGCGACCAANTGCTGGTTCTGCGGGTCGCCGATGTTGCCGCTGTCCAGGCAGTACGGCGGGTCGCCGTGCATGTCGTGGCACTCGTCAGGGACCAGGTAGCTGAACCGGGGCACGANGCCGCCGCGCAGGTCCGCGGCCAGCGTATCGATNGGAACCTGGCGCGACCAGTCAGCCGGGTTGAGCGAGGTGGTGTAGTTCTGGATGCCGTCGTGCTTGGAGACGTAGAGCGGGTCGCTGTCGGGGGCGCCGTTGCACTTGGCCGGGTAGCAGATCCCCTCGTACCCGGGATAGGGCAGCGCCTGCAGGTAGGCCTTCCAGCTGATCCCGGCCTGGTCGAGCTGGCTGATCAGGCTGGGTGCGTGGATCTGGTTCTTCCAGTACGCGTCATCACTGGTNACCCCGAAGNTGCTGCCGCCGAGCAGGCCGACGTAGTTGGACTCGCTGCTGTCCGGGCTCACGCCGAAGTAGTCGGTTTCCACCCCGAAGGTCTTGGCCAGGTAGTTCAGGTTGGGCGCGGCCGGGTTGCCGATCACGTCGTGGAAGCCGTTGTTCTCCTCCATGATGAGAAACACGTGNTCGAGGTGCGGCGCCGACGCCGTGGCCTGCGCGAGTGCCGTCGGGCCCGAGGATACGGTGACGGCGGCCACCGACAGGGCCGCCACGAGCAGGCAGGGACTCGCGAGTCCACCGATACGCCAGAGCCCGAGCTGAATCCGTCTGCGACGCATTAACGTGCCTCCTCGCGCGAGTGCTCAGGAGGAGTCAAACAAACGCGGTTGAACGGAAAGTGACATAACCGCGACAAATACCGTTCCGAATCAAGCGATTTCAGGGGGATCGGGAGCGAGCGCGGCGGGACCGGAGCCGACCGTCCAGGACGTCGCGGCGCGTCCCCGGCCCAGGTCGCGCTGGCCTGGCTGCTCAGCCGTCCCGGCGTGACTGCGCCCATCGTCGGCGCCACCCGGCTCGGGCACATCGCCGACGCCCTGGCCGCCGCGCAGCTCACGCTGACCGAGGAGGAGGTACGCCGCCTCGAGCAGCCCTACGTCCCCCACCCCGTCCTCGGGCACGCTAGCGCCCGTTTCATGATCGTGGCCAGTTCGGGCCAACGAGAGGGTNTCGCGTATCTCTTCTGGCTTGCGCGTCAAGACCCGGTCACGNCGCAGGCGGGCGCGGCGTGGTTCTGGCCCGGGCCTAACGACAATGATGGAGCATTGCTGTCGCTGGAACGGCAGCGATGTTCCATCGTTGCTGTTACTGCCCGGNGGGCGGGGCGGATTCAGGGTCCGGAGGGCGGGCGCGAAGGGCTCATCGGGCGCGCGGGGAAACGNGCGGGGCTCATGGGGCATGCGGGAAAACGGTGGCGGGCGCTGGCCGGGAGCGCAGGTACGATTCGGGCAGAGGCGCAGCCGTTTCATGATCGTGGCCAGTTCGGGGCAAATAACGCCCATTTCTGGCCATGATCNTGGTTCGCCGGGAGGTAGCCTGCCGAAGTGGCCGATCGCGAGGCGCGCANGCTGTCGTTCGGGTCGGTNGCCGCTGACTACGACCGTTATCGCCCGTCCCCGCCGCCGCAGGCGCTGGATTGGCTGATTCCGCCGGGTGCGGCCGCGGTGCTTGACCTGGCGGCCGGAACGGGGGCCGTGACCAGGGAGCTCATTGGGCGGGTCACGCGGGTTGTCGCGGTTGAGCCCGACGAGCGGATGCGTACCGTGCTGGCGGCCAGATGCCCAGAAGCGGAGGTTCTGGCCGGCTGCGGTGAGGGCATTCCGCTGCCCAGCGCTTCCGTAGATGGGGTCTTGATCTCTTCCGCCTGGCACTGGCTTAATCCTGAGCGGGCCGTCCCGGAGATCACCCGGGTGCTGCGCNTCGGCGGGACGCTCGGCGTGATCGGGATGTCCTGGGACAGCCGAGTGCCGTGGGTCGCCGAGTTGAACGCGCTAGACCGCGATCCAGGCGAAGCGGACCGTTCCGCGCAGAGCCGTCACCGCGAGGTGAAGTTCCCGCCGGGCGCTCCCCTGTCAGAACCCGAGACGTTCACGCTGGAGTATGCGCGATCGATGACCTCGGAGGAGCTTGTCGGCCTGCTCGGCACTTACAGCGGGGTGATCACGCTCGACCCGGAGCGCCGGGCCGATTTCTACCGGCGGGTCAGGACCTTCCTCGACCGCCAGGACCAGGTGAACCTGCCGATGATCTGCCGGTGCCTGCGCAGCGCCCGGCTGCCCGGCTAATGCCGCAGGCCGCGGTCGATGAAGCGGGTCATCCAGTCGAAGGTCTCGTCCGGATCCGCGCTCCACTGGAACCCCCGCGATACTTCTAGCATCGCGAAGCCGTGCATGGCGCTGCGGATCGTCCGGATGGCGTGGTCCATCTCATCCTCGCCGATGCCGTATCCACGCAGCACGGCGGCGATCGATTCGAAGACGCGGCGGCTGGCCAGCAGCAGCGGGTCGTCGGGTCCGCGGGACCCGGCACCCACCGTGGCCATGTAGCGGCCCGGGTGGGCGGCGACGTAGGCGCGGGCCGCGGTCAGCAGCGCCCCGAGCGCGTCGAATCCCGCCTTACCCTGCACCGCGTCGCGGATCACGTCGCCGAACTCGGTCATGGCCAAGGTCGCGAGGCGGTGCTGCAGGTCGGCCAGGCCGCCNACGTGCTTGTACAGGGACGGCGGGCGGACGCCGAGGCGGTCGGCGAGCAGGCCCATGGTGATGTCATGGAACCCGATCTCGTCGGCCAGCCCCGCCGCCGCGGCGACCACGTCGTCGCTGTTCAGACCCGCTCTAGGCACTCGCGTGCTCCTTCAGGAACGGCAGCACGGCCGCCGCGACCTGGTCCGGGAACTGAGTGTGCGGGTAGTGCCCGGCACCGTCGATCATCACCGCGCGCCCGAGCCCAGCCGGCATCGCGGCGACGATCCCGTCCGCCTCGGCCCTCGGGTCTGGCCAGTCCGGGTCGAGGGTGCCCATGAGCACCAGGGCGGGGCACCGGATACTGCCGAGCCTGGCCTCGGCGTCGGTCGGCCGTGACATGCCCATCTTCCGCGTGGCCGCCATCCTCCCCGGCTCGCGTAGATGCGCCTGCAGCGCGCTGATCAGCTCGCCGTANCCTTCCGGCTTGGGGCCGGGGAAGGCGTGGTCGAGGTAGCGCGTCCACGCGCTGATGCTGCCGGTGAGCCCGGTCCGCAGGAGCAGCAGCGTGCCCTGGCGATACCGGGAGTTGGTCAGCAGGCCGCCNGGGCTGAGCTTCGGTACCCGGGTGAACGGNCCGATCTCCACGATGGCGGTGACCAGCTNNGGCGCCTGCGCCGCGGCGATGGTGGCGGAGCCGCCGGAGAAGGAATGCCCGACGATGACCGCGGGCCCGCCGAGGTGCCTGATCAGGGCGAGCGTGTCGGCAGCGGTATCGGTGCGGGTGTAGGAAGCCCAGCCAGTGCTGGACTCTCCCAGGCCGCGCAGATCCGCTGCGGCCACCCGGTAGCCCGCCGCGGCGAGCTGCGGGGCCAGCGATCTGTAGAAGTCGCGCCGGGTGCCCATGCCGGGCAGGAGCACGACCAGCGGTCCGTCGCCAGTCACCTCGTATGCGATCCGGCCGCCTTCTACCTCAAGGAACTCGGTCATGTCAGCCTCCCTGGCTAAGTATGTTAGCTATAAAGCTAATCCTATTAGCCATGACTGTCAAACCTAGGGTCAGGCGTTGGCGGGCCCCAGGTAACGGAGCACGGCTAGGACGCGGCGGTTGTCGCTCTCATCCGGGGGCAGGCCGAGCTTGGTNAANATGCTGGCCACGTGCTTCTCCACCGCCCCGGCCGAGACCACGAGCTCGGCGGCGATCCCGGCGTTCGAGCGGCCCTCGGCCATCAGCGCCAGCACCTGGCGTTCCCTCGGGGTCAGCGTGGCCAGGCCGCCCCGCTGCCTGCTGGCCCGGAACAGCTGGCTG
>JGI26341J46601_10000541_pt1 | contig 11795 bp, 14 predicted proteins | sample BogFormECP12_OM3_FD_46601 | JGI IMG/M metagenome (IMG submission 46601) | reverse complement strand
AACCTGCGGGTGCCCAACCAGGCGCCACGCGGCGAGCCGGGGCCACCGTTCTTTGCTGCATACGGGGAATGGATGAGCACCCCACCGCCGACCTGGGAAGACGTCGCCTGGCTGCGCGAGCTGTGGGGCGGCCCGTTCATGCTCAAAGGTGTCATGCGCGTCGACGACGCCAAACGCGCTGTCGATGCGGGTGTTTCGGCTGTCTCAGTTTCCAACCACGGCGGCAATAACCTGGACGGAACCCCGGCGACGATCCGGGCGCTGCCGGCAATCGCCGGCGCCGTCGGTGACCAGATCGAGGTACTGCTGGACGGCGGCGTCCGCCGCGGCAGCGACGTCGTCAAATCGGTCGCCCTCGGGGCGAAGGCGGTCATGATCGGCCGGGCCTACCTGTGGGGCCTCGCGGCGGCCGGGCAGGCCGGGGTCGAGAACGTGCTCGACATCCTGCGGAGCGGGATCGACTCCGCGCTCATGGGGCTGGGCAAGGCCTCGATCCACGACCTCACACCCGAAGACATCCTCGTTCCCGCGGGCTTCACGCGAGCGCTGGGGGCCGCGCCCGGCCCGCGGGGCTGACCCGTGCTGGCAAGGCCCGGGCCCTGGTATAGGCGGGGCAGGGGAGGCGCAGGTGATCAGTGAGAATGCCCAATCGCGGAAACTTGCGAAAAGAATCTTACTTGTGAGCCAACATTTGGCGCACGCCAGGTGAATTCGGCTTACGATCTGGACGTGGTCTTCCCGGCAGAGTTAGGGAAGTCGACGTCGAAGCAGATACAGGGTATGTCGCCAACGGTGGTGATCCCGGTGGGCTCCATCGAGCAGCATGGACCTCACCTGCCGCTGGACACCGACACCCGCATCGCCACCGCGGTCGCGCGCGCCGCTGCCACGAACCTCGAAGCCACCGGGTATCCCGACGAGCTGCTGCTCGCCCCGGCAGTTCCGTACGGGGCCAGCGGCGAGCACGAGGGCTTCGCGGGCACCGTCTCGATCGGTACCCAGGCGCTCACGCACCTGTTGCTGGAGTACGGGAGATCCGCGGGTGACTGGGCAGCGCGGCTGGTATTCGTCAACGGCCACGGCGGCAACGTCGACGCGTTGAGGGCCGGGGTCATGCGCCTGCGGGGCGAGGGGCGGGACGCCGGGTGGTGCTCCTGCACGGCGCGTGACGGCGATGCCCACGCAGGGCACACCGAAACATCTATATTGCTACATATTTCGCCGCAAACTGTCAGCACCGACCGGTGGCATGCGGGTAACGTGGCTCCTCTGGCCGAATTGATGCCACAAATGCGCCGCGCAGGAGTCGCGGCAGTAAGCGAGGTAGGTGTGCTGGGGGACCCGACCACCGCGACGGCAGCCGAGGGGGCACGAATCTTTGCCGGCATGGTCGAGGCGTGCGCCGCGTGTATCAGGCGGTGGACGCCCGGCGGCGACGGGATGCTGCGATGACCCAGCCCCGACTCCCCGACGGCTTCGCCGTCCAGGTCGACCGCCGGGTGAGGGTGCTCGGCGCCGGCACGGCATTACTCGGCGGATCACCCACCCGGCTGCTGCGACTTGCGCCGGCCGCCCGCGACCTGCTCGACGACGGGCGGCTGGAAGTCCACGACGCTGTCAGCGCGCAGCTCGCGCGCACCCTCCTCGACGCCACGGTCGCGCATCCAAGGCCAGCCGGAGGGCCATCGCATCGCGACGTCACGATCGTTGTCCCCGTGCGCGACAATGCCTTTGCGCTCCGACGGCTGTTGCGGTCACTGCGCGGGCTGCGCGTCATCGTTGTCGACGACGGTTCGGAAACGCCGGTGCGGGAAAGCGACCTCAGCGGCCTCCACTGCCACGTGGACGTGATCGCCCATGCTCGCAGCAAGGGGCCGGCGGCCGCGCGAAACACCGGCTTGGCCGCATGCGCCACGGACTTCGTCGCATTCCTCGACTCCGACGTGGTGCCCCGACGCGGCTGGCTCGAGGCACTGCTCGGCCATTTCGCCGACCCGGCCGTCGCACTCGTCGCACCNCGCATCGTGGGCATGGCGCACAGCGGCAATCTCGTCGCTCGTTACGAGGCTGTGCGGTCGTCGCTCGACCTTGGCCGGCGGGAGGCGCCCGTGGTGCCCTATGGCACCGTGTCCTACGTGCCGAGCGCGGCGATCATCTGTCGCCGGTCCGCGCTGGTGGAGATGGGCGGCTTCGACGAAACGATGGAGTCCGGCGAGGACGTGGACCTGTGCTGGCGCCTGGTGGAGGCGAGCGCGCGGCTTCGGTACGAACCGATCGCGCTGGTGGCCCACGATCACCGGACTGGTTTGCGAGACTGGTTGGGCCGCAAAGCATTCTATGGCCAGTCCGCCGCACCGCTTGCTGTGCGTCATCCAGACAAGACCGCCCCATTGGTAATCTCGGGGTGGACCCTGGTGCTGTGGCTGCTGCTGGCCATGGGCTCGGGGATGGGCTATCTGGCGTCCATGGTGATCGCGGCGCTGAGCGCCCGGAGGATCGCAAACACGCTCGATGGCATCGATTCGCAACCCCGTGATGTCGCGGTCGTCGCAGCGCGTGGCCTNGTGTCNGCGGCGCTNCANCTCGCCTCGGCGATTTGCCGGCACTACTGGCCCATCGCCCTGCTCGCGGCACTGCTGTTCCGCAGATGCCGCCAGGTCGTGTTGATCGCCGCGGTCGTCGACGGCGTCGTCGACTGGCTGAGCCGGCACAGCAACGTGGACGACGAGNCCAGGCAAATCGGCCTGCNGGCCTACCTGGTGCTCAAGCGACTCGACGACATCGCCTACGGGGCGGGCATGTGGACCGGCATGGTGCGGGAGCGCAACCTCGGCCCATTGAAGCCGCACATCCGGGCTTAACCCGCCGTTGCACAGCGATGTCCTGATCATCGGTGCGGGAAGCGCTGGATCCGTTCTTGCCGCGCGGCTTTCGGCTGACGACCGCTGCCGGGTGACAGTGCTGGAGGCGGGTCCGGGATTGTCAGAACCCGAGGTCGCCGCCCTCACGAGAAACGGCTCGGTGCTGCCGATCGGCGCGGCCAGCCCGCTTGTGCGGCGGTATCAGACCACCCTCACCGAGCATCCGGCACGTGCGGCGCAGATTGTCCGCGGTTCGGTGGTCGGCGGTTCAGGGGCGGTGAATGGGGGCTACTTCTGCCGCGGGTTGCCGCGCGACTTCGACGGCTGGGACATACCCGGATGGCGATGGCGCGACGTCGAGGAACACTTCCGCGCGATTGAGAACGACCGTGACTTCAACGGTCCGACGCACGGGAACTGCGGTCCGATACCGGTGCAGCGCACCGCTGAATTCTCGCGCAGCACAGGTTATTTCGTGCGCCGTGCCCAGGACGCAGGCTACCCGTGGATCGCAGACCTGAATGCCAGCGGCCCGGGTGAGGGCGTGGGCGTGGGAGCAGTGCCGCTCAACATCTCCGATGGAGTGAGGGCGAATCCAGGGACGGCATACCTTCAGCATGCGGTGTCCAGGCCCAATCTCAGCGTGCTCACCCGCACCGCTGCCCGGAGGGTGCGCGTGGCATCGGGCCGGGCCGTCGGTGTCGACGCCAGCGGGCCCGGCGGGGCGGTGAGCTTAACGGCAGAACGAATCATTCTGAGCGCCGGTGCAATCGAGTCGGCGCACCTGCTGATGCTCTCGGGTATCGGTGATGAAGCAGAATTGCGTGGCGCGGGTATCCCCGTTGTGGTACGACTGCCGGTCGGAGCACGTTGCATCGACCATCCGGAGTGGGTGATGCGGGCCGACTGGCCGACCGCACCCGACCGCCCGGTGCTGGAGGCTATCCTCGTCGCCGACGACTGTCTGGAAATACGGCCTTACACCGGCGGATTCGTCGCCATGGTGGGCGACGGGACAGCGGGCCGACCGGACTGGCCGCACATCGGTGTGGCGCTGATGCAACCATCCTCGCGCGGACGCCTCACATTGGTGTCGTCGGACCCGTACGTCCCGCTTCGGATCGAGCACCGCTACGACAGCGATGCGGGCGACGTGGCGGCCCTGCGCCATGGCAGCGGGATCGCCCGGGAACTGTGCGGACCGATAACCCAATTGGGCGAACCACTGTGGTCCACCTCTCAACACCTTTGCGGGAGCGCGCCGATCGGGAACGACGATGACGATGAGGCCGTGCTGGATCCGCGGTGCCGGGTGCGCGGGGTCGACGGGCTATGGGTGGTCGACGGGTCGGTGTTGCCGGCCATCACCAGCCGTGGTCCGCACGCCAGCATCGTCATGCTGGCGCACAGGGCCGCCGAGTTCGTCGTCGCCGGATGACGGGCGGCGCGAAGACGTCAGCCGGCGGACCCAACGCAATGGGCGTCCGTCGCGTCCGGGTGACCACGCTGCGATCAGGGCGACCGCGACCGCGATGATCAGCCCCGGGCCAGTGGGACGACCGAACTGTTCTTTGCCCGTACCCTCGGTCGTTGTGCAGACCGGATGCCGTCGACGCGTCGCGGCCATCATCGCGGTGGTCGCGTTGCTGGCGGCGTGTGGTCGCGGCGGCACCGAGGCGCCGCCCAGCGCCATCGGAACCCGGTCGGCCGACCCCACCCTTGTGAACACGACGTCCGGCACATTGCGGGGCGCGTTCGCCGCGGATCACCTGCTGTTCGCCGGCGTCCCATACGCCGCGCCGCCGGTGGGAGCACTGCGATTTCAGCCACCCGCCCCACCTTTGCCGTGGCAGGGCGTGCACGACGCGTCCAAGTTCGGCCCGCGGTGCATGCAAGAAACCCAAAATGACCCGGACTTCGGTCGCGCGGTGAGCGAGGACTGTCTGACGCTCAACGTCTGGACGCCCAACCGCCCCGCCACCGGGCCGCTGCCGGTGATGGTGTGGATTCACGGCGGCGCATTCATCAACGGCAGCAGCGACATCTACGACGCGCGATGGCTGGCCGACCGCGGTGACATCATCGTCGTCACGATCAACTACCGCCTCGGCACGCTGGGCTTCCTGGCGCATCCGTCGCTGGCACCCGACGGGCGGGCCGGAAACTACGGACTGGCCGACCAGCAGGCCGCACTTCGGTGGGTGCACGACAACATCGCCGACTTCGGCGGTGACCCCGGCAAGGTGACGATCGCCGGGGAGTCGGCCGGGGCGATGTCGGTGTGCGACCACCTCGCCTCCCCCGGCTCGGCGGGGCTGTTCCGGGCGGCGATCATCCAAAGCGGGCCATGCCAGGCGCAGGCCGACCTGCCCACCGCCCAGCGGGTCAGCCTGGACTACGCCGCCTCGGTCGGCTGCGGCGATCCGCGCACCGCGGCGGACTGCCTCCGCGCGCTGCCCGCCGACAAGCTGGACAGCCCGCCCTTTTACTACCACGTCGGCACCGACGGCTTGACGGGCCCGGTGACCGGCACGCCGCTGCTGCCGGTGGACCCGACCACCGCGGCCGCGCAGGGCCGTGTCGCCAGGGTTCCGGTGTTGATCGGTACGACCCATGACGAGTTCACGCTGTTCGTCGCGTCGCAATACATGAAACTCGGGCGGTTACCGGATTATCCCGCGGTGCTGACCGACACGTTCGGGCCGGCGGGCACCCAGATCGCCGTGCGATATCCGATAAGCCGGTACGGCGGAAATGCCGCGCTGGCCTACTCGGCCGCGGTCACCGACGGCGAGTTCGCATGCCCCACCGATCGAATAGCCGGCTCGCTGACACACGCGGCGCCGGTGTACGGATATGAATTCAACGACCGCAGTGCCCCCGCGCCGGAGCCGTTGCGCAACGTGCCGTTCCCGGTGGGCGCAAGTCACTCGCTCGAGTTGCGCTACCTGTTCGACATCGCCGGCGCGCCGCCGCTGGATCCCGCACAGCAACGGCTGTCCGACGAGATGATCGGCTACTGGGCACGATTCGTGGTCACCGGCGCGCCGCAGGTCGACGGCCAGCAGCCCTGGCCTGCGCTCGGCAGCAACATTGCCGACGGGCCGAGGATGTCGCTGCAGACGCCCGAGGTGCACACGTTCACCGACTACGACGAGGACCACCAGTGCGCGTTCTGGGTTTCGGTGCCGCTGCCGCCCCGCTAGCCTCGCGGTGCGGACAGGCATCGCCCAGGTGGTGATGTCGGCGCGCACCACTTCGGTGCGGCCCGGTCGAACACGCGTGCGCGGTATCCTACTTTTGAGTAAGTACGCGTGCTTCGCGTGGCGCTGACCTTGGTGAAGAGGGATTTGGCTGCGCAGGCCGATCTAAGGCATACTGTTCAGGTTGCCTTGCGCCGGATGGGCCCTTTCTGGGCGTGTCGGGCCGGGCATACGACCGGCGCCCGAACGGGCGCATCCGGTCCCACCTTCGAGTCGCGACGGAATTTCTGGCGCGGGCGAGGCTGCGTTCGGGCGACACACCCGACCGCGGGGATCGGTGAACCAGGACAGGTAAACAGTGGCGGCACGCCGGCGTCTACCACGCCGGAGGACCCAAGACCGAGCAGGAGTGAGGTAGGAGAAGCGTGGCGGGACAGAAGATCCGCATCAGGCTCAAGGCCTACGACCATGAGGCGATCGACGCCTCGGCGCGCAAGATCGTCGAGACGGTCACTCGTACCGGCGCCAGCGTGGTTGGCCCTGTGCCGCTGCCCACCGAAAAGAACGTGTACTGCGTCATCCGCTCGCCGCACAAGTACAAGGACTCGCGCGAGCACTTCGAGATGCGGACCCACAAGCGACTGATCGACATCCTCGACCCGACGCCGAAGACGGTTGATGCGCTGATGCGTATCGACCTGCCCGCCAGCGTCGACGTGAACATTCAGTAGGAGACACCACAGAAATGGCGAGCCAAGGGAAATCCGCCGCACCGCGGCGCGGCATTCTGGGCACCAAGCTCGGCATGACTCAGGTGTTTGACGAAAACAACCGGGTCGTGCCGGTGACGGTGGTGAAGGCCGGGCCCAATGTCGTGACGCGGATCCGCACACCCGAGCACGACGGCTACAGCGCCGTGCAGTTGGCCTACGGCGAAATCAGCCCGCGCAAGGTGAACAAGCCACTGTCGGGCCAGTACGCCGCCGCGGGCGTGAACCCGCGCCGGCATCTTGCGGAGCTGCGTCTGGACAACGCGGAGGCGGCCGCGGAATACGAGGTGGGTCAGGAACTCACCGCCGAGATCTTCACTGACGGCAGCTATGTCGACGTGACCGGTACCTCGAAGGGGAAGGGAACCGCCGGCACGATGAAACGCCACGGCTTTCGCGGCCAGGGCGCAAGCCACGGCGCGCAGGCGGTCCACCGCCGGCCGGGTTCCATCGGCGGCTGCGCCACCCCCGGCCGGGTCTTCAAGGGCACCCGGATGGCGGGCCGGATGGGCAACGACCGCGTGACGACGCAGAACCTGCTGGTGCACAAGGTGGACGCGGAAAACGGCGTGCTGCTGATCAAGGGCGCCATTCCCGGACGCCGGGGTGGTCTCGTGATGGTTCGCAGCGCGATCAAACGAGGTGAGATGTGATGGCGGCGCTGAAGATCGACGTGAAGACACCGGACGGAGCGACCAAAGGCTCAGTCGAGCTGCCGCCCGAGTTGTTCGACGCCCCAGCCAACATCGCGCTGATGCACCAGGTGGTGACCGCGCAGCAGGCGGCGGCCCGGCAGGGCACCCACTCGACCAAGACGCGCGGCGAGGTGCGCGGCGGCGGAAAGAAGCCATACCGGCAGAAAGGCACCGGCCGCGCCCGGCAGGGCTCGATCCGGGCCCCGCAGTTCACCGGCGGTGGCGTTGTGCACGGCCCGAAGCCGCGCGACTACAGCCAGCGGACACCGAAGAAGATGATCGCCGCCGCGCTGCGCGGTGCGCTGTCGGACCGGGCGCGCAACGGCCGGATCCACGCGGTTACCGAGCTGGTGTCGGGACAGACGCCGTCGACCAAGAGCGCCAAGGCGTTTCTCGCGTCGCTGACCGAGCGGAAGCAGGTGCTGATCGTGATCGGCCGCACCGACGAGACCGGCGCCAGGAGCGTGCGCAATCTGCCCGGTGTGCATGTGCTCTCGCCCGACCAGCTCAACACCCATGACGTGCTGCGTTCCGACGACGTGGTGTTCAGCGTGGAGGCGCTCAACGCCTACATCAGCGCCAACACCAAGCAGCAGGAGGTTCCGGCCTGATGGCGACCGTGACTGATCCCCGCGACATCATCCTCGCGCCGGTGATTTCGGAGAAGTCGTACGGCCTGATCGAGGACAACGTCTACACGTTCATCGTGCACCCGGACTCGAACAAGACACAGATCAAGATCGCGATCGAAAAGATCTTCAACGTGAAGGTCGACTCGGTCAACACCGCCAACCGGCCGGGCAAGCGCAAAAGGACGCGCTCGGGGTACGGCAAGCGCAAGGACACCAAGCGCGCGATCGTGACCCTGGCGCCCGGCAGTAAGCCGATCGACCTTTTCGGAGCACCGGGCTAACAGGCAGACACTGAGAGACTCAAGGGTTCAAAGAGACATGGGAATTCGCAAGTACAAGCCGACGACCCCCGGTCGCCGCGGCGCCAGCGTCTCCGACTTCGCCGAGATCACCCGCTCGGAGCCGGAGAAGTCGCTGGTGCGTCCGCTGCACGGCCGCGGCGGCCGAAACGCGCATGGGCGCATCACTACCCGCCACAAGGGGGGCGGGCACAAGCGGGCCTACCGGATCATCGATTTCCGCCGCCACGACAAGGACGGCGTGAACGCCAAGGTGGCCCACATCGAGTACGACCCCAACCGCACCGCGCGCATCGCGTTGCTGCATTATCTCGACGGCGAAAAGCGCTACATCATCGCCCCTGAAGGATTGAGTCAGGGAGACATGGTGGAGTCGGGTCCGAACGCCGACATCAAACCCGGTAACAACTTGCCGCTGCGCAACATCCCGGCGGGCACGTTCATCCACGCCGTCGAGCTGCGCCCGGGCGGGGGCGCCAAACTCGCGCGTTCGGCCGGGGCGCACATCCAGCTGCTGGGCAAGGAGGGCAGCTACGCGTCGCTGCGCATGCCGAGCGGCGAGATCCGCCGTGTGGACGTGCGCTGCCGTGCGACCGTCGGCGAGGTCGGCAACGCCGAGCAGGCCAACATCAACTGGGGCAAGGCGGGCCGGATGCGGTGGAAGGGCAAGCGTCCCACCGTGCGCGGTGTCGTGATGAACCCGGTGGACCACCCGCACGGCGGCGGCGAGGGCAAGACCTCGGGTGGCCGTCACCCGGTGAGCCCCTGGGGTAAGCCGGAGGGCCGCAGCCGCAAGGCGCACAAGCCGAGCGACAAACTCATCGTCCGACGCCGGCGCACCGGCAAGAAGCACCGCTAGGAAGTCGAGGAGTAGCCAGCGATGCCACGCAGCCTGAAGAAAGGTCCGTTCGTCGACGACCATCTGCTCAAGAAGGTCGACGCGCAGAACGAGAAGAACACCAAGCAGGTCATCAAGACCTGGTCGCGCCGGTCGACCATCATCCCCGACTTCATCGGGCACACCTTCGCGGTGCACGACGGCCGCAAGCACGTTCCGGTGTTCGTCACGGAGGCGATGGTCGGGCACAAGCTCGGCGAATTCGCGCCCACGCGGACGTTCAAGGGCCACATCAAGGACGACCGGAAGAGTAAGCGCCGATGACCAGCACCGAATTTCCGTCCGCGGTCGCGAAGGCCCGCTTCGTGCGGGTGTCGGCGACCAAGGCGCGCCGGGTGATCGACCTGGTGCGCGGCAAGCCGGTGTCCGAGGCGCTCGACATCCTGCGGTGGGCCCCGCAGGCGGCCAGCGAGCCGGTCGCGAAGGTGATCGCGAGCGCTGCGGCCAACGCGCAGAACAACAACAGGCTGGATCCGGCCACCCTGGTGGTCGCGACCGTGTATGCCGACGAAGGGCCGACGTTCAAGCGCATCCGCCCGCGCGCGCAGGGGCGTGCGTTCCGGATCCGCCGGCGGACAAGCCATATCACGGTCGTCGTGGAGAGCCGCCCGCGCCTCAGCGAGCGGTCCGGCCAGTCGGCCAGCACCACGCGGGCCCGGCGCGCGCAGGGGAGCAAGGCGGCCGGCGTCGCGAAGGCGTCTGCCGAAAGCCCCCCCGCGAAGAAGGCGCCAGCGAAGAAGGCGCCAGCGAAGCAGGCGCCCGCCGAGAAAGCGGCAACGAAGGCCCCCGCGAAAAAGGCACCGGCCGCGAAGAAGGCGGCGCCCGAACAGACTTCAGAAGAGGCGAAGGGAGGCTCGCAGTAGTGGGCCAGAAGATCAACCCGCACGGCTTCCGGCTCGGTATCACCACCGACTGGAAGTCCCGGTGGTACGCGGACAAGCAGTACAAGGACTACATCAAGGAAGATGTCGCGATCCGCCGGCTGCTTGCCACCGGTCTCGAGCGCGCCGGCATCGCCGACGTGGAGATCGAGCGCACCCGCGATCGGGTCCGCGTCGACATCCACACGGCGCGGCCGGGAATCGTGATCGGCCGACGCGGTACCGAAGCCGACCGGATCCGCGCGGACCTCGAGAAGTTGACCGGCAAGCAGGTGCAGCTCAACATCCTCGAGGTCAAAAATCCCGAATCGCAAGCTCAGTTGGTGGCGCAGGGCGTCGCCGAGCAGCTGAGCAACCGCGTTGCGTTCCGCCGCGCGATGCGCAAGGCCATCCAGTCGGCGATGCGCCAACCCAACGTGAAGGGTATCCGGGTGCAATGCTCGGGCCGCCTCGGCGGCGCGGAGATGAGCCGCTCGGAGTTCTATCGCGAAGGGCGTGTGCCGCTGCACACGCTGCGCGCCGACATCGACTACGGCCTCTATGAAGCCAAGACCACGTTCGGCCGCATCGGCGTGAAGGTGTGGATCTACAAGGGCGACATCGTCGGCGGCAAGCGCGAGCAGATCGCCGCCGCCCCATCCGGCGCGGAGCGTCCGCGCCGCGAGCGTCCGTCGGGCACCCGGCCCCGCCGCAGCGGCGCGTCGGGGACCACCGCGACCAGCACCGAGGCCGGCCGTGCCGCGTCCGAGGAGGCTCCCGCCGCGGTCGAGGCGGCCCCGGCGGAGGCACCGCCTGCCGCCGAGACCGAGAGCACGGAAAGCTGAATCATGCTGATTCCACGGAAAGTCAAGCACCGCAAGCAACATCACCCGAAGCAGCGTGGCATCGCCAGCGGCGGTACCACGGTCAGCTTCGGTGACTACGGCATCCAGGCGCTCGAGCACGCCTACATCACGAACAGGCAGATCGAGTCGGCCCGCATCGCGATCAACCGGCACATCAAGCGCGGCGGCAAGGTGTGGATCAACATCTTCCCGGACCGTCCGCTGACCAAGAAGCCGGCCGAGACCCGCATGGGCTCGGGTAAAGGGTCGCCCGAGTGGTGGGTGGCCAACGTCAAGCCCGGCCGGATCCTGTTCGAGCTGAGCTATCCCAACGAACAAACCGCGCGGGAGGCGTTGACCCGTGCGATCCACAAGTTGCCGATCAAGGCACGCATCGTGACACGAGAGGAGCAGTTCTGATGGNAGTGGGAGTGTCGGCCGGCGAACTGCGTGAGCTCACCGACCAAGAGCTGACCGAGCGCCTGCGCGAATCGAAGGAAGAGCTGTTCAACCTGCGCTTCCAGATGGCCACCGGCCAGCTCGACAACAACCGTCGGCTGCGCACGGTGCGCCGCGAGATCGCGCGCGTCTACACGGTGCTGCGCGAGCGTGAGCTGGGCCTGGCCTCCGGTCCCGGCGGTGAGGATTCGTGATGGCAGACAAGACCGAAGCGGCCCCGAAGACCAAGGGACCCAGGCGCACTCCGCGAGTGGAGAAGCCACGGGGGCGCCG
>JGI26341J46601_10000539_pt1 | contig 11798 bp, 11 predicted proteins | sample BogFormECP12_OM3_FD_46601 | JGI IMG/M metagenome (IMG submission 46601) | reverse complement strand
CCCGTGCACCCGCAGCTTCACACACCGCGCCATCGCCTCCCCCNGCGCCGCGAACGCCTCGACGCACTCATCGCGATCCGAAACCATGCCCGAATCATGTCGCCGCCCACCGACACCCCCACACGCCAAACCCACTGCGCCACGGACTTATCCACAGGTCAGGATTGATCCACAACCGTCTAGCTCTGCGGCTGTCCTTGATCTGAGGCCAGTGGATTGATCGGGCTCACGTCGAACACCTTCCACTGGCCGTCCTGTTTGGACAACGTGACCCGAAGCGCGAGGATCGCCCGGTCCGGCGGCGAGTTCGGCGTCGTCTGTATGGCCCGCATGACCACGGCTACGCTCGCCGCGTCGGGGCTGATCGCCTCCACTCCCGCGGATACCGTATTGGCTTGTGCTGATACGTTTTTCGCTGCCAACTGCTGGGCGGTCTTGGCGAACGCGTTCTTGTATGCCTCGGCCTGCTCGGGGTCCATCAAAGCGGCGGCCCGGCTTATCGATGACGTCGGGTCCTGCGGCGAGAACGTGGCGGTGGCTTCGGACACGTTGGTGGCCAGGCGAACCACTTCGGCCATGTTGGAGTTGCGTTCGCGGTCGGGCACCGTCCATTCTGCGTAGCAGACCAGCACCGCCGCCACCAGCGCCGCGGTCGCCAGCCCCGCGACCGCCAACCGCAACCCTGGGCCGTCATCGTCGGTGCCGACCGTCACCTTGTCGCGGCGCGCCAGCACGAAGTTGACCACCACGCCTTCGACGAGCAGCAGGCACAGCACGGAGCACACCGCTACCCACCACACGCGCCACTCGAGCGCGACGCCGATCAAAAGCAGCGCGGCAATCGCGGCAAGCGGCGCGGCGATGTCGAATGCGAAGACCCGCCAGGCGTTCCTCATCGGATCGGCTCCAGGCGGGAGATCATCAACTTCCCCTCGACGTTTGAGACCCCGACCCGCAGGTTCCAATGCACCATCTGCGGCTTTGCGTCGACGTTTTGACTGACCGAGGTGGCGACGATCAGCACGTTGTCGGTGCGCGACGAGAAGTCCGGAACNGCGGCCGGGGGCGGATTACCCGGCTGCGCGTCGAGGTTGTGGTGCAGCGCCTCGATGGANACGGAGTTGATCTGGCCGGTGGTCTTCGATTGCAGAGTTTGCACGACAGAGCGGTAAGGCTGCATCGCGGCCTCGAAGTCGTTGTTCAGCTCACCCACCGTGCCGTCGTGCAGCTTCTCCAAGCTGCTGTCGATGTTGTCCTTGTTCATGTTGATCAGCACCGCGGTCCAGTCGGCGGCGGCCTGCGCGACGCGGCTCTGGTAGCTGAGCGTGTCGATGCTCTGCCGGTGGCCGAACCAGATGGTGCCTGCCAGCACGATTGCGGCTATCGACAGCAAAGCCAGGGCCGTGGAAGCGATGCCGAATGGGGAGAACACCGGTCCCTGTTCGGCGTCGGCGGTGTCGGATGCTGAAGCGGTCGACTCTTCTTCCGGTTCCGCGCTGGGTTCCGCCTCGGGCACGAAGGCAAGGTTACCCAAAGCGACAAAGCGCATGNCCAGGTTGCACCGCGCGGTCTTGGGATGCCCTCAACAGCGCGTGGAAAGATGAAACCGTGACAGCACCCACCGCACGCTCCGGTATCGACCTCGGTTACGTCGACCAGCGGTCCCGTCCTCAGGACGACCTGTTCGGCCATGTGAACGGCCGGTGGTTGGCCGAATACGACATCCCGGCCGACCGGGCCACCGACGGCGCATTCCGGTCGCTTTTCGACCGGGCGGAGGAGCAGGTGCGCGACCTGATCACGCAAGCCACCGAAGCTGCCGACGGGGCACGCGGAAGCGATCAGCAGCGCATCGGCGACCTGTACGCGAGCTTCATGGACACCGACACCGTGTCGCGCGTCGGTGTCCAGCCGCTGCTGGACGAGCTTGCCGACATTGACGCAGCAGAGGACGCGACCGCCCTCGCGCGGCTGATGGGCACCCTGCAGCGCAGCGGCGTCGGCGGCGGCACGGGTGTGTACGTCGACACCGATTCGAAGAACTCGGCGCGCTACCTGGTGCACGTGAACCAGTCCGGCCTGGGATTGCCCGATGAGTCCTACTACCGCCAGGAGCGGCACGCCCAGATCCTGGCCGCCTACCCGCGACATATCGCGGCAATGTTTGCGCTGGTCTACGGTGGTGGCCCCGATGACTACGCAGGCACCGCCGCGCGCATCGTCGCGCTGGAGGGCGAGTTGGCCGCGGCGCACTGGGACGTGGTGCGGCGCCGCGACGCCGACCTGACCTACAACCTGCGCAAGTTCACCGACGTGTCGAACGAGGCGCCCGGCTTCGACTGGGCCGGTTGGATCACGGCGCTGGGCGCTTCCCCGGAAGTTGCCGACGAGTTCGTCGTCCGCCAGCCCGACTACCTGACCGCGTTCGCGGCGCTGTGGGCCGCCGAAGACCTCCCGGTGTGGAAGGACTGGCTGCGCTGGCGCGTGATCCACGCCCGNGCGCCCCTGCTGACCGACGAGCTGGTGGCAGAGGACTTCGCGTTCTACGGCCGCACGCTGTCGGGCANCGAGGAGATCCGTGACCGCTGGAAGCGCGGCGTCGGCCTGGTGGAAAACCTGATGGGCGACGCGTTGGGCAAGCTGTACGTCGAACTGCACTTCCCGCCGGAGGCCAAGGCNCGGATGGATGTGCTCGTGGACAACCTGCGCGAGGCCTATCGGGTCAGCATCAGCCGGCTGGACTGGATGACTCCGGAAACGCGCCGACGCGCGCTGGCCAAGCTCGACAAGTTCACCGCCAAGATCGGCTACCCGAGGAAATGGCGCGACTACTCGCAGCTCGTCATCGACCGCGACGATCTGTATGGCAACTTTCGCCGCGGCTCCGTGGTCAACTACGACCGCGAGCTGGCCAAGCTCGGCGGCCCGGTGGACCGCGACGAATGGTTCATGACGCCGCAGACCGTAAACGCGTACTACAACCCCGGCATGAACGAGATCGTCTTTCCCGCTGCGATTTTGCAGCCGCCGTTCTTCGACGCCGAGGCCGACGACGCCGCCAACTACGGCGGTATCGGCGCGGTCATCGGACACGAGATCGGCCACGGCTTCGACGACCAGGGCGCCAAGTACGACGGGGATGGCAACCTGGTGGATTGGTGGACCGACGAGGACCGGGCCGAATTCGGCTCACGCACGAAAGCTTTGATCGAGCAGTATGAGACCTACATCCCCCAGGGCCTCGGCGACGGCCATCATGTCAACGGTGCGTTCACGGTCGGCGAGAACATCGGCGATCTCGGCGGGCTTTCGATCGCGCTGCTGGCCTACCAGCTCTCGCTGGGCGGCGGAGAGGCCGCGGTGATCGACGGGCTCACCGGCGTGCAGCGGGTGTTCTTCGGCTGGGCTCAGGTGTGGCGCACCAAGTCGCGTGAGGCNGAGGCGATCCGCAGGCTTGCGATCGACCCGCACAGCCCGCCGGAGTTCCGGTGCAACGGGGTGGTGCGCAACATCGACGCGTTCTACGACGCGTTCGATGTCGCCGAGTCCGACGAACTGTACCTCGATCCGCAGCGACGGGTCAGGATCTGGAACTGAGCGCGACCAGACCGGTCAGATCTGCCAGTCCTGAGCGCCGTCNTTCTGGGTGTACGAGCCCACGGAGTTCTTCACGACGATCGCATCGCCACTGCCGAAGTGGTCGAAGAACCATTGCGCGTTGTCGGGACTGATGTTGATGCAGCCGTGGCTGACGTTCCGTTTGCCCTGATCGGCGACCGACCACGGCGCGCTGTGCACGAAGTTTCCGCTGTTGTCGAACCGGACGGCCAGCTTCACGTGCACCTTGTAGCCCTGCGGCGAGTCGTTGGGCACTCCGTAGGTCGCCGAATCCATGACGATGTCGGGGAACTTCTCCAGGACATAGTAGGTGCCGTTGGGGGTGTCATGACCGGGCATGCCCATTGACATCGGCATCGTCTTGACCACGTTCCCGTTCTGGGTGACGGTCATCTGGTGGGTGGCGTTGTCGGCCGTCGCGACCCATGCGTCCCCGACCCTGAAACTTGACTTGGCGCCCGCGGCGTCGATGTTCACCGTCGTGCCGGCCGGCCAGAAGTTCAGCGGTCGCCACCGCACTTGGCTGTCGTTAATCCAGTAGAACTTGCCGGGCACCGGCGGGATCGACGAGATGTGGATGGCTTGCTCCGCCATCGGCCGGTCGCCTATCGGCACCGCGAAGTTGATGACGATCGGCTTGGCCACTCCGACCATCGCGCCATTGATCGGATTGAATGCCGGCGGCCGGAACGGCGCCGTGCCCGTGAATGGTTCTGGGTTCTGCCCGGCAACGGGCGCGACTACGGGCGGCGGCGGGGCGGCGAACGGGTCGACCGGCCCGGGAGGCGCGGCCAGCGGGTCGACCGGCCCAGGAGGCGCGGCCGGCGGGTTGGCCGGTGCCGGCGGAGGCGCAGCCAGCGGGTCAGGCGGGGGCGGCGGCGCGTCCGCCGCCGGTGGGGGCGGCGGCGCGCCCGGGTCCAACGCGGGGTCGGCCAGCGCCGACGGCGTCGCGGTTACCAGTGCCGCTACCACTCCGCACGCGCAAAACATCGAGGTCAACGCACGCCTCGTGCGGTGCGACCTGGGCGCCGTCCCCATGGCGCCGGCTGCGGCTTCCATCCCCACCTCCATACCTTTCCGTCAATCCAGTCTGGCACAGCGCGCAGGGTCGCCGACGGCAGACACCCTTTGCCATGACCGCGCGTGTCCGTGCCCCGATGGCGCTGAACTGCGCGTTTGTAGCGACGCGCGCGATCCTGAAACTTAGTTGGGAAGTTGCGGAGCCGGCGGACCCGGCTGCTGACCGGGCGCCTGCTGCGGGCCTGGGGCGAGGCCCGGCGCCGCCGCGTTGGGATCCATCGGGCGCTGAGTCAGCAGAAGGATCGCCGCGTCTTTCCGGTCGATGTCCTGGTTCTGAAGCGCCTGCCACAGCTCCCGCAGGTAGCTGAGGCTGTGGCCCTGGCCGGGCGGCGTATCCGTGGTGCCCGGCGGCAGGTTGTCCGGGCTGCTCAGGTGCGGCATCCCGTCAGCTGTCGCCGGGGGCGGCGGAACTGGCGTCGCGGGGGCATCCGGGTCGGCCATCGCTGACGGAGCCGAGATGATGAGCCCCGCGATCGCGCCGGCCGCGCAGAGGGCGGCCACCATATCGATCCTCATCATACTGTGTGCTTCTGCCCCACCGGTCACTTTGTTACAGGGCTGGCATTCGGAACGGCCCCCGACATTCGGAACAGCCCCCGATTGGAAGCCACGCCGGCCAGTGCGGTGGTGACGAGTAACGCAGAGGATGCGACGATGGCCGCCACGCCGCCCCGCGCATAGAGCAGCCCGCCCCCCAGCGATCCCGCCATGATGCCGATCTGAAAGGCCGTGACGTAGAGCCCGGACGCACCGTCGGGATCGTTCGGCGCGCTGCGCATCGCCGTCGACTGCAGCATCGGCGGCAGCGCTGTCACTGCGGCGCCCCAGAGCACTATTGCGGCACCGCCGGCCAGCATGGCCGGCAACGCAGGCTTTTGGGTCACCGCGAGCACGGTCAGCGCCGCGAACGCCACCACCATCGCCGAAAGGCAGCCAATGACGGCCGCCCAGGGATGGCGGTCCAGTGAGCGGGCCAACACGCCCATCGACGCCAGGCCCGCGATGCCGTAAGCGGCCAGCAGCCAGGCCAGCTGCGGACCGTGCACCCCGACCACGTCCTGGATGATCAGCACGATGAAGGTGTAGGAGACGAAATGGCCGGTGACCCCGACCAGCGTGAGCACCGACAGAGTCACTAGCCGCCCGTTGCGGTGATGCCGTTTGTGCGACCGGGCCGTTTCGATCTGCGCGTTCGGCACCGGCATTCGCGGCAGCGTCAGCCACGCCGCCGCCGTGNTCGACGCGGCCGCCACCGTCACAACCACGACGGCCAGCCGCCAGCCCCATAGCTGGCTCATCGCGGCGGTCAGCGGATTGCCCACGACCAGCGCGAGAGTGGTGCCGAGATAAACAGCCGTGGTCGCGCGCCCGACGTGAGTCGAGGGCACCAGCCGAGCGCCGATCGGCGCGACCACCGACCACATCAGCCCGTGGGTGACCGCGCACAGCACCCGCCCGGCGGCCAGCACGGCGAAGTTCGGCGCGAGCGCCGACATGAGCTGCGAGGCGGTCAGGCAAATCAGCGTCAGCAGCAAGGTTCGGCGCCGCGGCCAGTGGGCGGTCAAACGCAGGAGCGGCACCGTGGTCACCGCGGCGACAAGCGCGTAGCTCCCCAGCAGCGTGCCGACGAGCGCCTCGCCGACGTGCAGATCGGCCGCGATCGCCGGCAGCGCCGCAACCGGCACCATCTCCGCGGTGACGTAAATGAACGCCGCCGCGGACAACACAGCCAGCTGCACAGCGATGCGCGCGCTCCACGGCCGCACCGGCGGAAGGTCGGTGCGTGCCTGCGCGGCGGCCTCTACAACGATGCGCTCCTTCACTTCGACTGATAACGGTATCCGCCGAATCGGTCCGATCGCGGATGTGAGCGGCGTGTGCGCCCACCCAAAGCGGCGTGTGCGCCNACCCANCTAGGAGCGGACGAGGCGGGCGATGGCCGCCGACGCCTCGGCAAGCTTGGCGTCGGCGTCCTCTCCGCCGGCGGCGACCGCGTTGGTGACGCAGTGATTCAGATGCTCGTCGAGCAGACCGAGCGCAACGGACTGCAGGGCGCTGTTGACCGCGCTGATCTGGGTGAGGATGTCGATGCAGTACTTGTCGTCGTCGATCATCCTCGCGATGCCCCGCACCTGGCCCTCGATGCGCCTGAGCCGCTTGGCGTAGTCGTCTTTGCGTTCCGAATAGCCTTGTGTCGCAGACACTTAACCTCCCAGCATTTGCTTCATCTGGTCGATCTCAGCCTGCGCAGTGGCGATGATCGACTTTGCCAGTGCGATAGCGTCCGGGTTCTGTCCGTGCGCGATCTCGGCCTGAGCCATCCCGATCGCGCCTTGGTGGTGAGAGATCATCGACTGCAACCAGAGCTTGTCGAAGTCCGGGCCGTTCAGCGTCCGGAGCCTGTCGATGGTGGGTTGGTCCACCATGCCCGGCATGCCACCGTGCATGCTGTTGGTCGGCGTTCGGATCCTCGCCCCACTGCAGCAGCCACGCCCTGAACGCCTGGAGCTGAGGCTCCTGCTCGCCGGTGATCTTCTGCGCGAGCGTGATCAACTGCTCGTTGGTCGTGTTGCTGGGCACCATCGCCGACAGTTGGATGGCCTGCACGTGATGCGCGAGCATATCCCGCGCGAAGGCGACATCGGCGTCGTTGTGGACGCCGGGTTGCGCCTCGGCCGTGGCGTCGGTGGAGGTCGGTGCCGTCACGGACGACTGGGCGGCGTGCTGGTCCGTCGGCGACGAGTTGCCACACGATGCCACGATGGCGACGGCGGAAAGCGCCCCGAGCGCCGCGGCGACGCGAACACGGGTGGACGGCATGCCAACCACCCTACGCGATACCCCTACAGGGTATGAAGAACGCCGCGCGGGCATACTTGGATGATGGTCGATATCAAGCCGCGCAGCCGTGACGTCACCGACGGCCTGGAGAAGGCTGCTGCCCGCGGAATGCTGCGGGCGGTCGGCATGGGAGACGAAGACTTCGCGAAGCCGCAGATCGGCGTCGCGTCCTCGTGGAACGAGATCACGCCGTGCAACCTGTCACTGGACCGGCTGGCCAAGGCCGCCAAGGACGGCGTGTTCGCCGCGGGCGGTTATCCCCTTGAATTCGGCACGATTTCGGTGTCCGACGGCATCTCGATGGGCCACGAGGGCATGCACTTCTCACTGGTGTCGCGCGAAATCATCGCCGACAGCGTCGAAACCGTGATGCAGGCAGAGCGGCTCGACGGGTCGGTGCTGCTGGCCGGCTGCGACAAGTCGCTGCCGGGGATGCTGATGGCGGCCGCACGCCTGGACCTGGCCGCGGTGTTCCTCTACGCCGGATCGATCCTGCCGGGCCGGGCGAAGCTGTCCGACGGCACCGAGCGTGACGTCACGATCATCGACGCGTTCGAGGCGGTCGGCGCCTGTAGCCGGGGGCTGATGCCGCGCCAGGACGTCGACGCGATCGAGCGGGCGATCTGCCCGGGCGAGGGCGCCTGCGGCGGCATGTTCACGGCGAACACGATGGCCAGCGCCGCCGAGGCGCTCGGCATGTCGCTGCCGGGCAGCGCGGCCCCGCCGGCCACCGACCGTCGCCGGGACGGCTTCGCCCGGCGCAGCGGNCAGGCCGTCGTCGAGCTGCTGCGCCGCGGGATCACGGCGCGCGACATCTTGACCAAAGAGGCGTTCGAGAACGCGATCGCNGTGGTGATGGCGTTCGGCGGCTCGACGAACGCNGTGCTGCATCTGCTCGCGATCGCCCACGAGGCGAACGTCAAACTGTCGCTGGAGGATTTCACCCGCATCGGGGCGAAGGTCCCGCATCTCGCTAACGTGAAGCCCTTCGGGCAGCACGTGATGTTCGACGTCGACCGTATCGGCGGCGTGCCGGTGGTGATGAAGGTTCTGCTGGACGCCGGCCTGCTGCACGGCGATTGCCTGACCGTGACAGGTGAGACGNTGGCACACAACCTGNCCCGGATCGCGCCGCCGGATCCTGACGGCAAGGTGCTCCGTGCGCTGGACAACCCGATCCATCCGACGGGCGGCATCACGATCCTCGGCGGCTCGCTGGCCCCCGAAGGCGCGGTCGTCAAGACGGCCGGCTTCGATTCCGACGTCTTCGAAGGCACCGCCAGGGTTTTCGAGCGGGAGCGAGCCGCGTTGGACGCGCTGGAGGATGGCACGATCGGGCCTGGTGATGTGGTCGTGATTCGCTACGAGGGACCCAAGGGCGGCCCGGGCATGCGGGAGATGCTGGCGATCACCGGCGCGATCAAGGGCGCCGGGCTCGGCAAGGACGTGCTGCTCATCACCGACGGGCGGTTCTCCGGGGGCACCACCGGGTTGTGCGTCGGGCACATCGCCCCCGAGGCAGCCGACGGCGGACCGATCGCGCTCCTGCGCGACGGCGACCGGATACGCCTCGACGTGCCCGGCGCGACTCTGGACGTGTTGGCCGACCCGGCCGAATTCGCCTCTCGCCAGGAGGATTTCGCGCCGCTGCCTCCGCGCTACACCACCGGCGTGCTGGCCAAGTACGTCAAGCTGGTGGGCTCGGCGGCTAACGGCGCGGTCTGCAGTTAGCTACTCGTCGCCGAACTGCTCATAGAGCGCAGGCAGAAAACCGGCGAGATGGTTCATCTCCTGCGCGCAGTGCACCATCAGGTTGCGGGCGTAATCCGCCGATGCACCGAGGATGTGCGACGCGACCGGCCGCACGACGCGATTGGCCAAGCCCGGCGCTTTGCGCACCGCGATGTACGGTCCGCCAAGCCAGAACCGGGATCGCATCTCGCTGCCGTTGCTTGTCGAGCGGATGTGGTGAATGAACCAGCCGGCGTCCACGGGGACGTCGCGTGAGCCGAGTCGAGCGCAGACCGGGACGACGTCGTCGTCCGCGGCGGGCAGGCCGAACGTCGCAGGCACGAGGAACCGGATCGCGGCGTGCAGCATCGACGACCCGATGTACTCGCTGATCGACGATGTGCGGCCGACATACCGCGCAGAGCCGCGGCGGCCGGCGTCGTCGCCGTCCTGCCAGGCGGCGGAGACGTGCGCCCGGGGATGCCACAGCTTGTAGCGGCGGGAGTCGCTGCCGTGCCAGCCGAACCACCAGGACCACATCTGCGGGGTCACGCCGGGCATGTCGGTCCGCACCGCCACCTGGATGCTGCCGTCGTCGAGAACGCCGTAGCCGTTCTCGGTCTGCTGGTAGCCGTCGTCGGCGAGCGTCGCCAGGTCGTCGAACGCGAGCAATGTCGGCCCGGCCTGCGGACCATGCTCGAGCGCCTCGATGACGTGTCGGGGTAGCGGCGCCATGTCGGGTTGGAAGAACTTGCCGTACGGCGTGTTCGTGTCGTCGTCGCGGTAACCGAGGTAGCCGCCGGCGGCCATCAGATCCGCCCCATCCAGCTGTGGAACAGGCCATCGGGGTCATAGGCGGCTCGCACCTCGTCGAGGCGGGCCATGCTCTCGTCGGTGGCGAACTTCGCCGGGCGCTGGCCCAGGTTCTCGTCGGCCAGTTGGATGCCGGTGGCCAGGTCGGCCATCGCGGCCATGTTGGAACGCGCCCAGTCGCCGTACTTGTCGTCGTCGGCGGGGTCCTTCCACGCGTCGTAGAGGGCCAGGTAGATCTCGTCTTCGACGCTGTAGGCCATGTCCTGGCGGGGCGGGGACGGGCCCCAGTTCAGCCACAGGAAGTGCGAAGGGTGCGACGGCATCGTGTCGATGATCCGGCGGATGCCCGGCAGCAGGTCATCGGCCGGCGCCGACGTCCACATGTTGTCGGCGGCGTAGCGGTGGTCGGCCAGGTAGTTGCTCATCACGGCCGTGTACCACGTCGGCAAATCGGTTTGCGCATAGGGAACTTTGATGATCGCCTTGTCTACGACGGGGCATGCGCCCAGCAGCGCGAGGGCCTTTTCGGCTTCCTCCTCGGTGTCGGCGAACGCCGGTGATGCGAACACGATGGCGGGGCCGTCCAGGTCCGCGCCCGGGACGCTGCGGGATGCGACGATCTGCAGCTCGACCCGGCGGTCGACCTCGGCGCTGACCTCGCGGGCCCATGTGTAGATGTCGTCGGCGAGGTCGATCGGGTAGGCGTAGAGGCTGCTTGCGCAGACCGCCGGCCGAGGGTGGAGCTTCAGGTGAAACGAGGTGACCACGGCGAAGAAGCCCGGCCCGGCGCCGCGGGCTGCCCAGTAGAGATCGGCGTGATTGCCGGCATCGCAGTGAATCTTGTCGCCGTCGGCGGTGACGACGTCGAGGCCGATCACGCTTTCGCAGGCAGGGCCGAGGACGCGGCTGTTCCAGCCATAACCACCCTGCAGCAGGTACCCGCCGACGCACACGCCTTTGCAGTGCCCGGCGGGGAAGAACAGTCCCGAAGCGTCGAGGTCGGCGGCCAGCACACTGCCGCCCTTGCCCGGTCCGACCACGGCGATCCCGCGGTCGGCGTCGACGGTGGCGTGGTCGAGGCCGCTGACGTCGAGCAACACGGCGCCGTCGCGGAGGTGATTGGCCGCCCAGCTGTGCCCGCCCGAACGGATGCTGACTCGATGGCCGCCGGCTTTGGCGTAACCGATCGCGGCCACGACATCGTCGGCGTCGACGGCCTGCACGATCAGATCGGGATAGCGCTCAGGCACACGTCGATTCCACACGGTTCCGCGCCGGGCCGGTTCATAGCCGTCGTCGCCGCGGAAGAAGTGCCGCCCGGCCGGTAGCCCACCCATCTGGAGCTCCTTTGATCCATATAGCGGCTCTTCCCGATCCGCTATGCGGAGCAATATAGTGGGGAACGTGCCGCGCACGGGGCGAAACGACCCGACGAATCGCGATGCGGGCATTCAGGTGCTGCGTCGCGCCTCGGCAGCGCTGGACGAAATTGCCACCGCGCCCGGACGCCTGCGCCTCGTCGACCTCGGTGAGCGGCTCGGGTTGGCCAAGTCGACGGCTCGCCGCCTGCTGGTCGGCCTGGTCGAGGTGGGGCTGGCGCGCGTCGACGAGCGGGGCCGGTTCTCGCTCGGCGACCGCCTGCTGGGGTTCAGCACCGCCGACGCGGCGCAGGTGGTCGGGATCTTCCGGCCGACGATCGAGCGGGTCGCCGAGGC
>JGI26341J46601_10000536_pt1 | contig 11811 bp, 6 predicted proteins | sample BogFormECP12_OM3_FD_46601 | JGI IMG/M metagenome (IMG submission 46601) | reverse complement strand
TTTTAATCTCTTTGTAGGCGAGCGCGCTGAGCGTATCGAGAAATACTCCAGCGGTTCTTTTGTCGGTCTGGGTGGCTGCGGCAAGTGCGCTTTGAAGTTCGGTCTTGGTCATCTGTAGTCCTGGGTTATGCCAGAAACCGGTGACCCGCGTCACCCACGTTCTTTTAAACCCGAAAAAACGGGTATCTTTCGCACCGCCGGATGTGCAACCATCTACTATGCTCCGCAAAATCACCTCTGCAGACCAGACGGGCGTCGACCATGCCAGCTTGGATTTCGTAATAGAGGTTGGACTACTCCACGCGGATACGTTGAGAACTAAATGGCTTGGCCGGATAACATCAACCAGCCTTCTAATATAAAATAGCTGGAGATGCCGGTTCCCCACCCTGGCGTTGATTCGAGCGGAGCTTGTGCCTCCGTCAGCCGTCTTTCTCGGAATGAGGGTGTAAGGTGTCGCCCTGTACTTAAATCGTAGACTGTGCTCCCAGGCAATCCACGATTTAAATGCAGTAATCGTTGTACTTAAATCGTAGACTACCGTGCTACTTCCGTGGACGAAGCAAGAATCGGGGCTGTCTACGATTTAAGTGCAATTCCGTCCACGAATTGAAGCCAGTGGATAGGCTCCCAGTCCACGAATTAAGTGCAGTAAACGGCCATAGTCTACGATTTAAGTACAGGGCGACAACGGATATTCAAGCTTTGGTGTTGGGTGTTAGGGAGGAGTGCTTCTGTTGTAAAATGGCGGCTGGTAACACAACTGTTGGGTCTACCCCTTAAACCGGTTTTCTGCCCCCATTGCTCCCCAACACCCCACGCCTACTTGATCCCGACGCAAGTCTTCGAGAGCTGACAGGAGGAGTTTGTCGCTGTCTGTCATGCGATTGGCGGCGAGGGCGCCTCCGTTGCGTAAAACGTCTTTATCGATAGCGCAAATCTGGACCAGTCCCAGGTATCCTATTGTTCTACCGGCTCCCGACCGTAAAGCAGCAGCATCGTGATAATCACGATACCGTAAATGATTTGCCGGCCTGCTTCCGGCATCTGCACGACTGATAGGATCGACTGCAGAAGAGTAATCAGGACGACGCCGGCAATCGTGCCAAGAAACGTGCCACGTCCGCCGAGAATTCTGGTGCCACCCAGGACGACGGCAGCAATCGCAGGAAGAAGATAGGCATCACCCATCGCCTGATAAGCGTGAGTCGAGTAACCAGCTAGCAGCACGCCGGAAAGCGCTGAGCATCCTCCGGAAATGGCGAAGCAAATGAGGACCACATGGCGTGTCTCAACGCCGGAAAGATAAGCCGCCGATTCGCAATTGCCGATCGCGTAGACTCGGCGACCAAAGAGGGTCCTGGTTAGCAATATGATGATAACCAGAGCGACCGCTCCCCAAACCAAAAGTGCATTGGGGATGCCGAAGAGCGACCGCCCTACGGCGATGATATGCATGGCCGCAGTGGCGCGATCTTGCGGAGCATAACCACTGGTGTGGACAATCATCAAACCTTGGGCGAGAACGTTTGTGCTAAGGGTGAAGATCATCGAGGGCACGCGAAGATAGGCTACTCCGACTCCGTTGACGAGGCCGGCAAACAGTCCGCAGGCGATCCCGATCGGGATGGCAAGCACCGTTCCCATCTGGCCCCAGCCGCCCGCCGTAGTGGACATCATGCCACCAACAGTCACCACCCACGGAATCGAGAGATCAATCTGGCCCAGGAGGATAATCAGCATCAGGCCTGAGGCGATGATGCCCAGAAAAGAAGCCACCTGCAGTTGTTGTAAAAGATAATCTGGGGAAAGAAAATTCGAGGAATAAAGCGAGCCAATAAACAGCAACGCGATGATACAGCCGAAGACGGCCAGCACGATTGGATCAACACGTTTCAGAAACCGGACTTGCATCCTCTGTCAGCCTCCGAGGTAAATATCAAGCCGATTCTTCACCCGAAGCAGTCGAAATGAACTGAGGCTAACGGCGGCAAGAAGAACGATACCGAGGTATAATGGCTGCCAAAGCGGATCCAGATCGAATATAATGAGCAGGTCGCCGATCGTTCTCAGCACAAGGGCACCGAAGATTGACCCGATGGCACCGCCGGACCCGCCAAAAAGCGAGGTTCCGCCCAGAACAACCGCAGCAATCGAGTTCAACGTATACGTGCTGCCAAGAACGGCGTTCGCCTCTCCGGAATAGGTAATACACGTCAGTAGCAGGCCGGCAACGGAGGCAAGCACACCGGCCATGAGATACGCGAAAAATTTGGCGCGAGCGATCGGAATACCGGACATAAAGGAGGCCTTCTCTGAAGAACCTATGGCGTAAGCCGCGCGACCCAAAACCGAACGCTTATAAGGCAGCCACAAAAAGAACACGACACCAAGAAGTAGAACCAGAGTAACCGGAATAAACCCGGCCACAGAACCGACCATGGCATCAGCGAAATCGGTATTAATTTTGCCGCCAGGAGCCGGTCGCAACCAGAGAGCAAATCCATAAAAGATCGCCCCGGTTGCGATCGTCGCAATGATGGGTTGCAATCGGCCAAACACGACTATCGCGCCATTGATTGCGCCACAGACAACTCCAACCAGAAGGACGGCGACCACACCTAAGGTGGTTTCGATGGGTGAACCGGCTAGCAGCGTCGAGGCGGTACAGTTGGCCAGAACAAACACCATGCCAACGGAAAGATCCAGACCGGCGGTGAGAATCGGGATCGTCTGTGCCATCGCCACCAAAGCGAGCAGCACTCCTTTGTTGGCTGCCGTATTGATCACTCTCGGGCTAAAGCCGACTGGGTGTTTAGTCAGGTAAATCGTAAACATCACCAGAAAAAGCGCGACCGCGAAAAGAACTTTGCGTTGAGCGCCGAGATGAAAAGTCCAATCGCTCTTGCGCCTGAGGTTGGTCCCTGCCTCTGGTTCTCCAACAGGTTGGACCTCNGCAGACGGCGCCTGTTTTACGGTCCGCGGCTGGGCTGCGGGCAGATTAAGCGCGCTTGTGACTAGATTGCGCTCGGTGATTGCATCTCCTTCGAGCGTCCGCACTATGCTGCCTCCGTAAAGAACTAGAACCCGGTCACAGCAGCCGATGAGCTCATCATAGTCCGTGGAATAAAATAGGATCGCGGCGCCTTCATCCGCCAGCCGCCGTAAGATCTGGTAGAGCTCTTGCTTGGTGCCGACGTCAACTCCACGCGTAGGATCATTAAGGAGGATGATTTGCGGCTCGGTCATCAGCCACTTGCCAATGACAACCTTTTGTTGATTGCCGCCAGACAACGCACCGACCGGACTTTCTATTCCGTCACAGCGGATATTCAGACGGCGAATAATTTCATTGACCGCTCCCGCTTCGCGATTGCGCTGTATGAGGCCGAATCGACAGAATCGATCGGCTGCGGCGAAGGAAAGGTTGTCGCGAACCGACATCGGCAGCATTAATCCCTCGGTCTTTCGATCCTCCGGAATGAGCGCCATACCCACCCCTTTTGCCGTTGCTGTGGAGGGGCTTCTTAGCGTCACCGGTTTGCCGTCGACCTCGACTGTGCCAGAGACACCATTTAGAACACCAAACAAACCCAGCAAGAATTCGTGCTGACCCTGGCCGTCGAGCCCTCCNAGGCCGATTACTTCCCCGCGTTTGATCGAGAGATCGATCCCTTTTAGACGCCCTGCCCAGGAGAGATTTTTGACATTGAGCACGGCCGTACCATCAGACACTCGCGTCGGTTTCGGCGGAAACACGCTTTTGTACTCCCGCCCGATCATCATCTCCACGATCGCCTCGTCGCTGTTGGTCCCAGCCTTAAAAGTCGCGACGTAACGGCCATTTCGGNAGACCGTGCAATCGTCGGCCAGCTCCGCGATCTCGTGCATGCGGTGCGAAATGTAAACGATCGNGAGACCTTCCGAGCGAAGTTGCTTCAGCACCCGGAAAACCCTTGCGACGTCGGCGGAGGTCAGAGCCGACGTGGCTTCGTCAAGGATTAGAATTTTCGGGTTTCGAGCAAGCGCTTTGGCGATCTCAACCATCTGTCGACGCGACAGTGGCAGATCTTTTACCAGCGAAAGTGGGTGCATGTCCTCGGCACCAGCTCGAGCAAGCGCCTTCTCCGCGACGCGACGCTGAGACCGGCGATCAATTAGTCCCAGTCGAGTCGGCGGCTTAGTGATCGCAATATTGTCGGCCACGGACAAATCGCCAATCAGCGAAAGTTCTTGGAAAATGCAAGCTATGCCCGCTTCAGTCGCCGCGGCTGGATTGCGGAACGTAACGGGGTGACCATTCAGTTTCATCACACCGGAATCGGGCTGGACGACGCCGGCCATTATTTTGATCAAAGTAGATTTTCCTGCGCCGTTTTCACCGAGAACTGCGTGAATCCGGCCGCCGAAACAATCGAGGCGCGCGTCTTCGAGCGCTCGGACGCCGCCATAACGCTTTGAAACACCCTCCATACGCAAGAGAGGGGCTGCANGTGTGTCCATAGGACTCTTCGCGTCGCGGGGAGTCTTCCCCGCGACATCAATCCCATCACGAGTTGTCACTGGTTGGCCTCAGACTTGCCCATTATCTCCTCTGCGGTGAAGCCGATATTGCAATCCGGGAATGAGTTTCCAACGAAGAAGTTATCTTGNAGGTTTGGATAATAGTCCTGGCCTTCTTTCATATTTGGCCATTCGACATACGACACCGGCAAACTGATCGACTGCGGTATTGGGTTGCCTTGAAGCGCCTGAATAGCTGCTTTAATGGAAACCGCGACCTGGGCGGGACCGGTGCCACCGGACGAGCCATGGAGCCCTTGATCCGCGTACTTCGCGCATAACTTGCGATATCCGTTTTCCGTCTCGCCAGACACGGGGATCATCGGATGATGCGCATCGATGAGCGCTTGGACCGTGCCCGTAGAACCACCCTGAGTGTACACACCGGCAAACTGTTTATGAANTGCAATCGCGTCGGCAGTGACTTTCTGAGCCGTGCCGTCATCCCATTTGCCGACGACTTCGATCACCTCGAATTTCTTCCCCGATTTATCGAGTACCTCATGGAATCCGTTATGGCGGTCACGNTCCACCGAGTTGCCCGATGGACCACGCACTTCGAGGATCTTGCCACCGTCTGCTTTGATTTCTTTCAGGAGCCACCGGGCAGCCATGCGACCAAGCTCAACCTGATCAACATTCACACTAATCGCGTCCGGAGACTCGATTACATTATCAAATGACAGGAGCACCACGCCAGCATCATTCGCCCGTTTGACCACTGGCGCAAAGGCGGCAGGGTTGAGTGCGTCAAGGATCACCGCATCGTAGCCGGAATCGATAAAATTATTTGCGGCAGCGATCTGCGCGGCAANATCTTCACCGGTCGAAACCACTTTAAACTCCTTTAGTTGGCTCTTCACGTCTGGCTTTTCAGCGTAGGCTTTGGCGGTTTTGATCATCTGGATGCGCCAGGTATTCCCAATGAACCCGTTGACCAGCGCAATCCGATAGGGTCCATCCTTTTTTGGCCATTTGAAATATTTGGTGTCTGAACTCCATGGTTTTAAGCAGTCGGAATCGGCACCAGGCCCGGATACGACTTGCGGACCTGCCGCAGTGGCAGTCAGGGAGATGCCGCACAACAGCGACAGGCTACCGATCATCGTCAGTATCCGGCCACCAAGAGATTTAGAGTTTGTCAGTTTTCTTTTCACGTGTGGGGGAGCGCATACTTGCGCGTTGATATTATTCGGAGATGAACAGCATCGGCGACGCCGGCCGCAAAAAATGCAGCCGAAGTGCGGGATCGGAGGGTTTTCTCTCCTTTTGACCACATAGGCCGATGAATGTCGGGGGGGATCGCTTAATCGGGNCGGAATTCGCCGGCCACGCCAACGAACATAGGTGGCAAAATTTGGTGGTGTCAATCATTTCATATGATTTAATGAACCGATTCGTATATGATCGACGGTCTGGCCTATGAAAACTAAACGCCATTCTGCGAACAAGGTGCTCCGCAAACGCAAACCTCGAGTGCAGCGCGAGATCGTCGCTACCCTTGCCCGTCGCATTCTGTCAGGGAAAATTCCGCCGCGCGAATACCTGCCCAAAGAATCGGAACTGTGCACTCAATACGGTGTCAGCCGCACAGTGATCAGGGAGGCGACCAAGATCCTCGAGTCGAAAGGATTGCTCCGTAGCCGCAGCCGAGTCGGCACACAGGTGCTCGACCCGAACGAATGGAACATGCTGGATGCAGATTTGCTAACCTGGGCGGGATCTGAGTTCCATGATCCACGATTTGTCCATTCGCTCATGGAAGCGCGATTTATTATCGAGCCGGCTGCGGCTGAACTTGCCGCAGAGCGCGCGGACGCCAGGGACCTTGCGAAGTTGGATGAGGCCTATCAGCGTATGTGCGCTTCCTTGCCGCCAAACCCGGCTCATGATGTTCAGCAATGTTCGGAGGCAGATCTGGATTTTCACACTTCCATATTAGTCGCTAGCCACAACCATGTACTTATCCAGCTGGCCAGCGTGATTCGCGCGGCACTGCGTGCGTTATTCGAGTTGACGGCTCATCTCGGCTCAGCCCATGAACAGGCTCTGCATCTGCATGGAGAAGTCGTAGAGGCCGTTCGCCTGCGCCGATCGGATGTGGCTCGTGCGACGATTTTGAAAATCCTGGACGCAGCGGTTGCAGATTTGGACCTCCAAACGTTGCGGATAATACCTGAAGTACTCTGTCCGACCGGAAGGGATAGGCAACAGCGCGATGGGCAAGCAAAAGCAGAACGCGGAAATTTTCTTCATTAGGGTGGCGATCGCGATGTTTATGCAAGGCACGCAGAAGGAACGGCCACTCACCCATGATCTGGTAGCGAACATCTTCCGAGCGCTCGTGGCGAAGATCGAAAGGGCAATCGTCAACGATCTTAAGTGTCGCCCTGTACTTAAATCGGTTCTGACGCAACTTTGGTGCACTTGCGGGACCTATGGCGCGTTTGCGCTTGCGCCATAGCCAGCACTGGCGTCTTCTGCGAGACCTTCCTGTCCAAAGCATTCCGATGATCCTCAGGCTGCACCTCGGTCGCTGGTGTTGCCGGCATGCTGGTTGGGAGCGGTGAATTTTCACCCAGCGTCTCTTCAAGGCTTGCGCCCCGTACGCACGACAGACCAAGCGATCTAGCGAGATCATCGGTGTGGCGTGTCGTGCCCTGGGAGGGCGTCCCGGCCAGCGCTTGATGACCACATGCACGCGCCGACGTGAAAATCTGTCAAACACACTCTGTATTGTACCAAAGTTGCGTCAGAACCGATTTAAGTACAGTGCGACACTGTGTGTGGATTCAACGACAGCAATTTCCCGGCCTCGTTCGGCGGGCAGCGTTTCCAGTTGCACGCCTTGCTGCGTGAGGAGCTGCGGAATTTGCGCTGCTCGGAAAACTCCAGGCGGCCCATGCCGCGGCCTTGGAGAGACTGTTTACTGATTGAGAAAGGCGCTGGCGCGAATGTCGCGAGTGCTTGCCGGAGGTGATTCCAGCTGTGCGGCATTTGTGGAAGAAGAGTGAGAGCAGCCGCGCGCGGCATTTCTGACTTACCGGGGCTTAGCAACCGGAGAGAGAATCGGCGAATTGGAAATTGCACTTCGCATTCTCATTTGCCGCCCGCAGACGCCGCAATCACTTTGCGCTCTCCAACATCATGAAAGTTAATTAAATGCGTGCGGGGCCTGTTGAGGCCAGCCAGATGCGGTTTGGATTAGTACCGCACGCCACTTTTGCTGAACGCAGCCAATGCCGGTAAACGACGCGCCGTGCAACTCGACTATGGAAAAGCGAGTTTTGTTGCCCCAACTCTGAGCCGCAGCGCTCCAATTCCGGACTGCTGTTACTGTTCATACTGAGGAATCGAACCAGGCTGCATCTCTGGATTTAAGGTTTCACCCTGATCCTCGGGAGCCTACCTGATCCATAGGCACCTGTGAAAAAGCCGATGCCAGACACAAGGATTTTCCAATGCAGCTTTGAAACCTTGGGGCCGCGCATATGACCCCGAAGAAGTTTTGCAAGCGTTGGGGCGGTACACGGAAGAGTCACGCGAGAGTGATCGACAGACGGCAACAAAACTGGGTGTCAACCGAATGACGTTAGCCGCATGGCTGGGCGGTAGAGACCGACCTCAACGGTGTGTGCTGTTGCCGCCACGATTGGCGATGTCAGTTTCTTGTGGTGGTGAGGCCGTAAGGATCTATTGGCGGTTGGTGAACGCAAACCGCGATGACTTCAGTGAAAAACCCTTCTCAACTACACAACTGACGAACTTAGTTTAGCTTTTCCGATATGAGTGAAAGCGCCTCTCAAAGAAAGAGGAGGAGCGAGTTCCTTCGCCATCGCCGACCCGCACTGGACACGATGTTTGCTCCCGAATCTATTGCCCTGATTGGCGCCACGGAAGCCCCAGGTAGCGTCGGTCGCGCGCTGGTGGAAAACCTGAAGTCATACCACGGACTCGTCTATCCGGTGAATCTAAAGCGCGAAACAATTCTGGGTGTACCAGCCTTTCCGAAAATTGGAGCAGTCCCAGATCACATCGACTTAGCCATTATCGCGACCCCAGCAGCGACGGTTCCGGAGGTACTGCAAGAGTGTGCCGAGGCCGGGGTAACGGGTGCGATGATTGTCTCAGCAGGCTTTAAAGAATGCGGGCCCTTGGGCGCGAAGCTCGAAGAAGCGATCGTCGCTCGTCGAGGTCAGATGCGAATCGTCGGTCCGAATTGTCTTGGAGTCATGATCCCGAGGCTCGGTCTGAACGCGACTTTTGCGCCTCGCTTGGCAAAGGACGGTCATCTCGCTTTCGTCAGCCAAAGCGGCGCCCTCTGTAGCTCGGTCCTGGATTGGAGCCTCCGGGAAGGAGTTGGGTTTAGCGGTTTTTTCTCGGTAGGCTCAATGGCCGATGTCAATTGGGGCGACCTCATCTACTACCTGGCAGACGATTGGCATACTGGGAGCATCCTTATTTACATGGAGTCGGTTGGTGACGCTCGGTCCTTTTTTTCGGCTGCGCGCGAAGTCGCTCTGACCAAGCCGATCATCGTTCTCAAGGTAGGACGTACCTCGCTTGGAGCGAAAGCCGTTATGTCCCACACGGGGGCGGCAGCCGGAAGTGATGAAGTTTTCGACGCAGCTTTTCGGAGGGCCGGTATANTACGGGTCAACACCGTAGANGAACTTTTTGGCATGGCGGAGGTCCTTGGAAAGCAGCCACGCCCGCACGGGTCGCGCCTTGCCATTGTTACTAACGGAGGGGGACCTGGCGCTTTGGCAGCCGACGCCCTCATCGAAGACAACGGGAGCCTAGCTGATCTTTCCGATCAAACCATTGAGACTTTGAACAATCTCTTGCCGCCTTTTTGGAGCCGATCGAATCCTGTGGATTTGGCCGGCGATGCTAAGGCTGATCAATANGCAGCCGCCGTCGAAGCGCTCATAAAGGATCCAAACAACGATGCACTCCTGATCATCTTAACCCCGCAGGCGACGGCCGAGCCTACAGCTACGGCTGAACGGTTGAAATTGCTGGTATCGACTCGTCAGAAACCAATTCTCGCTTGCTGGATGGGTGGAAATGCAGTGGCAGAAGCTGAGGCGCTCTTCAATGCTTCAGGCATCCCAACGTTTGACCATCCGGACGCCGCGGCGCGGGCTTTCTGTTTGATGGCACAGTACAGCAGCAACCTTCGCGCGCTCTACGAAACGCCGGTGCTTCTCACCGGATCGACGGAGGAAATCCGCCGAGAGCGAGTCGAGGCTGTTCTTAGAGAAGTCCGTGAAGCCGGGCGCACGCTGCTAACGGAAGTTGAAGCAAAAGAGATCCTTTCGAGCTACGGTATTCCGGTAGTCGAGATTCGACTCGCCAAGAACGAAGAGGAAGCTGTCGCATTTCTACAATCGTCCGTCGTTCTCAAAGGCAACGCCGAGATCACAAGAGACAAAGGAGCCGCTGACCAGGTGAAATTCGACTCACGTGCTCCGGCCGAAATGCGGACAGCTTATCGATCGATTCAAAAGCAGGTCGGCAACTTGGCTGACGCAGACGCGTTCCAGGCGGTGACTGTTCAAAAAATGATTTCAAGCGACGGAGTCGAATTGAGTCTTGGCAAGAGAATCGATCCGAATTTCGGACCGATTATTCTTTTCGGGGCCGGTGGGCAGTTAGTCGAGGTTTGGTGCGACCGTGCGATCGGTTTCCCGCCTCTGAACGCAACGCTGGCCAAACGCTTGATGGAAAGAACGCGCATCTACGCAGCGCTGAACGGCGGCGTAGGCCGGCCGCAAGCAGACCTGGACGCGCTCGAAAAACTCTTGATCAGGTTTAGCCAACTCGTAGCCGAGCAACCTCTGATTAAGGAAATCGACGTTAATCCACTCTTGGCCTCCCCAAGAGGTGTGATTGTTCTCGATGCTCGTATGATCCTGGCCGAACCTGATCAACCGGCCGCCTCCCTGTCGAAGTTGGTGATTCGACCTTACCCTACGCAATATGTGCGTGAGTGGAAGTTGGCTAATGGAACTCTCGTCGTTATCCGTCCGATCCGGCCGGAAGATGAACCGCTGGCGATCGACTTCCACAAGTCTCTTTCAGAAGAGACTTTGCATTTGCGCTATTTCGGTTTCCTTGAGGGCGAAGCCCTAATCGCCCATGAGCGTTTGGTGCAGATTTGTTTCAGCGATTACGATCGCGAAATAAACCTCGTAGCCGAAAGGATCCAGCCTGGGCGGAACCAGCGACAGATTGTTGCCATTGCTCGCCTGATCAAATCCTATGGTGCCAATGAGGCTGAATTGGCCATTGTGATTTCCGATGACTGGCAAGGTAAAGGTCTTGGCACAAAACTGGTTCGCGATTTACTTGAGATCGGCTGCACGGAAGGCCTCGAGCGCATTGTAGGCTACGTTCTTCCAGAAAATTATGTGATGCAGCGAATCTGCCGCAAGCAGGGATTCGAGGTGAGGTTTGACAGATCTCGCGATGTTTTCAAGGCGGAGATCGAGTTGCGAAATCCCTGTTGATTCTTGGCTAATAAACTATTTTTGGTCCGCTTGATTCGCGCGTCCCGATTGGCGAAAAGCCTCCTGTTTGGTGAATTTGTAGAACGAAATAGTGCAATCGACATCAGCTTTTAATCGGAGGGTTGGAGTAATGGAATGATGGCCCACTAGGCCCAGCCGTATAAAAACCTACTCCAAGAACAGTTAATTAGCTGACAGGAAGAATGCTCGAAGCCATACGATTTTCTTGCTGTGCTTAAGCTTATCCAGGGCCGCATGGTTCAGCGGACGTGCACAAAAATACGCCAGATAATTTGCAACCTAACACACAAAAACATCATCCATTTTCCGCTCTGCAGTGTAAAACAACCTCCTTTATGTGGTACAGTAGGGGACCCATATAGAACTCGTTCCCAAGGCTGAATTTTCGATCGTTACCCGCGCTTCTTCTAAGGCGTGGATCCCGGAACTGATTGCTGCTGCCGGCCCCGAAGTCACTGAAACTTACATTGATTTTTTCACTGCCACGATACGCAACCGGAACACTCGGGCTGCCTACGCTCGGGCTTGCTGGCAGTTTTTTTGATTGGTGCGCCGCTCATGGCCTAGAACTCACGACCGTGCGGCCGTTCCATGTGTCTGCCTGGATTGAGGACTTTCTGGGATCCAAACCGACTATTAAGCAAAAGCTCGCTGCGGTGCGGATGTTGTACGATTTTCTGGTCGTTCGGCAAATCACACCATCGAACCCCGC
>JGI26341J46601_10000533_pt1 | contig 11852 bp, 10 predicted proteins | sample BogFormECP12_OM3_FD_46601 | JGI IMG/M metagenome (IMG submission 46601) | reverse complement strand
ATGGCGTCTTGGTCATTGGCTGCAAGCTTGTGCTCGTATACCCGAGATAACAGCAGCGTGTTGTAGTAGATGATCGCGTTGGCGATAAGGCGCGAGCAATCCTTCCAGATTTGCTGCTCCGCTTCGGTTTTCAATCGGAACTTGCCGGCGTTGACGTACGAGATCGCGCGCAGCCGAATTAGAATTGGGCCGATGAGTAACTGTTAGGAAGAGTCGCTAATTTTACCTTTTCGAGGGGTTGGGCATTAATAGCCAAAATGTGAATCCCTCTAAAGGCCGGGTCGTATGCGGGGATGAGCAGGCGCTTGGTGCTATCACCAAGTTTTTTGCCCTGGAATAGTTCATCGAGGGCGGCTTTGAGTCCCTCGGCGGAATATTTGACGCTGATCCAGTGCTTCGCGTTTCCGAGGAGGCTCGGGGGGGAAGATTTGCTCCGCCTTTTCGAGGTAGAGATTTTTGATTTCCTCCGCAGAGAAGCCGAGGCCCAACCCCAAGGCTATAATTCCTCCCGTGCTGGTTCCGGCGATCAGATCGAAGTGCTCGACCACCCTCGTCCTCTGTTCCTTTTCCCAGTTCGCGAGAAACGCTGCCGTGAAGAGGCCTTTAAGTCCACCCCCGTCGAGAGAGAGGATTTGAAAGCGTTTCTTCGATTGCTTTTCCTGCACGTCATCACCGTAAGCTCTGACAGCTTACATGTCAATGACTTTGGAGAATCGTGTTTTCCTCTTTGGGAAACATCTCTTGGCGGCGGATTCTGGCGACGGCGGGATTTACGTCGAAGGTTTTGGCGACCTCCTGCTCGGCTGTGGTCCGGAGGGATTCTTTGAGTGCCGGGCCGAACCGGGTTTGCTCGGTGAAAAGGGAGACGAGCCGGCGGACAAGGGGTCTCGGCAGGAGCAATCCTCCGATTGCACGGTTGGCCTGCCATTCCCACCACTTCCCATCGTATTTTGGCGCCGCGGAGGCGACCGGGGAAATGTCGGAGTTGCGGCACATGAAGCTCTTGGGACGTTGGGGCGCCGGGTTTGTGGCGGCCAAAGAGGTCGCCTGTCTGCTCGGCAATGAATAGCTTGGGGTGAAGGAGCCCATGCCCTCCTTCGTGGGAAAGGGTGGAGCGGACTCGACGGTCCGCTGCGGCTGTTCCGTCCTCCTCGATCCACCGGGCGATCAGGATCCCGGTGACGGCCCCTTTGGAGTTAAAGACCGTGGAACCCATGATTCCCTCTCCCAAGTCCTCGTAGGCGACGATCACTTCGAAGTATTTCTCCAGAAAGATGTCGATCTTGATTGGCTCCGGCTCAGTCGGCAGAAATCCCGATTTGCGGAGAGCATCAGGCAGATCTCGTCGATCTCCTTTGGTTCGTAGAGGAGACGGAGCGGGAACGGCCCCTCTTTGGTCCGGAACTCCCTCATTTCTGGTCGTCGGTGAGTTTATCCATGATTTCCTGTGGATTCGAGCCGCTTGTCAGCTGGTCTTTCACGGTGCGGAAGAGTATGCCGGCCTGAGGGTCGGAGAACATCATCTTGCGGATGGTTTCCGCTTCATCACGGAAATCATACTCGCGGAGTTCCTGGACCGGAACCCCAATTTCCTTGGCGAGAAGTTCGATTTTGTCTTGCGAGGGAAAGCGCCGTCCGAGTTCGATGTCGGAGAGAAAAGCGCCGGACACCCCGATTTTTTTGGCGAGCTCCCGGAGAGATATATTTTTCTTTTCGCGTAATTCCCGGAGTCGCGATCCGAAAGCGGTGGTGTTCACCTCGTAAGCTTACGCCATCACTGGAGATTCTCCAGCGGTTTATGAGGTGATGCCTCCAGATTATCAGAACCTTGTGTCTCCGCTGCAAAACTGGAAGATGACCTACACCGCAGTTTCTCCCATTTTCGCTCGCTTCCCATCTAATTGGGAAGACCAGTTCATGCGGCGAAGCAACGGATGTGTGTACTTTTCTGGAGTTCCTCTCTTGTTCGCTTCAATTCGTTCGGGTTTCTCCGCAGCATGTTCCCGATGCCCAGTTCTGCTAACAGCTTGCCTCGGGTTGACAGTCCAGGAGCCCGGAGGATTATTTCCCGGATATTTTCGACTAACTCTCGGTCCCTGGCTTGCCAGTCCACCCTTGATTTCCTTGGTTTCGGTTCCGGGCGTGGCGGCCGGTGCTGGTCCAGCCACTTTCTGTCGAATCGGAAAAGGTAGCTGTAGGTACTGGGAAGACGCTTCCGCAGCCCGTGTGGTTCGGGTTCCTCGAGGGCCATTTCCCAGCGACGTTGGTGAAATAGAAGTCGTTTGAAGCGCTGTCGGGGCTCTGGCGGTTTTTTCCATGTGAGCCTTACATCTTTTCTCGGAAATCGTAGCCCCGCTCGGGCGGCGTATCTTTTGACTGTCATTGGGTCCACTCTCAGTCGTCGGCTGATTTCCCTCAGACTAGTTTGCCTCGCACCCCATAGTTTTGATAGGAGATTTTGGTCGATCTGCTTTTGCTTTGTCTCTTTTTTAGGCGGTGCCTCCCAGTTTGGTCTTTTCCGCTCCTGTTCCGCGATCTCGAAGAAGGTTCGGGCTGTGTGACCTAAGAAGTTAATCAGCAGCAGATGCTGCATGGGGTGGGCGCAGCGAGGCCGCCCTCGAAGCATATCAGCAAGCCAACTGGAATTTTGCTCGGCACTAAGAGGGCAACCAAGCCGCTCGAGGTTTCCCTCCTCATGGCGTTCAGTGAATAGCTTGGTGAGCTGGGTGATGTAAACTCGTCCCGAAATATGGGCGAGGTGTCTTGCCTGCAACGCGAGAATGTAATTGCCCTTCAGAAGGTCGAGTCCCGGCTCGAAATCGTTCCCGTTGAGGAGCCAGTGGGTATCGGTGGCTAACAGTCGCTCTTCCTCAGTAGTCGCTCCATCAATTTCTTGCCAGGTTCTGGGCAGAGACTGAAACTCGTGGCGGTTGAGTCGGGTGCCTCGACGGATGAGCGTTTCTACCAGTCGGATCCTGTGACGGTAGCAGGTCGCGATCCCTGCGACTTGGTGGCTGCGATGCCAGTAGGGCTCACCGTAGGCTTTTTTATCTTCGTCAGCGCATATCGGGCAGAGTCGGAGGTTTGCGGGCTGCTCGATCTTGCTAGCCATGATGCCGGTGAGGAACGGCAGGCTTTTCCCGCCGTCTCCCAGAGCAGCCTGCTTGCATTTTTCAGCTCGTGCCTTTGGCAAGAAAGCCAGGTAGAGGGGCAAAAGGGTGTGGTTTTGTAGTAGGGCTTCTGCCTTAAGGTGTCCGAGCGGAAGTTGGTCGGCGAGGAATCCCAATCGGCTGGGCAGGTCGATTACCGCGATGGAGCCGGCCCCAAAAAGGGATTCGCAGAACCCTTTCTTACTCGGAACATTCGCCCGTTCGGACAATCGAGCGCAGACCCCATAAAGCAGTTCGTCGGGGTGAGGATTTGGGTTGGACGAAGTCCGGCCATTCAAGATCTGCCATTTCGAGGCATGATTTTTTCTTATTGCCTCGCAGTACGCTCAGAAATGGATGGATGAGCTTAAAGGAATTCTGGTAAGTCTCCCTCAGAACTTCGATGGTTACGGCTTCCTGTTCTCCGATCACTGTCTCCTGAGCTGTTTTGTAGAGGATGGTTGCCAGCGCAGGAATCCCTTGCGACAAGTCGTGCAGGGTAGCAATGATTTCGTCCGTTAACGGCACCTCTGTTTTTGTGTACTGCAACGCCCACATTCTTTTGCAGAAGATCTTCCAACAGTCGTCGTTTTGCATCCGGTCCCAACACATGGCTCCCTGTCCGCTTGCTCTACGGGCGCTGCGGAACTCGCTGGTCAGCACCCCTAATGCCTTCGGCGTTCCCATTAGAAGGATTGGGATCTGCATCGTGTTTTCCATTTCCACAAAGAAATTAAGCATCGCTTGTATGCCGCCTGATGGGGCTGCCTTCAGGTGTTGGATCTCGTCTATAATCAGGCATCCCAAGCCGTGGAGCACTCCGACTGTGGCGATATGAGGCATCATCTCAATTGCCGTCTTCGAGCCGACGTATTGACGTGCGTAGGAAGTACCGAGCATCCAATCCACGGAATGGAAGAAATTCTGAGTAAGACCTTTGATGCTTCCGGAGAAGGGGCAGGCCAGCTTCAGCCAGGTCAATTGCAAGAATGGAAAGGGATTACCTCGATAACTCGTGTGCTGGACGATTTGGGGATATAGTTTCAGCGTATTATCGACAGCCAGTGATTTTCCGATCCCGCTCGGTCCGACGATGGATGTTCCCAGCTTGAGGGGGCCGGTTGGCTGCTGTTTGTCGCTGAGGTGAGAGGAAAGAATTGCTCGTTGTGCTGCGAGTCCGGTCCAGTAAATCGGATTGACCGGATTCCTAGATTCATAACCGCTTCTCAGCATCGCTGAGAATGTTTCGGCAAACGTGAGGTGGCGCGGCATTGGGGCGTAGAACTGTTCGATCGCTTGGACGGCGTGTTTCCGAACTTCGTCCCGGAGGAAGCGCTGACTTGAATCGTATGGGACGTCATGTCGCATCATCTTAGCCAATGTCTCGATGGAGCGGATTGGCGGCAGGCACTCGATTAATGGATTGTAGCGGTACTGGGGCAGTTCCTGTTCTTCGTAAGTTGCCGGTGGGAATTGGCGATTCATGGCTATCAAGTTTCCTATTTGTCCAACATTTCCAGCAGCCGGCGGTTTCTTCTTTCGATCGCCGAACTTGTGGGCAAATTGATAACTTTGCCGGGGGCGGGCGGCGCGAGTTGTTCCGCCGCCTTGCTACTTTTGAGCATTTGAATTTCGTTGGCTTTTGCTTGATCGGTGTCGGTGATCTTTCTGCGACCTTGAATTGCTGGAATGGCCGCGATGGCCGCGTTGAGCGCTGCCCTGCTTCGTTCCGCGTCCAGCTCAGCACCCGCTTTCAACTGAGCGATTGCCGCGCCTTGGATTTCGAGCTCTTCCCAAGTCTGAATTGTTGCTAGACTGTCCGGATCGATGATCTGACATTCGTCAAACCCAGACGCTTCGTGGGAGATGTAGATCAGCGACGCGTCTCGGGGATCGTAGTGACATGGCACTGCTCGTCCTGCTCCATTTGCCCCCACGAACCACTGCTGCTCATCGGCTGTCGCGCACGTGTAGTAATAGCCTTTGAATGAGATGCCCCGCCGAGTGAGGTGAGCTATCCCCTTCGGGAGCAGAGCAGCTTTGACCTGCGCCGGCGGAAGCGTTCTCAGAGCGCCACTGCGATTCTGAATGCCCCAGTTCCACAGGGCGATAGGTATTGGCGTTACATTTGCCGTGTCTTTGTCGGGTTGGTAGTAGTTGAGTACTGCTGCGTTCTTCGACAACACCCATAGGATGATGAGCTTCGTGAATTGGTGAATGTTTAGTGACGCCTTTTGTCTGGGGTCTCGATCTCCTCGGCTATAGTGCTTCTCAATGTATCCGGGCATTTTCGACAGGCATTCCGCGATCAGGTGTCCGAACGTTCTTTCGATGATGCCCTTGTAGTCCCCTCGGTAAGGCGGGGTGTTGAACAGTTTCACGTGAAGGGTATCCACAATGTTATTTGCGATCGGACCGCGCAATGGACCCCGGTCAGCCAGAATCCCTTCCGGCAGGTGGTGGGCCGGCCATTGCTCCGGCTCGATAGTGATCCCGTGCTCAGCGCAAAACTCCACCTTGTTCCGTGCGGCGTTCTCGATCGCAATTGCCAGGCTCTCGTAGCTTTCTTCCACCAGAGTGATGTGAATTCCCACGATCAAGCGACTGAACGCGTCTACCACGACAATGATGCTCGGCCTCCCGACTACCTGGGTTGGATCGGTAGAGCTTACCAAATGGATGTCGGCCCGCGTACTGTCGATGAGGTAGAGTTTTCCGGGGCAGAAGACCTTGTGGCGACCGGTGATGGGACGATGCTTAAGGTTGAACTCTTTTTCCCCGTACCTGTTGATCAATGTATTGACGAGGTTCTTCATGTGATCGTGGTGATACATGAACTGCTTCCAACTCGGTCTTTCGCAGGGCGGCAGCAGCACCGGGACAGGATTGCCAGCTAGTCCAATTTCATATCCGCTGTTATAGAAAATCTCTATAGTTTGTTTGTATGCCTCCTTTAGCGTTAGTTTCTGTTGGTTCTCGAAGAGGATCTTAATTCCTGCATCCATCCGATTGCGATCTTCGTCGGTCAGTGTTTTCCCGGGGACGTCGACGAGTGAGGTCTTCGGCCCCGTCTTTTCACCCTTTGTTTTGCGTTTTCCCTTGGCGCCGCACTCCTCGTATTTGGGGAGGAGAGCATTCTTTGTTTGCCCTCCTTGCCAATACCGACGCAGATTGGCATATACTAACCTTTTGGTTGTAAGTTTGGAGGCTACCCGGATTGCGGCCGCCCTCTCCTTTTTGCTAAAAGGGTTTTTAATGCTGACGATTGGCCCGATGATTTCCCATGCCTTGTCCCGGATCGCTACGTGACGCGGATCAAGGTCGAATGGGATCGGGCGCACCCATGGATCGTTTTCCTGTATGCGCGCAACCCCGCGTTGTATAGCCTCTTCGATCTCGGAACAGTTTCGTCGGAACGGCATCGCTTTCTTGGTGACCTCCATCACCCAGTCGATGTCGCCCGGCCTGTCGACAACTTCCTTGGCGACTTCCTTGGCGACTTCGATCACCACGGCGCTGTCGCTCGGCCGGTCGACCGCCAAAATGCGTTCCACGCAATGGCTTCGGCGAGTCGGATCAAGCCACTCGATCAATGAATTTATCGCCCATTCCATAGCGTGTGATCGTAATTGGTTTGGCAGGATCGATCTTCACCCGCATGTCGGTGGACCACTTCCGGGAGGCAAGAAAGTGTCGGATTAGGAAGAGACCGGTTCCCGTTTCCAGCCGAAGAGCCTTATCCGTTAGTCGTCCCGCCTCACATGGCGGCAATCCTTGGGCAAGATACATAGCCAGCAACTCCTCCGCGGCTCTGCTGGCATTATCCGGACGTGGGTTTTCATGGGCTTCCTGGACCCATTCGATGTTTTCCAGCAAGGTTTGAGGAATGTCACTTTCCGTTGCGAGTTTCCACTCAGTGTCCTGGTATCGCCAGTATTCCTGCTCGATCTGGAGTTTTTCGAGAACCCGACTATTGGACACGTCCTTCGCGTATTTGACGCTGATCGCGATCGATTTCCCTCCGGGCAGTGTAACCAGAAAGTCCGTCGACAATGGGTGCCATTCTCGAGTGCTTTTATCCTGAGGGTGCGGGATCCCCAATTCTTCCGCGATTGCCAAAGTCTCTTCCAATGGCAATACAAATTGTTCCCGAATATCTGTCGGAACCTTCGACCATTTCAGCAGCGTGAGGTATTTCAGCTCCAGATTGGAGATGGTATGCTGGGTGCGTTCAATTTGGCGGTTGTAGATTCTCCCGACGACCCCCTTGGAGCCAAAGTGGTGCCCCTTGACATAGGGGTCATAGTTTTTTCCCTCCATCTCGTTCCCTTGGGTTATGGAGCGAGCTTTCCTTTTCATTGGTCGTCATTCGGTAAGCCGAACGTGGCCGGCACCCCTTCAGATGGGGAGTGTTGCGTTCATAGGCAATGTTGGGCACGCGCCTCATCCCCAACCTCGCGATTGGGCCACTCCCCAACTCTAAAGGAGCCAGTGAGTCGCCCTGAAAACGAGGGGTACGCTATTACGCTTATTTATACCCATTAGTGAAATTATTTCAAGTCTAATATGGATACATCCGGCTTCGAAACGTCGCTTAGATGACGAATTTCATTGCCTCAGGGATCGAACCGGGCCCTGGCTTGCGCCATCTACACACCGATAACTTCCTTTATGCACTTGCCAAAGCGCATGTTTGCGCTCAGTATAAAACATGTTGTATCTTATGTTGGTCAATTGAATTCCGAGCCTGAAGATTCTGAACAAGACACCTTTAGAGGGCGTCTTCGATTGCTCGCCTCAAGGGTGGGCAGCGTGACAGCTCTGGCAAAGGCGGCCGGCATTCCGCAGAGCACGATCCGCCGTTATTTCGATAAGAGCGACCCTCCATTGTCTGCGCTTCCAAAGCTGGCGCGGGCTGGGGGTGTGAGTCTTGCTTGGTTCATCACCGGCAAAGGACCAATGCAAATTGAGGATGAAAACGCATATATCCGCATTCGGCAGCTTTCTTTGGATAGCCAATCGGTTAACGCTTCACAAATCGACGAAAAAGGGGCAAATCAGAATTTCCTGTTTCGGACTGAGTGGCTGCGATTCAAATTCTCCGCACAAGCCCCCGAGGAACAATTCAGCGTACTTTTGGTTCAGGAACACGGTATGGAACCGACGCTCGGTGTGGGTGATTTAATCCTCATCGACCATGCTTTGCGCGATCCCTTCTAGGGATTCATCTATTTGATCCGATACAAAAATGGGATGAGTCAATTGAAGCGACTCAAAACAGTCGATCCGAACACTTTGAGCGCTCTCAGCGACAATCCAGAATACGCAGCAATCACTTTTCCACGAACAGAGCTTGGCAAATCCGTGGAAATCGTCGGTCGAGTGGTCTGGGTAGGCCACGCTCTAAGCACACTCGGTTGAGCGTTTTTCGCTTGGCCAGTATTCAATTTGCGCAGAGTCTGTTCCACCGGAACGTGCCAGTAGGGAATCGATCTCGAGGCGAAGTGAAGGAAACCGCCTCAGGCGCTTGTAACCCACCGCGCCGTTAAGGCGCCATCTAGCCAGGGGCACGCAAGCAGTCCAGTGCTCGGTCACCGAGTGTCTCAACCGTCGGTGACCAAATTGCTCCTCGGACCTCCACNACTTTGGACATAGCGCGGAGAGTTGCGGGTAGTTTATCTCGATTACAGTAAAGATTGTTACTTTCTTCGAGCAGTCGAAAAATGCGCCTTTGTGTAACGCGCACCGGCTTACCCGGAGCTTGAAAAAGTGTCGAAGCGGCATCCGACACGCGCCGACTCAAATCGGCATCGCGTCCAGCCCACTCCACGAACTTGCGTTGTGACTTAAGCGGCACTCTCCGCCTACGCTCCAGTCGACAGTCTTTCGCACACTGAGGCATTCTTTGTCCAGGCTTTGGTACCACCAAACCACAGCGGGATGCCTGAGTGCGAGCCACCATAACGCTGACCCCCAGATGCGATGCGGCTTGGGTAATATTATATCGCTGATCGGCCCAAACCTTTCGAAGCTCCGCTTTCCACGTATAACCGTACTCACGAACCCAAACCATGCGTTTCGAGTCGTCCTCTCTGGGTCCGAACCGGCTGTAGGTGAAACCACATTGTGGACACACGAAATCTCCGATCAGTGTTCCATAGTTTGTCCGGCCGCGAGGTCGCGCCATACGCTCTGTGTGTTCCCGGATAAGCAGCTTGCCTCCGCAGTCAGACACAGGATTTCGACAGGGCCAAGGAGCCGTTCCAAAAGCTTCGCCTCCAGACGAAGGAGCATCAACAAAGTCGATTCTTTGCCTCTGGAATCCAGCCTGGACCTGAGCCTCTTCTTCGGGCAATCGGTCAAAAAATTCGGCGATTGTATAGCCGAAAAAATGCATCACAATTAGATGTCGGATAGGATATTGAATTTCTGCGGGTATTCCAAAAAAGTTTCTTAGCCACGGTTTCTTTCCCTCCGTAAACTCCAAACAAAGCAATCGCAATAGCTCTTCATTGTACCGACCGGTGAAAGCAGAATGAAGATTCCACTGTTTAAACTCCCCACGGTTAGTGGCAAAGCCTTGGTTCGCCGCGCATAATAGGTAGGACTTGGACAAGGCCAAAGGCCCCGGGTGGCGACGATTGACATCTAAAAGCCAGGCCGCATCACGCGCGATACTATATTGAATGACTTGCCTTGAGTCGGATTCGTCTAGATAACGCGGTCTGGTGTTTCGGCATACCGATTCAGCACTTATTGGCTTAAAAAAACCTGTCGGTAGGCGTGTTACCAACGTCTGCTCTAAGAAGCAACGGTGGACTGGACAGATGTTGACCCCGGGGGTTTGATGCAGCCGGGCCCAGAAGGTCTCGTCGAAGCGATCGCGGTTTTCCGCATCGCAAACAGAGCAGTGCCTCAACCGATTTGGCGAACGAATTGTGGCATTCAATCCCAACCTTGTCCGTACGGCCACACCGCCACTGCCGCGCATATCCAACTTAACTTCTTGGTACCGAATCGAGTCTATAAAAGGCGCGAAAAGAGGTAACAATGTGTTTTTATCAATCAATTGATCTGCAGTATGGGAGTGACCAAGAGGTAAGTTTCCAATGACGTAGTCAAGGCCATGCGGCAACTGTACGGACACCCGGCAACTTTTTTTTCCGAAGAAGAACCGAGAAGTTCTCGTTCCATTCAATCCAACACGTTCGCAGAACCTCGCGTATACGCTGAAGAAAGCTTCGCCAGGGTAAGGGTCAGGGAAATGCGAGATCATCGTATTTTGAACCGATCAGAACGCTTGGCGGTACGGAATCACTACGAACGATGCCCACTGTCTACCCGGTCTATAAACACCCGTTCACACAGTAAAAAGTTCCCAACTTTAATGGAAAGTTCCCGACTTTAATGGCTCGCCACATGCTATGCCTCGATTCGCTCGCCCTATTCTACCGTCACGCTCTTAGCGAGGTTGCGCGGCTTATCGACGTCGCGTCCTAACTTGACGGCTAGATGGTAGGCAAACAACTGCAACGGGATCGCCGTAAGAACCGGGGAAATGTAATCCGGGCACTTGGGGATAAAGATAACGTCGTCGGCGAGACGGGCGATCTGTTTCCGGCCTTCGGTCGCGACCGCAATCACGCTACCTTTTCGGGCTTTGATTTGTTCAAGACTGTTGATGTTCTTTTCGTAAACCGGATCGTCCGGAGCGATGATGATCGACGGGACTTCCGGTCCAATCAGCGCGATCACACCATGCTTTAACTCTGCGCTCGGATGGCCCTCCGCAAATTTATAGGTGATTTCCTTGAGCTTCAGAGCCCCTTCCAGCGCGATTGGATAATTGTACTGGCGCCCAAAAAACAAAAANCCGGCTGCTCCCACGTATTTACCGGCTAACTCGGCGATGTTGTCGCTCTGAGCAAGAATCTGACTGGCGTATTCCGGTAGACTTTCCAGAGCAGAGATGACTTCGATTCCCTGTGCGCTTGAGAGATTCCGGATCCGTCCTAGCAAAAGTGCTAATAATGTNAGAATGACAACCTGAGACGTGAAGCTCTTCGTCGCTGCAACTCCGATCTCCGGGCCGGCATGCATATAAACGCCGCCATCGCTTTCGCGGGCGATGGTGCTCCCGACACTGTTACAAATACCGAGCGTCCGGTGTCCCTTTCGCTTGCTTTCACGGAGCGCCGCCAATGTATCGATCGTCTCGCCGCTTTGACTGANCGCGAACACGAGGGTGTCCTTGTTCATCGGCATGTTCCGGTATCGGAACTCGCTTGCGAATTCCACCTCAGTCGGGATATGCGCCAGACTCTCAATGAGGCACTCCCCGACTCGAGCCGCGTGGAGCGCGGTTCCGCAAGCAGTCAGCACAATTCGTTCGACATTGCGGAGCTCGCGCGATGACATATTGAGTCCGCCCAATTTTGCGGTGGATTCTTCGGCAGACAGCCGGCCGCGCATCGCGTCCCGGATCGCATTGGGTTGCTCGAAAATCTCCTTGAGCATGAAATGGGGATACGTTCCCCGGTCGGCATCCTCGCTCGAGAACTCAACTTTGCTGACATGGAATGACGAATCAGTTCCAAGGAGTGACGTGATATCGAATTGATCCCGTTCAATCGCGACCACATCGTAGTCGTCCAGGTACACAACGTCACGCGTATGAGCCACGATTGCGCTGACGTCGCTCAC
>JGI26341J46601_10000530_pt1 | contig 11883 bp, 7 predicted proteins | sample BogFormECP12_OM3_FD_46601 | JGI IMG/M metagenome (IMG submission 46601) | reverse complement strand
CCATTCGAGAGCATTGCAGGTTACGCTTTCACTTGCTTTGCCTTGGAAGACAAATCCCTGAAAATCGGCTTTGCCTTCTTTGCGTTCGCCGTCCTGGATCTTCTTGGCCATTTCAGCAAGTTCTTCCCAAGTTTTGGGNGGCGCGCTATAGCCATACTTCTGAAGAAGATCTGTGCGGTAATAGAGCAAGCCTGCATCAGTGAACCACGGGATGGAAACGAGCTTTCCACCGATGGTGTTGTTCTCGATGATACGCGGGAAGAAGGCTTTGATATCATCGGCGGTGAAGTATTTCTTGAGATCGACGGCGTGCGCGTTAGCGATACCCTGCCAGATCACGTCGATCATGAAAACGTCGACATCGCCGCTTTTCGCCGCCCAGTATTGTTGAAACAGCTGGAGCGTGGCGGAAGCGTCATTAGGCCGGCTAATATATTCAATTTTGTTGCCGGTCTTTTGCGCCCATTCCTCTGCGGCGGCTCTGGTCCACCGGCCGCCTTCTCCAACATCGGAGTCGCCGGCGAACCGGATTGTGGCGCCTGCGCCGAAAACGCTCGGGGTAATGAGCGAAGCGGCGAGGATAGAACCGAGCCAATGAATGGCGTTTCGTCTAGATAAGTGTTTCTTGAAGAGCATTGCGGGGGACCTTTCCAGGTGGGGGTAGACTGTTTAAGCTTTAACAGTTGCGTGTTTTGACTGTCAAGTGAATGGAAACGTTTTTTAACAAGCCAGTCCGACTGCACAAATCAGACTGCCGGGATTGAGGGAAGACATTATTACAGCGTTTTTCAAGCGCCTAATTATGCAACACCGAGTTTTAGCCAGTTAATCGTGGTATTGTCCCCTCGAATACGCTTGTTCATTTGGCGCATCGATAAATTGCTCTTTATATGAACCATTGGCAGATTAGGCCCGGGTACAGGGTATGCGGACTTTAGTAGTCGATGACGAAAAGAATATCCGGCGGACGATGGCGATGGCGCTGGAGTCGATGGATCACGAAGTGGTTTGCGCGGCGAGTGGCGCTGAGGCGCTTAACGAACTGAAGAGCGCCGGATTCGACGTTGTATTCCTGGATTTGAAGCTGCATCAGGAGAACGGGCTCGATGTTCTTGATGAAATACTGCGCCTTGCGCCTCAGGCCGCGATTGTCATTGTCACAGCGTTTGCGTCGATTGAGACTGCAGTCGACGCGATGAGGCGGGGGGCTTTCGACTATCTTCCCAAGCCATGCACGCCGGATCAGGTTCGGCAATTGCTTGCGCGAATTGAACGAACGCGGCGCCTGGAAAACCGGGTGGCGGAGCTCGAATCACAGCTCAATGCTGAGTCGCCTGAGCTCGATTTGACAACCGATTCCCCTAAAATGCAGGCAGTCGTCGATGTTGCGTTCAAAGCGGCAAATAGCGATGCGACGGTATTGATCCTAGGCGGAAGCGGTACAGGCAAGAGCGTGCTGGCCAGAGGAATGCATGCACGGAGCCCGAGAAGAGGCCACGCATTTGTGACTGTTAGTTGCCCGAGTCTGTCCCGCGAACTTTTGGAGAGTGAATTGTTCGGTCACGTTAAAGGTTCATTTACCGGGGCCATCACAGATACGCAAGGCAAGGTCGCTGCGGCTGATGGCGGGACACTGTTTCTGGATGAGATTGGTGATTTGCCATTGGAGATTCAGTCCAAGCTTTTGCGCCTTCTGCAGGAGCGCGAATACGAGCGAGTGGGCGAAGCGAAACCTCGCCGAGCAAATGTTCGGGTGATGTCGGCCACCAACCGCGAGCTGCATGATGCCGTCCGTGATGGACGGTTCCGGGAAGATCTCTATTACCGGTTGAACGTCATTTCCTTGCGGTTGCCGCCGCTGCGCGATCGTTTACAGGATCTCGAGCAGATTGCAAAAAGGCATCTCGATTTTTTTTCTCAGAAGGGTGGAAAAACATTTCGCGGCTTTTCGTCGGAAGCGCTCGAAGCAATGCGATCGTACAGTTGGCCGGGAAACCTGCGGGAATTGCGCAACGTCATCGAACGCGCAGTAATCCTGGCGAGTGGCGACGAGATAGGGACATCGGATCTGGCCGAAATCGTCCATGAGCCTTCGGAGTATCGGGTGGGCGGAAATGTGACTCTTGAAGAGCTTGAGAACGAGCATATGCGTCGAGTCATTGCGAACTCGCGTACGATCGACGATGCGGCAGCTGTACTTGGCGTTGATCCGGCGACTTTATATCGGCGAAAGAAAAAGCTATAAAGCTCGGGGCCGTAGACTAAGCTCTGTATAGGCCGGTTGAACGGTGTGTTCTTTATTAGCTCAGCGCTGAGGTGCGGTTAGTCCCTGTGCCACCGCCTCAGCCGGCGACCGCAGGGCTTCTCTATTGCCTCGCCCGACCCTTACACAATCTCGACCGGACACCGGGGCAGCGCCTGCAGAAAGCTTTTGCCATAAGCCTTGCTCAATATCCGGTTGTCCAGGATGACGATGATGCCTTGATCAGACTTCGTCCGGATCAGGCGTCCGACGCCTTGGCGTAGTTTCAGAATGGCTTCCGGAAGCGAGTATTCAGCGAATGGATCGCCGCCGTTGGATTCGATGAATTCGAGTTTAGCCTCGATCAAGGGAGTATCGGGAACGGCGAAAGGAAGTCGCGTAATAATCACGTTCGAGAGCGCTTCGCCGGGCACATCGACTCCGGTCCAGAAACTGTCCGTTCCAAACAGAACGCCGTCTTCGGATCTTTTGAACTTCTCCAGCATCCGGCTTCGTGAGGAGCCTTGTCCCTGGACCATGAACGTATATTCTCGTTCCAGCTTCGCCTCCATCCGTTGCGCCATGCTAGTCATGGTTTTGTAGCTTGTGAAGAGAACGAACGCTCTGCCCTGCGTCTTGTTCAAGAAGTGTGCGATCCACTTTTCGAGTGCATCTTCGTAGTTGGAATCGCGTGGATCGGGCATTTTTTTGGGCACATAGAGCCGCATTTGCCGCGCGTAATCAAATGGGCTTCCGATCTGGAGTGCATCAACCTCAAACGCACCCACCCGGTTTCTGAAATAGGCTAGGTCGTCCCGTCCGACTGAGAGCGTTGCGCTCGTCATCACGCAGGTGCGATCCTCCTTGAACAACAACCGATTGAGGACGGATGAGATATCGACCGGCGCGGCATTTAACGTGATGGTCTGTGCGGTTTTGCCCGTTCGCTCGACCCAGTAAACATGGTTCTCCTGCGTCTGCTGCAAAAAATCGATGACCCCACGCCGCGCCTCGCGAATGCGTCGTCCGAGATCCTGGAGCTCAGATTTCAGCTTCTCATCGTCGGTTTCCTTGACCGCGGTAATCACTGCGGTTTGAACACGCGTGAGCGGCATCGTCACGATATCCGGCACGAAGTCGGGCCGGCGCACGCGGCTTTCCCGACCTTTTCGGAAGTCAGACGCATGATCTACGGACTGGAAAAACTGGTCGACAGTCTCGATGGATTCGGACGTTTCGCGAATCGCTTCCTGGGCTCGAAGGAGGGTGAACAGACCCTTTTTCGATTTTGGGTTGTAGAGCCGTTGGAGTGCCTGTTTGAGCCCATATTGTGAAACTCCGATGCCGATCTCTCGCGCAGCAACCGACTCGACCGTGTGGGCTTCGTCCAGAATGACAAAATCATTTGGAAAAATGTAACCGGAGCTTCTGTTTTCGGCGTCTGCAAGTTTTTCGAGGGCCAAAAAGAACAGGGTATGGTTGACGACGATCAGGTCGGCGGTCAGCAGCTTTTTGCGGGCTTCCTGATAAAAGCAGCGATCGTCTGCACCGCAGGTTTTCGGTGTGCAAATGTGCGGCTCGCTGCAAACCTGTGTCCAGACGGCGAGTTCAGGTTCGATGTCCAGGTCGCTCAGTGTTCCCTCTGTCGTTCGCTGGCTCCATTCTTTGATTCTGGTGAGCTCCAGTTGCTCGGAACTGGTAAACAGGTCATTTTGGAGTTGGAGGGCGCGATCGAGCCGGTTTGGGCAAAGATAATTTTGTCGACCTTTGAGAAGAGCGGCTTCGAATGGTCGATCAATCAACGCGCGAACGATCGGAATGTCCTTTTGGAGGATCTGCTCCTGGAGGTTGATTGTGTGCGTAGAAATGATCGCTTTGCGTTTGTGTTCGAGCGCAAAGAGAACCGCGGGTACAAGATAGGCCAGCGATTTGCCGACGCCGGTCCCGGCTTCCACAACGAGATGCCGGCTTTCATCCAGTGCGCTGGCCACCGCCGCGGCCATCTCCTGTTGTTCAGGGCGATACTCGAAGTTTTTCGCGCCGGACAAGCGGCCCTCTTCTCCGAACATGTCATGAATGTTCTGGGCGAACTGCCGGTCGAAGTCTTTGCGAAAGGCGATCACCGTTGTTGTTTGCTGAAAGCCGTGTTACGAATCATCTACAAATAATGAGGCTGAGTACCATGAAGGGCCCGGCAGATCGGCGCAAGTGCGTCTGACGAAGGAGACCTCCNGGAGTACGCGCAGCTTATGCGCCGTTTGCACGATTCGTTAGCGTGCGGGTTGGATCGAGGCAGCCTAGACAGAAAACGTTTAATAACTTCACAAATCGTGTTTCGAATCTTTGATCGATATCTCATCAAGAATTTTCTGGTTCCATTCTTCTATTCGCTCTTCGGGATGCTTGCCATCTGGCTTGTGTACGATCTTGGGGAGCACGCGAACGACTTTCAGGAAGCGCACCTGGGATTTCAGCCGATCGCGCAGTTCTATCTTGTTCAGTTTCCGTTCATTATCGTAAACCAGCTTCCGTTGAGTGTTCTGCTTGGGTTGCTCTATGTGCTGACCCGGATGTCTCGTCGCAACGAGATTGTGTCGATGCTGGGCGCAGGGGTCAGCGTGCCGCGGTTGCTGCTTCCGCTGATTCTGGTAGGTCTAATTTTGACGGGCGCGTGCACGTTCTTGAACTATGAGCTCGGCCCAAAAGGGCAATGGGCGAGCGCCTATATGCTTGACGAAATCGCGAAGGGCAAATCGAGAAATTCGCGGATGGATGCGCTTGTCTTCCCGAACCGGAGAGATTTTCGCATCTGGTTCATTCAGATGCTGGATGCCAAGAACGAGCAGCTCTGGAACGTGCAGGTAATCCAGCAAAATGGGAACGGGGTAATTCAGTCCAAGATTTACGGGCTAACGGCGAACTATGACGCTCCACACAAAGCCTGGATCTTTAACAATGGGAAGGTCTCAAACGTCGACCCGGACGGCAATGTTACTACCGAGGAATTCTTTACGCGAAAAGTGATCGACGGATGGAGCGAGACGCCATGGCGCCTCTCGAGCGCTTCCATGAAGGGCAAATACATGACTGTGCCGCAATTGGAGCATTATCTGAAAGAAAACGCCGATTTTCCGGAGACCAATCTCGCGGAGTTCAAGACCCAGATGTGGTACCGGTTCGCACTGCCCTGGAATGTTCTCGTGGTCGTTTTTGTGGCAGCCCCGCTCTGCGTCGCTTTTTCTCGCCGCGGCGCGCTTGGCGGGATTGCCGGCGGATTATTCCTGTTTATTGGCTTGTTCTCGTCCAGTAACGTATTTCTGGCGCTCGGCCAGGGGTCAAGAATCTCGCCGCTGGCGGCTGCCTGGACGCCTGCGCTCCTCTTTCTTCTGATTGGGTTTATTTTGCTCTATCGGCGCGCCACCAACCGACCGATACCGTTCGCTGGCTAGCCCGAAAATCTCCAAGCCAAAGCGCTCGTGAGATATTGACCGTGCAGACCCGACCCTGATTATGCGACTTTGAGATTTTTTATCCAACATGTTGTCCGTTACGCATTTCGGCACAAGGCGCTGGCGGTGATCAACATCCTGAGCGTTGCGCTCGGAGTCTCGGTTTATCTGGCTGTCCAGATTGCTAATCGAAGCGCCGCGGCCGGATTTCGGGCCGGAATCGATGTTGTCGCCGGTCGGGCGAATCTCGAAGTGCGCGGAACATTCGACGACAGCCTGTTCCCGGCACTGCAACGAATTCCCGGTGTGACGGCGGCGACTCCGCTGGTTGAGCATCTTGTGACGTTGCCGGACTGGCCCGGTGAATATCTTCATGTGGTCGGTGTCGATCCGTTTACAAACTCGTCGTTTGAAAACTTCAAAGTCAGCAAATCGACGCGCGAAGCATTTGATGCAGATACCTGGTTTCGTAATCCGAACGCGGTCGCCCTTGCAACGAGCTTCGCCGCCGAACACAACTTGAGACCGGGCGCTAAGATCAGAGTCAGATTTGGGGAACGGGAAGTGTATCTTGACGTCAGCTTTGTTCTTGAAGCGAAAGACGGAGATTCGCACTTCGCGGCAATGGATATTGGATGGGCCCAGGAACTGTTTGGTCTGCCGGGCAAACTTACGGGCGTATTGCTCCAGGTGCACGCCCCAGACAAGCCTGGTCCGGTGGTCAGCGAGGTTCGGAAGTTGGTGCCGCCCGATGTGACGGTCGAGCAGCCCGGCGACCGAGGCCGGCAGGTTGAGCAAATGTTATCCGGGTTCGAATTGAATCTGACTGCCTTGAGCATGGTTTCGTTACTCGTCGGCGTCTTTCTGATTTACAACACGGTTACCGCATCGGTGGTACGCCGACGACCGGAGATCGGCGTTCTGCGGGCGCTCGGAGCGAGCCGGGCCAGGGTTCGATGGCTTTTTCTTGGGGAGGCTGCGCTCTACGGGATTCTTGGAACATTGCTAGGCTGCGTGGGGGGAGTGCTGATGTCGAATATCCTCGTCGGCGCAGTGTCGAGGACGGTCACGAACCTTTATGTGCTGACGAGCATCGATCATTTTTATTTTCCTGTGTTGCAGATACCGGTGGTGCTGGCGGCCGGAATCGGCTCCGCGCTCGTTGGAGCACTCATACCTGCCAATACCGGCGCGTCGCTCTCTCCTTTACAGGCATTGAACATGGGTATTCTGTTGGAGCGCAGCGACCGGCCTCGGGGCTACTGGTTCCTGCTGAGCGGCGCCAGTCTGGTAACCGCGTTCGCCGTCAGCGAGCTGGCGCTCCACGGACACCGGATTGCAGGGTTCGCTGCCGCGTTATTCACGCTTGTCGGCTTCTGTTGCCTCGCGCCTTACATTACCTATTGGTGCGGGATCTGCGGGAATCGGCTATTCCGTCCGCGGCTTTTACCGCGGCTCGCTGCTCGGAATCTGATTCGATCGCTCTATCGTCACGCAATTACGGTTGCAGCGCTCGCATCGGCGCTGGCAATGCTCGTGAGCGTTTCGATCATGATTCATTCGTTTCGAAAGGCGGTCGATCGGTGGGTCGATCGGCGCCTTGTTGCAGATCTCTTCATTTCTCCGGCCAGCAACGAAATTGTCGGGTCTCAGGATTTTCTGTCCGAGGATCTCCTCCGGTACCTGAGCGCGCAACCGGCCGTCGAGATGATCGATACCTATCGCAACTTGACAGCCATGTTGAATGGTCAGCCCGTCGCGCTGGCGGTAGTCATAGGAACGGGGCGGAATATCCCGGATTTTGTCGGTGGACACAACGTCGACCGTTATCGGGCGTTCCGGATGCCCGACAACGTCGCGATCTCTGAGCCGCTTTCTCGCCGGCTCAAGTTGCACAGGGGAGACAAAGTCACCGTTGCGACGCCGTCGGGAATGCACTCGTTTCGAGTTGCCGGCGTTTACTACGACTACACGCGAGATTCCGGATTGATGACGATCCAGCGAGCGAACTTTGATCGATACTGGCACGACCCGCGTGTGAACTCCGTTTCAGTGTATTTACGGCCTGGCACCGGTGTCGAAAGTGCGATTCGAAGCATCCGAGCCGGATACCCGGATGCCCGGGATTACGCGTTTTATTCGAACCGCAATCTGCGCGAACAAGTAGTGAAAGTGTTTAACCAGACATTTGCGGTTACACAGATTCTGAGGTTGATCGCATTGGTGGTAGCGGTAATCGGGATCGCATTGAATGTGGCAGTGCTGGTCAAGGAACGTGAAAGAGAGATCGGAATATTGCGCGCCANCGGTGTATCCCGGCAACAGATTCTAGGGCTTATTATCCTGGAATCGGTATNCGTTGGGTGGATTGCTATATTGCTCGGAGCGGTCGCCGGTGGCGCCCTGTCGATTATCTTAACGGAAGTGATAAACAAGGCTTTCTTTGGCTGGACGATTCCGTTGGCGATTCCATGGAGTCAGTTATTCTGGATGCCCTTTTGGTTGTTGCCGGCGGCGGCACTGGCCAGCTTTACGCAAGCCAGTCATGCGTCGAGACGAAACATCATCGATGCAGTCAGGATGGATACATGAAAGGACTCTTTATCCAATCCGTGACGGCATGTGCGCTTGTTTGTACTGTTGCGGGGCAAAACGCATCAAGCGAGGGATGGGCGATCGCGCTTCCCGGTTACAGGATCGCGCTGCCGAGGGATAATTGTCCTCACTACGACTACCGAACTGAATGGTGGTATTTTACAGGGAATCTGCGAACGTCGGCCGGCCGGGCATTCGGCTATGAACTGACTTTTTTCCGCCACGGCTACCGGCCGCCCGGTGACAGAGCTCCGGTGACTTCACGCTTCGTAATGAACGATGTAAAGTTCGCCCACTTCGCTGTCACGGATATTGGCGCGAACAAATTCCACTATGATAGTCGCACCAGCCGCGGCGCGTATGGCGAGGCCGGATTCGGCGAAGCGCCAAAATTGGCGTGGATTGACGATTGGGAACTTGACTGGACTAACAATTACCGTCTGAAAGCGGCTAATAACGAGTGTGCAATTGATCTGGTATTGGATCCGGAAAAACCTTTGGTGCTGGAAGGTGCCAACGGATTCAGCCAGAAAGCGGATGGTACGGGCCATGCGTCTTATTATTATTCGATTAGTCGATTGGCGACATCAGGGACGGTCAAGATCGGAGCGCAAACCTATCGAGTCGATGGGACATCCTGGTACGACCGGGAGTGGGCAACCAACCAGCTTGCGCCGAATCAGGCCGGCTGGAACTGGTTCGCGCTCCAACTGTCTGATGGCAGCGATCTGATGCTTTACCGGATGCGTCTCAAGAATGGTAGTATTGATTCCCATTCCAACGGGAAATGGATTGGAAGCGATGGAGCGACCATTGATCTCGGTTCGAACGATTTTCAACTCGATGCTGTTCGAAGATGGGCGAGTCCAGTGAGTCACGCAGTTTATCCTGTATCGTGGAAACTGAGCATTCCGAAACTTGGCTTGGATTTGGAGCTGAGTCCGGCAATCGACAATCAGGAATTGAACGTTGCAGTGTTGTACTGGGAAGGGGCTATACGAATCAAAGGGGCTTGTTCCGGAAAACCCGTTGATGGCGTTGGGTATATGGAGCTAACGGGATACGAGGGCGAAGCACCGGGCCTGGCGGGGAGTGCACGGTGAGCAGAAAGAATCGTTCTCGTCGTCGTCCTCGTTCTCGATTTGGCGCGTGGAGAGCAGGATTGGGGGGGTAATTGACTATGGTGATCCGCGCTGCGGTAGCGGTTATAGGTTTACGCGTAGTAGCGCTGAAGGCGCGACCCGAACGATGAGTCAGAATTCTGATGGAGGCGGCACGCCCCGCGAGCGGCTATTCTGCCGCGCTTTCAGCGCTTTGCCACTTCTTTGGTTGATTCCTGGGGCTCCGTCCGGCGGCCGCCGGACTTCACCCCAGGCTTTTCTCCGGTCGCGCCTTCGGCGCTTAAGAGCGGGTACCTCAAACCGTTCATCAAAACCGGCTAAATCGACCAGCGAAACATTCCCAAATCCTCCGTAACTTACCGGCATTCTGTTGTGGCCTTTTCTTTTCGTTTCTTCAATCGTCGTCGTCGTTCTCGTCCTCGATTGGGCGCGTAAGATCAGGATTGGCGTGGTTAAGCGACTGCGAGAATCTGTGCCAGGGTAGCGGTAATCGGGCTCAGTAAAAACAAGCGAGAACGAGGACGACGACGAGGACGAGTACGATTAAAAGGCCTCGCTCACACAGCGATACGGGTTTCCTGCAGTGTTTTCTGCGAGCCCCAATGAACCCAGGAGGCTTCCCGGCTTTTCGTGTCCAACACGATGTAATTCGGTTCGGGTGGCATGAGCAAGGATGGGGGTATCTGGCGGCAATTGAAGCACCAGGACTTTCCGATCCGCTGAGAAAACGCATTGGATTCGCCCTCTGTAAAATGGACATGCCCGCTCAAGGTCCATGTCGGTTGTTTGCGGGCGATGGCCAATGCGAACTCGCGATTCCCGGTTTTCGGCTCCGCCAAAAGAGTTTGAGCCGGCGGTTCGTGGTGAAGGATCAGACAGGGATCAGCCGCAGGAGCAAGAGGGACCATAGAGCCGCCCGCAGAATATGGGACGCATAACACCGAAATCGCTTCCTCAGAACTGGTCCGAATAATTTTGGAGTCGTCGTCGACCGCAACGAGATGGTTCAGCTTGAGCGCATGCAACCAGCGGTCGTGCTTTGCGTATTCACCCAGAATTGCGAGCTTATCCTTCCGGATGGAAACGCCCGGAACCAGAATTGGCTGGTTGCCCGGCAAGTCGTGATTTCCGGAGCACAAGGCGATCGGAACCTCGAGCTTTGCCATCATCTGCATCCATTCGTAGATGTAGATCAGTTGCGGCACAACACCGTCCGGATGAAACATATCCAGAAGATCTCCGGCGATGCAGACCATATCGTAGTGGCCGGTGACGCGAAGGAGCCATTCGAACCATGGTTTGCGAAAGTGTAAGTCGGCCGTGAGCAAAAGTTTCACTTCACAGAGAGGATGGATTGACCACAAAGGTGCAAAGGAGACAGAGATTAGGAATGGGTAATTGGATTCGGACGGTAAGTCGGAACCTCGCCGAGCGCAAAGTATCATAGGCGTCTCGCCTGTGTTCTAAAGTGGACTGGAACCCGTAGGGAGAACGAGTACGATTGCGCGGTTCGTTCAGACGAAATCCAGTTTTTGGAAATCGCGTCCCAGAACCTGCGCGGCCGGTGCCTTCATCCACTTCGAAAGGACTGTGGCATAGACCGATCGGAAATCGACGCTGTAGAAAAGGTCTCCGGCATCCAGACGATCCAGGGAAGGCTGATTCCCGTACAGGCCCGCGTGTACGCCTCCGCCGCAGATGAACATTGGCGCGGCTGTTCCGTGGTCCGTGCCTCCGTTGGCGTTTTCGGCGACCCGCCTGCCAAACTCGCTGAACGTCATCACCAAGACGCGATCGAATATTCCTTTTGCTTTAAGGTCATGGCAGAACGCGGCGAGCGATTCAGCTAACTCGTTTAACAACCGTTTGTGGGTGTTAACCTGGCCGGCGTGCGTATCGTATCCGCCCTGACTTGCGTAATAAACGCGCGTGGGAAGTTCACCGGCTATCAAACGCGAGATCAGTGACAACGAATTGCCGAGCCTGTTTTTCGGGTAAACCGCCTCGTTCGTGGTTCCTTTGAGCACCTTCCTGATTTTGTCGGTGCTGACTTGTGCGTCGAGCGCTGTCCTTTGCAAATATTCAAGCGCCGACATCCCTGAACTGTTCGGTCCTGCCAATGTTCCGATGGAATCGCCCGACATGGCGGCGGGATCCAACCCGTTCAACTCTCCGAACAGACGCGCTTCTTCCGGTCCGGGCTCGCGGTCAAAGCCGAGGTTGCCCGGTCGTCCAATGGCCACGCCGGTCGGGTTCTGGGCGTTAAACGCTTCCGGGAGTTGTTCCCCGAGAACCACCCCAACCGCTGGATCTGCGCCCGCGCAGCAATTATCAAAGTATCGTCCGATCCAACCTTTTGTCAGGTATTGCTGAGCGTCGGATGCGGTTTGCCAGATCTCCGTTGACCGGAAATGGGACCGGTTCGGATTTGGATAGCCAACCCCCTGGATGATCGCAAGGTTGCCGTCATCGTAGA
>JGI26341J46601_10000529_pt1 | contig 11894 bp, 10 predicted proteins | sample BogFormECP12_OM3_FD_46601 | JGI IMG/M metagenome (IMG submission 46601) | reverse complement strand
GATCAAGGACCACGACACTCTGAACAATCAAGCGAATTCCACTCATCCGCGAATGTCTCAACGGAGCAGAATTCGTCTGGCGGCACTTTTCGTTGCCGTCTGACTCCAGCGGAATTGGCCATGTACGTGAGCACCTCTCTTATCCAGTGATGCGCAAATCCGGCATCGATGGATGCGGAAGAATTATGCAGAAAATCGGACTCTCCCCTGTACTGGGAACGCTTCTGTCCGGTGTGGTGCTCGCGGAAAGGGAATGAAACGATCCCTCTGCGCATCTGACAAGGGTGGGGAACTTTTCATGAGCAATCTCCTCTTTTGGAGTCGCGCATGCGCGACAAACGAAAAGTTACCAAAGAAAAACTGAATGTCTACTTGTACGATAGGGATGCTTTTGGCGATCTCTTTTGAGCGGGTTCTCCCTCTGGCGCAACGAAAAAATGCGTTTCAAGCCTTGCGTAAAGCCTAAAGACGTATTAACCGAGTGGATCGTTACAGGAGTTGAAACGATTGCAGTTGTTGGATTAATGAAGAGCCTTAACTAGGTTGCTGCTATCCCACAGTAACCACTTAACCAAAGAAATATGGCCAGGGAGAATAGCAACGCCAAAGGTGTGTCCGCACGCCGTCACGGCGAGTCGGCGGGGTTGAATCTTTCGTGTCCCCGAGACGTCTCTCTAATGCCGTTAACTTTCAACGTAGTTCTTGAATCCGATTGCGCTGCAGATAGTTTTTGTCGCCTGTTCGAATAATAAGATATGCGATTTCCATTGGCGCTAACGATGAAAATAGCCGGTCACCTTCTGCAGCAGAAGCTGCGAGGTGCAAAACGGTTCGCTACGGTGCTCCAGCTGGAGCCGTTGCACACCTGCAATCTGACCTGTACCGGTTGTGGCAGAATTCGGGAATACTCCACCTCGTTAAAAGATGTCATGGCTCTGGAGGACTGCCTCCAGGCGGCAATCGAATGCAATGCACCGATGGTGTCAATCTGCGGAGGAGAACCGCTGATCTATCCGCAGATTGAAGCACTGGTGAACGGATTGCTGGGCCAGCGCCGGATCGTGTACGTCTGCACCAACGGGATGTGGATGCGGAAAAAGATGCGCGACTATCTCGCCGTCGCTTACGTCGCCAAGCCCGAGGAATTTCAACCCAAGCTGGACCGTCTTGCGGCCCAGAAGTTACTGACACCGAACGAGATTGCACAGATCAAGAAGGGTCCGAAGGACCCGTCCAAACCGGTGATCGCTCCAAGCGGCTGGATGTACTGGAACGTACACCTCGACGGTCTGGAGAAGACCCACGACATCATCGTGGAACGGGAAGGTGTGTTCCAGGAATGCATCCTTGCGATGCGCATGGCAAAGACTCTCGGCTACCAGGTCGCGACAAACACGACTGTGTACCGCGAAACTGATCAGAATGAAATCGAGCACCTCTTCGATTTTCTCGCCACGCTCGGAATAGACGGTCACACCATTTCGCCTGGGTACGATTACGATGCCGCCAAGAAGGATATGGTGAAGCGGCTCGGATTGGATCCGGCAAACTTCTTCCTGACCCGCCGGGCGACGATCGAAAAATTCTCCCGGGCGGTTACCTGGGGCAAAAAATACCCGCTTTTTGGAACGCCTGTCTATCTGGAATTCGTCGCCGGTCTCCGTGATCTGACTTGCTCCGCCTGGGCGATTCCGACCCGAAACATCAAGGGCTGGAAAGCGCCTTGCTATTTTATGACCGACGGTCATTTCGGAACGTTTAGAGAGCTTCAGGAGAAAGTTGATTGGAGCAAATACGGTGTCGTGGATGGCGTCGCAAAAGATCCGCGATGCGAGAACTGCATGGTCCAGTGCGGTTATGAGCCCTCGGCGACGATCGGGCTGCAAGGACGTCCCGGCGACACTTTGAAAAACATTTGGTTCAACTTTGGCCCACGCCCCAGGCCAAAGAACCGACCTGATCCCGCGATCGTGTTCAACGGGATTTCCGCAGCCGCAANCAAGCCGAAGCAGGAGGCGGCGGTTGTTGCGACGNCGGTGAAGTGAACTGCTCAACGGGAGAACATGGTGAATGACCAGCAAGGAGCTCACCCGCTCCTAAAACAGGCGATTTCGAGGGCACAACAGCATTTAATCAATCTTCAGCACCCAGAGGGCTATTGGATCGGCGAGCTGATTGTGGATTCCACGCTTTGTTCGGATTATGTCACTTTCATGCACTGGTCGGGGGAGATCGACCCGGATATCCAGCAGAAATGTGTCGACCACATCTTTTCACGGCAATTGCCGGACGGTGGCTGGAACATCTATCAGGAAGGGCCGTCCGAAGTTAATGCTTCGGTTAAAGCCTATCTTGCGCTGACTCTTGCCGGTTTCTCCAAGAAAGATCCGATCCTGATTCAGGCTCGAGCGAAAATCCGCGAGTTGGGCGGGATTGAGAAGACGAACACCTACGCCAGGCTCTACCTTGCGTTGCTGGGCCAGATCCCGTGGGATGCCGTTCCGACGATCCCGGTTGAATTCCTTTTGTTGCCCCGATGGTTGCCGGTCAATCTTTACGCCGTCTCCTCGTGGACACGCGCCATGGTTGTGCCTCTCGCGATCATCAACCACTTTAAGCCTACCCGTGCACTCGCCGCGGACTGCGGAATCTCTGAGCTTTATCTTGATCCAAACAAAGTCCCGCATCCGAAAGCGAGCGGCCTGAAACAATTTTTCATCCTGATCGACCGATGCTTGAAGCTCGTTGAACGGATCGGGATCCTGCCGTTGCGCAAATTCGCCTTGAACGTCGCAGAGGAATGGATGCTTGAGCGGATTGGGGACGGATGCAGCGGCCTGGCCGCGATTTACCCGGCAATGCTGAATTCAATGATCGCGCTGCGATGCATCGGATACCCTTCCACGCACCCGATTTACGAGAAGGCCGAGGCCGACTTTCGAGAACTGTTTGTCGACGACGAACAGGGCTTCAGAATTCAGCCGTGCTTTTCTCCGGTGTGGGACACAGCGATCACGCTAACCACGCTTTCCCGGTCTGGGATCGGCCCGGACCACACCGCGACCCGCAAGGCCGTCGATTGGCTCTTGGCGCAGGAGGTCCGAATCGCTGGGGATTGGGTGGTGAACAATCCTGATCCAGAACCGACCGGTTGGTGTTTTGAATTCAACAATCCATTCAGCCCGGATATCGACGATACGGCGATGGTGCTGCTGGCCCTGCACACTGCGCAGTACAAAGAGGACCTTGGGCTGTACGAGCGGGTGGTCCGCTGGCTCCTCAGCTTCCAGAACCGCGACGGCGGCTGGGCTGCGTTCGACAAGGATGTTCAGAACCCGCTCCTTGAGAACGTTCCCTTTGCGGATCATAACGCAATCCTGGATCCGAGCTGCTGCGACGTGACAGCGCGTGTGCTCGAAATTCTCGGGTATATCGGGTTGCGCCCGATCCACCTCGCGATCGAGGGTGCGATCCAGTTTCTGAAGGAACAGCAGGAATACGATGGGGCTTGGTACGGTCGCTGGGGTGTGAACTACATTTACGGCACCTCCCAGGTATTGCGTGGACTGCGTGCGATCGGGCTGGATATGGACGAACCATGGATCCAGCGCGGACGCGATTGGCTCGAAGCATGCCAGAACGAAGATGGCGGCTGGGGCGAATCAGTGGCCTCGTACGACGATCCGGACCTGCGCGGTAAGGGGGTAAGCACGCCGTCACAGAGCGCGTGGGCGCTCCTCGGTCTATGCGCCTTTAAGTCACTGAATCGGGCAAGCGTTGAACGCGGTGTCTATTATCTTACCTCAACTCAAAACCCGGATGGTTCCTGGAGCGAAACACTGATCACCGGGACCGGGTTCCCGCGGGTATTTTACCTGAAGTACGATATGTATCGGAACAATTGGCCGCTCATGGCGCTCGCACAATACGCGTCGGGGATTTCAGTAGATCGACCGGAAGCGCAGCCAGAACTTGAGTCGGCCGAAGGTCCGCATCGGAGTTCACAGATACAACGAGCACAGGAGACCGCCTTCACTTCGTTGATCTCGAGCTTCGCTTCGCTTCCGCTCTTTGTATCGCTAAAAGATCTTTTGACGAAGCTGAATCATGGATAAACCGAGAGTCCTGGTGGCGGACCCGATCTCGCCCAAGGGTATTGAATTATTGGAGAGCGGCGGGCAACTGCTCGTCGATGTGAAAACGGGCCTCAAAGAAACAGAACTAGTCGCGATCGTATTCGACTACAACGCACTCGTTGTACGCTCCCAGACAAAGGTCACGGCAAACGTGATCGACGCTGCAAAACGACTCAAGGCCATTGGGCGCGCCGGCGTCGGAGTCGATAATGTCGACGTGGATGCGGCAACGCGCCGCGGTGTCATTGTGTTGAATACGCCGGGTGGAAACACCGTTTCCACGGCGGAACACGCGTTTTCGCTGCTGGTCTCCATTGCCCGGAGTATCCCGCAAGCGCACGCCAGCGTTAAGGAAGGTAAATGGGATCGCAAAAGTTTTGAAGGCGTCGAGCTCCAGGGAAAAACCATCGGGATTTTNGGAATGGGACGGATCGGNACAGAAATCGCCCGGCGCGCGATGGCATTTGGCATGCGACCGGTTGCGTACGATCCCTATCTCTCTCCCAGCCGNGCNCGNTCGCTTCAGGTCGAGCTTTTTGAAGATCTGAACGACGTTCTGGCTCGGGCTGACTTCCTGACGATGCATATGCCGCTGACTCCTGAGACCAAACACCTGATCAACGCAGAGCGCATAGCAAAAATGAAGAGCGGCGTGAGGATCGTAAATTGTGCTCGCGGGGGACTCATCGATGAACAGGCGCTTTATGAGGCGCTNAAAACCGNCAAGGTGGCAGCCGCTGCGTTGGATGTCTACGAAACGGAGCCNCCGCCTGCAGATTTTCCNTTACGAAGCCTCCCGAACATTGTTTTTACGCCGCACCTTGGTGCATCGACCACCGAAGCGCAGGAAAGTGTCGGGATTGAAATAGCCGAATCGATACGGTCCGTGTTGCTCGACGGCGTTATCCGGAACGCGGTCAATGTTCCGAACATTGACGCCAAGACCCTGGCAGTCATCGCGCCTTATCTTTCCTTTGGCGAAACGCTCGGACGCTTTTTACGCCAAATCGCACCGAAGCGCACCGAAGCGCTTTCGATCAATTACAGCGGTAAGGTCAATGAATTCGAAACCAGTCCGATCTCCCGTTCGATCCTGAAGGGATTTCTGGAAGAAGCCGGCGGAGGCGACGTGAACCAGGTCAACGTCGCGTCGTTTGCAAAAACGCTGGGATTGAGCACCATCGAAACGAAAGATGCCGTTGCCGGTGAATTCACCGATCTGGTCGATCTCCAGGCTACGGGCCAGGGAGAAACCGTTTCCGTCGCAGGCACGTTTATCGGGGCTTCCCCGCGAATTGTCCGGATCAACGGCCGCCATGTCGAGGCCAGATCTACCGGCGTTTTGCTGCTGTTGGAAAACCATGACGTCCCGGGCATTGTTGGGCAGATCGGGACAATTCTCGGAGGTCACTCGGTCAACATTGCGAACATGTCGCTAAGCAGAGACCATCGCGGTGGCGAAGTGCTGACCGTCTTAAACCTCGATTCTGTCCCCGACGAATCGATTCTCGAAGCAATCCTGACGAATCCGAATATCAAGAGCGCGAAGGTCGTTAAGCTTTAGCCCGGAGATTGCATGACGACTCGACGTCATGCTAGCTGCCAGTTGAACTCTCTGACTTAAACCGCCTTGAACGGCAGGTCGTGCGCTTCGGCAACGGCTTTGTTCCGAACATAGCCGTCCATTACATTGATCCCGGTTGCAAGCCCCGGCTCCTTCTGGATCGCGCCCTTGACACCCCCCTCCGCAAGGAACTCAACGAAACGCGACGTCACGTTCGTCAACGCCTGAGTGGCGGTCCGCGCGTACGCCCCCGGCATGTTCGCAACGCAATAGTGCGTGATTCCTTCCTCCACATACACCGGATCATGGTGCGTAGTCGGACGGGAAGTTTCGCAGCAGCCCCCCTGGTCGATCGCAATGTCTACCAGCACACTCCCGGGTTTCATCAATCTCAACATAGAGCGGGTAATCAGGCGAGGNGCCCTTGCCCCAGGTACCAGCACCGCACCGATCAACAGATCGGTCCGAGGCAGCATTTCGAGCAAATGCGCTTCGCTTGAATAAAGGGTATGAGCCGTGTGCATCGTGATGTCGAGAAATCGCATCCGCTCGAAATCGACTTCCAAAATCGTCACGTTCGCTCCCAGACCGGCGGCCATCCGCGCAGCATTGACGCCCGAGGTTCCTCCACCGATTACCACGACGTTGCCCGGAAGAATGCCAGGAACCCCTCCAAGCAGGACTCCGGTCCCGCCACTATGCTTGGCCAGGAAATAGCCGCCTACAATGAGCGACATGCGTCCGGCGATTTCGCTCATTGGCTCCAACAGGGGAAGCCGGCGATTGATTTCCACCGTCTCGTAAGCAATTGCCGTGACGCCGGAATTCATTAAAGCTTCGGTCAACGATTTACTGGCAGCCAGGTGCAGGTAGGTAAATAAGATCTGTCCCCGTCTCAAAAGTTCGTACTCCGAGGGCAACGGCTCCTTGACCTTCACGATCAGCTCGCCCTGATCGAAGATCTCAGCATGGCTGCTCGACATGATTGCGCCCGCTTCCTCGTACTCCCTGTCCGGAAAGCCAGACCCATCCCCGGCACCTCGTTCAACGAAAACTCGATGCCCCAGCTTTGTAAGCAGGTACACAACCGACGGAAGAACCGCGACTCTGTNCTCCTGTTCTTTGATCTCCTTTGGTACCCCAACTCTCATAAATTTCCGGATTCGACGGTCGCAAAACGATGCGGCAGATCGCGAAACTAGTTCAGAGTTGGGTCATCCGGGGCNATCGCAAGTAAATGATATGCAGGCCCAAGCGCCTTCATCAGGCCGAACCAGGTNTCATCAGTTGCCGTGCCGTCGACGATCGACTCCGTCGCTGGATGAACGATCCAGGCGCTTTGCCGCAGCTCGGATTCAAGTTGGCCTCCCACCCAGCCTGCGTAGCCGACAAACGCGCGTATCCGTTTCCAACTGTCGCCCGCTTCGGATTTAACTTGGTCCAACGACAATTGCGAATGAAAAGTGATCTTGGGTGCGCCGGCGGCCCAACCGAATGAGACCAGGGTCAATTCTTGGGAGCCGACCGGTCCNCCAAGATANACNGGGATCTCACCAAGCCCTTCAAGATCTCGGTCCGGGAGGAAATCGACCAGGTTTTTATTCGTGGGACGATTCAAAATCAAGCCATGCGCGCCTTGTTCCGTATCGTGCGCGGAAAGGAACAATACTGTCTTGCGGAAATTCGAGTCGCGGAGACTCGGGTGCGCAACCAAGAGCTGTCCGCTCAGATTTGGAGTTTCACTGCCAGATCGGCGCATCTTTGAATCTAGGAAGCGATTACTTGCTGTTCAAGGACGGAGTCATTAATTGTCCTAAGGACTTACCGATATGTATAGCCAATCGCCTAAGCTGGAAATTGCGGATCGCACGTTCGACTCCCGACTTCTCCTCGGAACGGGAAAGTTTGCAAGCAACCTGGTGATGAGAAGCGCTCTGGAGGCGAGTGGTACACAGATTGTGACGGTCGCATTGCGGCGCGCGGATCTATCCGGCAAACATGATCCGTTCGCAGACATTCTGGACTACATCGATGCGAGTCGATATCTTCTGCTTCCAAATACAAGCGGCGCCATGACCGCTGAAGAGGCAGTACGAATGGCGCGTCTTGCCGCCTCCGCTGGTTTGCCCAAATGGGTGAAACTCGAGATTCATCCCGATCCGCAGCACTTGTTACCCGATCCAATTGAAACGTTGAAGGCCGCTGAACAGCTGGTTCGCGAAGGATTCGTCGTGCTACCGTATATCAATGCCGACCCGGTATTGGCGAAACGACTGCAGGAAGTTGGGACCGCAACAGTAATGCCGCTCGGTTCGCCGATCGGGAGCAGTCGCGGTATTCAGACTCGTGACCAGATCAGGATCATCATCGATCAGGCGACTGTTCCGGTGGTCGTGGATGCAGGGATCGGAGTGCCGAGCCACGCGGCCGAAGCGATGGAACTTGGTGCGGATGCGGTGCTGGTGAACACAGCAATCGCGATCGCGAATGACCCGGAACGAATGGCGATTGCATTCAGGCAGGCAGTTGAGGCCGGGCGCACAGCATATGAGATCGCCGTGCACCAACCTTCACTGCAAGCCGTTCCTACGAGTCCGATTAGCGCATATTTTTCGCATTCCGCGTGAATATTCTGGAGATCCGTGATCTAACCGTCTGGTTCACCAGGCGCTCCATGCTGGTGCGCCGGACGACCGGAGAAGTTCGAGCCGTGACCAACGCGTCGTTTGATATTCCGGCTGGACAGACGGTTGGCCTCGTCGGCGAAAGCGGGAGCGGGAAGTCAACGATCGGGATGGCTATTTTGAAGCTCGTTCCGATCACCCGTGGCACGATCCGCTTTCGCGGGATTGACGTTACGAATTTGCCCGAAAAAGCATTCAGACCATTTCGCCGGGAGATGCAGATGATCTTTCAGGATCCGTTCGGGTCGCTTAATCCGCGGTGGAAAATTTTACAGAGTCTCTCTGAGCCTCTCCAAGTACATTTTCGGTCGCTCAACGCATCCGATCGAAAAGCGAGGGCTGCTGCCCTGCTCCAAAAAGTTGGTTTAAATCCGGATCATCTGGAGCGGTATCCACACGAGTTCAGCGGCGGGCAGCGGCAGCGCATAGGGATCGCGCGAGCGCTAGCCGTGGAACCGGCATTGATTGTCTGCGACGAACCGGTCAGCGCTCTTGACGTGAGCGTTCAGGCCCAGATTGTAAACCTGCTTTCTGAATTGCAGGAAGAATTAGGGATTGCTTACCTTTTCATTGGCCATGACCTTGCCGTAGTCGAGCACATGAGCGACGAGATCGTTGTCCTTAGGCGCGGCGAGGTGGTTGAAGCGGGGCGGGCAGAAACCGTTTGCCGCGATCCGCAGCATGAATACACACGAAACTTGCTGGCCAGCGTCCCGATTCTCGATTAGTAAGTCGGGAAGCTTGTGAATCTGCTTCTTCGAAAATTACTGGGCATGAACTGGCTGCTGTTCGTCCTGGCAGTCTGTCTGGCAGTGTTTGGTATCATGGCGATCTATAGCGCCACCTACATGCGCGAGGAGGTCTATCTGACTGAGATGTGGCGCCGCCAAATCGTCTGGCTTGCAATTGGCATCGCCGTCTTCTTCGTTGCGGCGTTGATCGACTACCGGGCATGGCTCAACCATGTCTCTTTTCCGCTCATCATGTATCTCGGCGGCCTCGGATTCCTCGGCCTGACGCATTTTATTGGACGGACTACTTTCGGCGCAAGGAGCTGGCTCGATATTGGACCGATCAGTTTTCAGCCGGCGCAGCTTGCTGTTATTTCCACTCTGCTGCTCATTTCCTGGCTGCTCGCAAACACCGAAAACTGGGTCGGATTCTGGCCGACCGTCGGGCGAATCTTCAGTTGCGCGGCGATTATCGCCCCGCCCTGGATCTTGATTCTGATCCAGCCCGATCTTGGGGAGTGCCTGGTATGGATTCCCGCTGTGTTCGCCCTGCTCTATGTTGGCAGGGTCCCAAAACGGTACCTTCTTGTATTGATCATTGTCGGTATCGCCGCCGTTCCGGTCGTGGCGAACTTCGGACTCAAACCGTACCAGCGCGAACGTCTAACCACCTTTCTGAATCCGGATTATGACCCGCAAGGAGCGGGCTGGACGATCAACCAATCGTTGATTGCGATCGGGTCGGGCGGCTTTTACGGAAAAGGTTTTGCGGCGCCGAACACACAGGTGCAGCTCGGATTCCTGCCGTCCACGATCGTGCACACCGATTTTATCTTCGCTGCGATCGGCGAGCAGCTCGGATTTGTCGGGACCATCACCCTGATCGCAGCGTTCGGTGTCCTGTTATTATCGGGTCTCCTGATTGCCGCTTCTGCAACAGATGACCTGGGCCGCCTTGTGGCTGTTGGCTTTATCGCCCTGATTTTCACCCATATTTATATGAATATCGGGATGACGATATCGATCACTCCGATCACCGGTGTGCCTCTGCCGCTGATCAGCTACGGTGGATCGTTCCTGGTGCTCATTCTGTTCGCGCTCGGCGTCCTCGAAAGCATCTGGATCCATCGCAATATCCACACTAACGGCCGCTCCGCCCGTCACCGCGCCTAACAGGTTATCGTGTTTAACCCGACATAAAATTACCCCCGTTCAGCCCCCAACCGCCTGATAACGGCTCAGGCCACGCTGCCACAGCGAATTCGCGATCAGCCCCATCAGAATGACCCAGACAAACTGGATCGCCAATCCCTCCCAAAGCCGACCGCCATGCACCTGCCCCATAAACACCGCAATCGGAAAGTATAATTCGTATGGGAAGGGCAGGTATTTCAAAATCGCCTGGACCACCGGAGGCATAAACGCGAGCGGGAACATGTGGCCGCTCAAAAAGTACTCAAACGAAAATACGATAAAAACGACGGTCGATATTTCGAGCATCCAAAACGCGAACAGAGCCACGGAGTAGGAGATGAAAAACTGAATCAATGCAGCAAATGCGACGCTTACGACCGACAACAGCCAGACTGTCCAGGAAGCTGGCCAGATCAGATAGCGACTGAAGATCACAAAAAGGATCAGAACAACCGGAAGGGTTACGAGCGAGTAGAGCAGCCGATTGCTGACGAACAGCGCGAACCGGTAAACGAGATAATTGATCGGTTTTATCAGGAACGCATTCATCTGGCCGTCCCGGATATCTGCAGCCACCTGCCACTCGTCTTCTCCCGGCGTTATGAGCCCGTCCAGGAAAAGCACCAGCAGGAAATAGTAGACGACCGAACCGTAATTGAAATTGTTAATCCCGCCCCCTCTTGCCGCGAATATTGCACCCCAGATAAATACCGTCCCAAGGAGCGGAATCAGCCCGAAGAGCGCCCGGAAAAGAAAATTCCAACGATACACAAAGGTGTTCTGCAGACCGATGTCGAAGACCTTCAGGTATTTTCGCACGCTCGGATGCGCAGTTTCCTATCCACGAAATGGCATGATTAGTAGATCTTTATGTAAGCCTTCTCCCGGAGGGTGTCGATCCAACGCTGAGTGGCCTTCTGCCGCTGGGCTTGCTGGAGCTTCCTACTGATTCCGTCCCGGACCTCCTGAAGCGGAATGATACCGGAGCTCTTCTTGGATTCGCAGTAAAGAATGTAAAACGAATCGCCGATGCGAACGACGTCGCTTACCTGGCCGGGCGAAAGCGCAAACGCAACGTCGGTCAATTGCTGATTGAGCGTCTTACGGTCGATTAAACCCCAGTCACCACCGGACGCAGCGGTCCCATCCATCGAATAGGTCTTTGCCATCGTGGCGAAATCGGCGCCGCCTTTGACCTTATCGCGTATCTCCTCCGCGGTTTTGCCTGTCGAATCGGCCGAATTCGTATCGAGCGGATCAGCGTTCAAGACGATCATCCGCAACTTCAGCTGTTCAGGAGTCACAAACTCCTGTTTGTTTGCGTCGTAATAAGCCTGGACCTCCTGAGGCGTCGGATCGTAATTCCCTTTGACGTTGTTCTGTCGCATCGCACCGACGATAACTTTATCTCGCTGCATCTCGCGAAATCTCCCGAGCGTGTAGCCCTGGGCGTTCAACGTTCGGAGGAACGCCTGGCGGTCGCCGCCAAATTCTTCCTTGATAATGCTCTGGATCTGATCGTCCACGACGTACTCCGGCATCGTGTACTCTTTCTTTTTGAATTCCTGGACGATCAACTGCCGGT
>JGI26341J46601_10000522_pt1 | contig 12020 bp, 15 predicted proteins | sample BogFormECP12_OM3_FD_46601 | JGI IMG/M metagenome (IMG submission 46601) | reverse complement strand
TGGACGTAGTGACCGATCAGAAAAAAAGTTGCGTGGACGTTGTGCCTAGCGAGGACTTCGAGCAATCGAAGAGTGTGCAGGTCGTTGGGGCCGTCGTCGTAAGTTAGCGCGATCTGGCGCGACGGGCGAGCGAGTCCGGTGAAAGTCTTACCATACCATTGACCTGTTGGCGCCATGGACTGGTAGCCGGCAGCGACGGCGGCCGCGGCAGAAACAGCGCCAGTTAAGGCGAGGGCAAGCATGTCGGGATTGTAAATGCAAGTGAGAAGGTAAAATTTGGAATGCGGAAGTAAAAACTTGATTTGCCCACGCTTTAAGTTTTATTTCTTCATTTTGAATTCTGTCTTCTGCCTTCTTCTAGCTGTTAACTCTTCCCGCAATTGCGACTTGGCGATAGACGAGCTATCCTGCCAATTCCGAAATATTGCGAGGCCATGGCGAATCTTTTCGAGCTCCCCCGTTACATTGCAGTGGAAGGTCCGATCCGAGTGGGCAAGAGCACGCTGGCCCGCATTCTGGCGGAGCGGCTGAATGCGCAGCGGGTGATGGAGCCGGAGTCGAATCCTTTTCTTGGCGCATTTTACGAGGGGGAGCGTGGGGCGGCCTTTCAGGCGCAGTTCGCATTTCTGGTGCGGCGTTTTGAGCAGCTGCAGGCGCTTGATTTGGGTGCCAACTCCCAGAAGACGGTGGTTGCCGACTACATCATCGAAAAAGATAAGTTGTTTGCCTGCCTCAATCTTACCGACCAAGAACTGGATACCTACAACCGTTACTACAACCACTTTCGCGAGAAGTTGCCGACGCCGGACCTGGTGATCTATTTGCAAGCTACGCCCGAGGTGTTGAAAAAGCGGCTGAAGAAAAAAAATGCGCCGGGCGAGCGGGCGGTGAGCGATGAATATCTGGAAGAAGTGGTGAAGGCGTACGAGCACTTCTTTTTTCATTACACGTCGTCGGATCTGTTGATCGTGAATACCTCAGATATTGATTTTGTCGACCGCAATGAGGACTTGCAGGAGCTGCTGCGGAAGGTGACAGAGCCGATCAAGGGGACGCAATACTTTTTGCCGTTGGGCGGGGAAGCCGTAGGAGCGTAGGGAGTTGTCGCGGCGACGAACTCTACTGCTAGACATTCCCCCTAAACCCTTCTGGCGCCAGCACCTAGGATTGTCGACGAACGACGCGTTTGACGCTACAATAACGGCTGAAGCATCCAAGAAGATGCATACAGGCTCTATCCGGCCGAGCCGGAGGGGCACTGGAGGACACAGTGAGTCTTACTCCGATTGGCGAGCCTCGCCATAAAATTACAACCGCTTCTCTGCGGGAACAGAAACTCCAACATCAACCAATCAGCTGCTTAACTGCTTACGACTACGCGACCGCGCGCCTGGTCGATGAAGCCGGAATCGAGATGATCCTGGTGGGCGATTCGCTAGCCCAAACGATGCTGGGCTATGAGAACACGCTCTCCGTCACGGTCGATGAGATGCTGCACCACGTGAAGGCCGTCCGGCGCGGCACGAAGAACGCGCTGCTGCTGGCAGATATGCCTTACGGGTCATATCAGATCGACGCCAAGGTTGCGCTCGATAATGCCACGCGCTTTGTGAAAGAAGGCGGAGCGGAAGTGGTGAAGATTGAAGGCGGCGAAAAGCGTGCCGACCTGATTCGCCGCATCATTGACGCTGAGATTCCGGTGGCGGGGCACATCGGGCTGACGCCACAGTCGGTGAATGTGATGGGCGGCTACAAGGTGCAAGGGAAAAATCTTGGTGGCATCGAGCAATTGATGCGAGATGCCGTGGCGCTGGATCGCGCGGGAGTGGCATGCCTATTTTTGGAGGGCATTCCGCGTGAGGTGGCGGCGATGATCACGGCGGAGGTTGCTGCGCCAACGATTGGGATTGGGGCCGGGCCGGAATGCGATGGGCAGGTGCTAGTGTTTCACGACATCATGAATCTGACGTTTGGGCCGCCGGCAAAGTTTGTGCGGCGATACGGCGACGCGGCGGCGCTGATCACGAATGCGGCGCAGGCCTTCCGCGCGGATGTGAAGTCGCTGCAGTATCCATCGGATCAGGAGTCGTATCATCTGCCCAAAGAGACGAAGGAGGGGCTGGATACGGTGCTGGCGAGGAAGCGTGCGATGGCGCGGTAAGCGGGGCCACGTTTTTTCGCGGATCGACACGGATCGTGCAGGACAACCTCTTAGCAAAGTTCCTCGCGATGGTGCTAGCCTATGGGAGGGGCGGAGGTTGGTTGGATTCTGGGGCTGTGGTCATGAATTCTCTGCGCAGAGGGTTGGCGACCCTCTTACTGGTGATGATGGCGAGTTTTTCGCTGGCGTCCTGCTCGGGGCCGAAAGCGCCGCCGGTGCCGGACGCCGAGACCGTGTTGCAGGCCGTTGCTCCAGCCGATCCGACGAAGTTTCCGGCGCTGCAGGAGACGAAACATTGGAGCAATCCGTATCTTGTAATCCGTCCAGCGACCGTGGGATTGCTGACGGGAGTTGCGGCGAACGAAGAACAGATTTTGAAGCCGGAAGAAGTGTTGAAGGCTCTGGCGCAGTTGCCGGCATCGGCGTGGCCGTACGGACGCGCGGTTGCGGTTCTTGTGGATGCGAAGCCGACCAGCTCTGAGCAGGATAAGATCGCGCTGCGGCGAAACCGCGGCCTGGTGGCCGGCGAGTTGCAGAGCGCGCACGTGACTATCAATTGGATCCTTCCTCCTAAAGAAACATCCCAAGAAAAATGAGAATCTGCAACACCATCGAAGACATGCGTGCGGCGTGCCGCGGTGTGCGAAGCGGCGGCAAGCGATTGGGATTTGTTGCCACCATGGGCGCGCTGCATGAAGGGCACTTATCTCTGGTGAGGGCAGGCAGGGCTGAGTGTGATGTGGTGGTGGCGTCGATTTTTGTGAATCCGACGCAGTTTGGGCCCACAGAAGATCTGGCCAAGTATCCGCGAACGTTCGATCGCGACCGGCAGTTGCTGGAAAAGGAGGGCGTGGAATTGCTCTTTGCTCCGTCTGTAGAGGAGATGTATCCGGCCGGGGCTGTAACCTGGGTGACGGTGGAGGGGCTGAGTGAGAAGTTGGATGGACGGTCGAGACCGGGGCATTTTCGCGGCGTAACTACTGTGGTGGCGAAGCTGTTTCACGTGATCGAGCCGGATGCGGCGTTCTTTGGACAGAAGGATGCGGCGCAAGTGGCGATCATCCGGCGGATGGTGCGCGACCTGAACTTTCCGGTGGAGATTGTGGCATGCCCGATTGTGCGTGAGCCGGACGGATTGGCCATGAGTTCACGGAATGCCTATCTCGATTCGCAGCAGAGAAAAGAGGCGCTGGTTTTGCATCGGTCGCTGATGCGAGTGAAAAAAATGTGGGAAGGCGGCCAACACTCTGCGGAAAAACTGCTGGCTGCGGGTCGGGAAGAACTTGGCACGGAAAATTCAGTGAGGCTTGATTATTTTGAAATTGCCGATCCTGAAAGCCTCGACCCGGTTGGAAATGTCGGCAAGGGCGCTTTGGTGGCCGTTGCGGCATTTGTAGGCGCGACGCGACTGATCGATAACATTCTGCTCTGAGACTAGCGGCTCGATTGGGCGTGGTCTGGGGGAGAAACGGCGACGGACGTGGGCTGAGGAGCGAGGCGTTCAGTTACCATGCTTCCGATTTGCGACCAAAGGCTGGGATCGCACTCGCTTTGCATGTGGCCGGGAGTGAAGACTCGCTCCCACCAGGCGGCTTCGGGGCATTCGACAGGAGTCTTTTTGTAATCGATGCGGTAGTTCCCGAGGATTTGAGTGCTTGCGGGATTGGCGGCAGTGATCTGGCGACGGCCGTGGAGAATGCCCGCGGTCTGATAAAAATTTACGGCTTGGGCAACGTTNTCGGNAATGACAGAGTCGTTCTGCCACCANTTNGCGACACTNTCNACNTGCACGGTCAATAAAACCGGGATACCTCGCTCTCCCAAGTCACGGGCCAGTAAAACCGCCGCAGCTGCTCCCCAGCTGTGGCCNAAGAGGATNATNCGGGCNCGAGTTTTTTCTTCNGCAGAAAGTANNCCGTCTCGATTCGTGTCGAGCAGATGAACAACGGCGTTATAGGCCTGCTTTCTATGGCGGTTCTCGAAAACTCGGACATAGGTTCCCGGAGGAACGGTTTGCCGTATGCGCTGGGCAAGCTGAACCGGGCCATGGTGAGGGTTGTTATGGTCGACGAAGCCGCCTACGAAGCCGATGACGATATTGGAAGCAGAACTCGTCTTTTGGGATATGAGAGCCGTGTTCAGTTGTTGCGAGCGTCCGGGCAAAGCCGCAGCAAGGAAGATCGATGCTGCGATGAAAGTGCGAAATGCGAGAGAACGGCGCAAGCGAACTCCTACCAATCAGATGATTCATGCCGCTNGGAGGATGCGGGGAGGAGAACTCATTCGCAATCTCGATCCGGCGGAACAGGGAATCATTTTGGCGCTGACCGGCAGGAGNTCCGGNACAGCGGCGAGCGAGTCAAAAGCCTTGACCCTCGCTGGTTTCAGCACATTTGACCCGANAGAGAGTTTACACCCGGTTGTCAAGTACGGACAGGAGTCGGTAGTGGCTTAAGGGAGCGCCTTCCAGAAACGAAGGGGTTGCCCGAAAGGATGTAGCGCAGCGGCCGGTCGGCAGCCTTGCTGATGCCGATGCGGGGGGTAATTTGGATGCGTGTTGCGTGGAAGCCATCTTCCGCGATCCACAGGCCGGAACTGGGTGAGGTGAGATCGCATGCGTTATCTCGGACGCGGGTGATGCCGAAGGCTTCGGCGAGGCGTCCGGGGCCACTGGTGAGTCGAAGAAGATCGCGGGAGCTTTGCAAGGTGATGCCTCGAGCCCGGGCCATGGCTTCGATGCCCGTGAGCGGTTCGAGCGCCCGGAAAAGAACGCCCCCGGCCTTGCCCTCGGGCTCACACGACGCGTTGAGGCAATAGTGATTGCCATAGATGAAATAAACGTAGGCGTAACCGGGCGGCCCGAACAGGACGGAGGTGCGGGCGGTGTTGCCGGCGGCGGAGTGGGAGGCGGGATCGTTTTCGCCGAGATAAGCCTCCACCTCAACGATGCGGCCCGCCAGGTGGAGCTTTCCGTGGTTACGCACCAGGACTTTCCCCAGCAGTTCGCGAGCGACGCGGCGTGGACCGCGGGCGAAGAATGATCGGTCGAGGGGGTGCATCGGCGGGTGTGACAGGGCGCGTTCCAAGGTCATGGGGAAATTAGGACGTGGAGCGTGCGCGGCATCGTCCCCTTAACATCCGGAATGTAGAACACGATCAAAGCGCGGGTCACGCTGCGCCTTTGGCCGATTCGTTCAAGTAGGCTAATACTTCGACGGCATGACCTTCGGGCTTTACCTTGGGAAAGATGTGCTGAATCTTACCGTCAGGGCCGATTACGAAGGTGGTTCGGGCGATACCCATCACTTTCTTGCCGTACATATTTTTTTCCTGGACGACGCCATAAGCATTGGCGACTTTCTTGTCGGCGTCGGCGAGCAGGGAAAAGGGTAGCTTGAATTTCTCCTGGAATTTTTTCTGCGCTTTCGGAGTGTCTGGAGAGACCCCGAGCAGAACGGCACCGGTTTTCTGGATTTGCTTATAGGTGTCCCGGAAAGCGCAGGCTTCGACGGTGCATCCGGGGGTATCGGCGCGAGGATAGAAATACAAAACCACTGCTTTGCCGCGTAAATCCTTGAGAGAGACTTCCTTTCCGTTCTCATCCTGCAAAGTAAACTCGGGGGCCTTATCATTGATATTCATGGGCATCTCATTTCCAAGGGAATCAGGGTTGAAGGCGGCGTCCGCGATCTCAGCGTTAGTGAAGCCAAGGCTGGGACGGGGAGTCTCCAGAAATTGTTTATACCGCAGATGGGGTGCATTCGTCATCGTCGTGGCGGGACTTTGCGCATTGGGGGGTCTGCCAAGCGCGGCGCAACAACCGCAGCTGAAGCGGCGGAATGACACGCCCCTGGAAAAGCCCGGCGAAACCAAGAAGCCGAAAAAGGTGAAAGGTCCGCGGGCGGTAGGACTGGTGCAGTTCAACGGCAATGGCAAGGCAACATTAATTCCAGTGGCGATCCTCGTCGACGGGAAGTTCTACGATGCGAGCGCTTACAAGGCGGATCCGATACCGATGGCGCTGGAATCGGGCACGGTGTATGAGGCCGAGCAATCCGGAGATTCGCAGGGGCTATTCACGGTGAATGGGGCATTGCACAGCAAGAGCCCGGCGAGTCCGCAACCCTGGATCGGCAGCGGAACCTACTTGCCCCAGGGAGCGGAGGCTCCGAAGACGACCCGCAAAGCGGAAGACGTCCCGGTGGGGCTGAGTGATAGCGGGGATGAACCGCCTCGGCTGAAAAGGACATCCAAGGCAGCCAGCGCGCCGGATGCGAGTTCTGGTACTGCTCCGAGCGGGGCTGGATCAGGGGATAAGGCGGGCCTGAAAGAACCGGCGGCAGCGAAGCCCGCTGGCAGCGCGTCTACGGGGTCGGCTTCCGGGCAACAAGCGCCGGCGACCGCAGATAAGCCGACGAATTCGGGTAATAAGGAACCTGTGCCGGTCGCGGAGACGGGTCCAGGACAGGCTTCCCCCGGACAGCCGCCGCCGAGCCAAACTTCGCCAACGCAGAGCTCCCCGGCCCCGACGTCGGGTAGCAAATCGTCATCCGGTCAGTCGCCATCGGATCAAACACCGTCTGGTCAAACATCGGCTAGTGAAGCGGAAGGCAGCTACTATCGACCGACGTTGCGCCGGGGCAAGCCGACGGCGCCGACGCCAGCGGACGAAGATGACGCTGGGAGGGTGAAGGGCGGCAAAGTTGATTCCACACCTACGGCAACGCCAGCGACCCCTGGCTCAGTTCCGCTGCGGACGGTAGCGGCAATTTCCGATGCCGGAGGACCTGAGCCACAATCCTACAAATTCTTTTGGAAGACGGGAGAAGAGGAAGAGCGACGAGGTCAGATGTTAGCGTTGGCGGGGAACGAGGTTCGGGCCTATGTAACTGCGCTGGTCAAGAACCAGATTCTGGCGCATCCGGTTGCGCCCAAGGCGGGTGCAGGCGGGCGCAGAGCGCCAGTAAAGCAGGCGGAGCCAGTGTTTGAGAACGTTCAATTTCACGGCTTCGACGTGTGGACGACCAACCAGCCGGTGCTGATCTTGAGCGCGGAAGCTAGGATCCCGGGCTCGACCGGTGTTACGGCTGCGGCGGAGCCGTTTAGTGTGATTCTCGTGGTGCGGACTGATATCTATGGGAATCTTCGCAAACTATTTTCCGGAGTTACGGACAAATATCACCTGGATGTAACGCCGCGGCTGGAATTGATCGATGTAATTGATGCGGACGGAGACGGTCGGGGAGAACTGTTATTTCGGGAGACTTCGGATGTAGGAAGTGGATACACGATTTACCGCGCCACCCCCGACAAACTGTGGAAAATGTTTGACAGCCTGAACGCGGAGTAGGTATGGCAGTTCTCAGTTCTCAGTTCTCAGTTCTCAGTTCTCAGTTCTCAGTTCTCAGTTCTCAGTTCTCAGTTCTCAGTGAGCGGTGGATGCGTCTACTGAAGAACATTGCAGCAAAATTTTCTTCTAGGTTTCGATACCGACGTGGCAGACACGGCCGACCAGGTAATCGGAGGGAGACTTGCCCTCTTCCATAGTCATCACCTCGATGGGATAAGCCTGATTGTGCGGCCGCAGAATCAGGTGAGTACCGGCAGTTTCCACGTACTTCACCGTGCAGGTGCCATCTTTGAGAACGGCGTACATGTTGAACTCGCCCTTGCGGTAGGGCTTGAGGGAATTGTAGTGGCGGTCGATCAGGAGGGTGGCGCCGGGGAGGAGTCGCGGATACATGCTCATGCCTTCGCGGCCATCCACTTTAATGATTACGAAACGCTCCCATTGTTCGCGCTCGGCGCCTTCGGTTTCCGGTTTCAGCTTCTTGAGAAATGTCTTCTTGAATTTCAGGATCTCCTTAACGTCCATGCTAGTAATCAGAGGTTGGGTCGCCGCGACGGTTCCATCGGTAAGAAGGACATTTTGGAATTCGTCGTTACTGGGAGGGAGGATGGACGCGCGCTTATTAACTTCAGAAGGGTCGAGCAGATCCAGCACGGAAAGATGCTGAACGGCGAGGACCCGATCCATGCCCTCCAGGCTGAGGCCGCGCTTGCGATTCAGGAAATTGGAGATGTGAGCCTGTTTAAATCCCGTCTGTTGCGCCAGGCGGAGGCCGGTCAGTTCGCCTTCCTCGATGCGCTCCCAGATAGTGTCACGGAGATTATCTTGCAGCACCCGGAATTTCATGAATGGGAGTATAACACGCGAGGTATAGCAATCCGCTAAGTGAAATAGGTTTTCCACAGCCTTTTGGGTATAACGACCTTGACGGGCAAAATTCGGAGCTATACGATCGGCTCATCGTATAACTCAAATTATTTTTTAGGAATCAGCGTACATGAGTCATGTGGAGAACTGTAACGAAGCAAGAAACTTCGTCGAGTTTCGTCGAAAAGTGCGGGCAGCCGAGGTGCTTTCTGGAGCCATGGAGCATCTGCTGAAATCGTTGAACTTCAGCGGGAGGGTGAGTGTGATGGTGCAGAACGGACGGGTGTTGAAATCAGGATATGAGGAGGGATTCTTCCGGCAACCGCATTCCGGATCGATGCTGGCAGGCGACACGTCCGTGGAACCATAAGCGGTTGAAGAACGATAACGGTAGTGTTCTTTTGCAAAATTAAATAGCACAAACAGGTCGTCGTAAGAGAAACGAGCCCTGTGCCTGGTATCCGCCGTAGAGGCGGAGATCAGCACAGGGCTTTTTTTGTTTTCAGCGGATGGCGCAGGGATTCGGCAAGAGCGCCACAAACACTAAGGAGGGGCAATGAAGGGGCAAAGAAGCGAGGCGGGGGAGAAGTTGACCCTGGAACTGAAATATTGCGAACGCTGTGGAGGGTTGTGGCTGCGTCCGACGGGAGGGGGACAAATCTATTGCGTGGGCTGCGCACCGAAGATCGCGGAGTTGCCGCCAGCTTCGCGCGAGCCAGAAATATGGGTGCCGCGCGGGTCGCAGCGAGGAGCGGAAGATCGCATGTTCGACGAAGACGAGGAAGACGATGACCTAGAGCTGGATCCGACGGGAGGTGCGGCGTGAGCGGATTCGTGCAGTGGATTGCAGCGGAGGCGGACAGCGACTACCTGCGGAAGGTAGGCCTGGGCGGGACAGTTGGTGCGGGAAAGGAGGCGCGTTCCGGGGATGAGTCTTTCGCAAAGGTGCGGGAATGGCGGAATTTGCCGGCGCACAATTTTCCAGCACAGAGCGCGGGATATGAGGAACGACGGGCAGAGAGTGCGCTGGACCGAAACCCGGACCTGTGGCTTTACCGGGGGCGTACCACGGCCTTACTGCGGCGCTATATGCGGCTGTCGCTGGAAACGGGGCGATTACCGTCGGTGCTCGGACGGGAGTTTTTTCGGGCGAAGGTGACGAGCTATACGTCAGTGACGTTCGAAGACCGGGTAATCTTTGTGCATGATGTGGAGGGTTGTCTGGAGCGGCTGGCGTCGTTCGACCAGGAAATCATCGCGCGAGTGGTGTTGCAGGAGCATGACCACGAACGAGCGGCACGGCTAATCCACTGTACACGCAAGACGATCGAACGAAGATTGCCGGAACTGCTCGACGAACTCAGCGAGGAGTTTCTGAAAGTAAGATTGCTGGTTCCGCTACCGAAAGGGGAGCAGGCGAGAACGGCGAGGCCAGTTTGAGGCTCCAAAATCTTGTCAAGGGGGGTACGAGAACATTTTCGCCCCAAGTGATTGAAAATGCGGCGAAAATAAATTTAAAAAAATGTCCCAATCACCCATTGCGAAATGCTATTCTGAACATATAGAGTAAAGAAAAAAGCAATACTACCGAAGGCGCGCCTAAAAGCGCGCCTTTCGTGTTTTCGGGAGCAGAGTGGAGATTTTCCGGGTGCGGGCCAGGGAGATGCTGATGGGCTTACTGCCGTCAGCCAGGGCCGCGATCATTTCGTGGAGGGTGCACAGGGGGTATGAAGAAAGCAAAGGGCAAGGCGACACGAAAAGCTAAAACGAGGAAAGCGGCGGGAAAAGGCAAGACGGGCAAGGTCGCGGCGAAGAAAGCCGCGGGCGGGAAGACTGTTCGGAAGAAGGCGGCTGGCGACAACATTCCGGTGAAGGCGACGAAACCAGTTGATTTCGTCCAAGTACGAAAAACCATCGCAACGATGGTAGGCGGAGCTGCGCAAGCGATTACGGAGAAAGCCATCGAAGGGGCAAAGAACGGGCAACTGGCTCCGGCGAAGTATCTGTTCGAAGCGGTGGGATTGTACCCTCCGACTGAGGAAACGGCACAGACCAAGCCAGAAGATTCGCTGGCGTACACGTTGCTGAAGCGGATGGGCTTGCCGACCGATCCGGTGATTCGTGACGAAGATGAAGAGGTCCCCGTGCTGACGCGCGAGAAGAAGGGAACATCGGACGAGCCGGTTACACGGAGAGACGAAGAGTCGTCGTCGCTGCGGCAAAACGAGGAGCAAGGGGATGCCGTAAAATGAACCGAAGTTGCGAACAGCAGAAGGCCAGGGGTACGGCGGGGCTCTCGATTTCGCCGCAAGCTGAGCCGGGCAGAAGAATGCTGCTGAAGGGTATTGCGGCGAATGCGTTTCCAGAGGGTTGGTTTTTCCGGGGGAATGCAGCGGATAGAAAGGTTTTCGTCAGACGACGCAGAATGGGAATGGATATCACGTGGGTGACCGATCGGATCGCGGTGGGTGGCGGAATCTGGACGGCGGAGAATATGGCGGCGGTATCGCGTACTGGGATCACGCACATCATCGACATGCAGATTGAGTTTGATGACACCCCGCTGGCAGAGCCCCATGGAATTGCGGTTTGCTGGAACCCGGTGGACGATGATTTTGAACCGAAGCCTCCTGAAGTGTTCTCGCGAGGGGTGGAGTTTGCGCTATCGGCGCTGAAAGACGACGAAGCGAAGTTGTACGTACATTGTGCGGCGGGAGTGCATCGGGCGCCGATGATGGCACTGGCGTTGTTGGGGGTGATGGGTTGGACTGTAGAAGATGGCATGGACCTGATTGAGGCGCGACGGCCGGTGGCAGACTTTGCCGAGGTTTACGTGCGGAGCGTAGAAGATTTTTTGCATGGACGATTTTGAGAAGGATCCTTCGAACGAATTTGAGGAGGAAGTCATGTTTCAGGAATGCCGTCCAGCCGGGCGGCTTTTTTATTGGGTGCTGGCAGGGGTAGTGGCGGTTTCAGGCGTCTGGCTGGGAGCGCGTGAAGTTTCCGCGCGAGAGCTGGAGAGGCCTGCAGTTTCCCCCAAGGCGAAGTCGCGTGCAGCAGATCCGGCGGTGGGCGCGGCTTCGCCGATTCCTCAGAGCGGTCCGACCATGACGAGCGTGGTGGACACGGTGTATACGGCGGATGGAACGCCGGCCCAAGGAGTGCTGATCATCACCTGGCCGGCGTTTCTGACCTCAGGCGGAGCTGCGGTAGCTGCTGGGGACATGAATGTCACGTTGGGAGCGAAGGGCGCGCTGAACGTGGCGCTAGTGGCGAATGCGGGAGCGACGCCTCCGGGCGTGTACTACTCCGTGGTGTACCAGTTGGGACCTGGGGAAGTGCGAACGGAAAGCTGGCTGGTGCCGACAAGCTCTCCCGCAACGCTGGCTGAGGTGCGGACGACGCCGGGAGCGGGGACAGCGGCGCAACCTGTGTCCGCGCAATACGTAAATACCGCCTTGGCGACGAAGGCGAATGACAACGCGGTTGTGCATTTGACGGGAACGGAGACAGTGACGGGTACGAAGACTTTTTCTTCGCCTCCGAATGTGCCGACGCCAGTAGGCACGGGAGACGTGACGAATAAGGCTTACGTGGATAATTCGATTGCCGCGGTGGGAGCGGGAAACTATCTACCGACCG
>JGI26341J46601_10000513_pt1 | contig 12091 bp, 12 predicted proteins | sample BogFormECP12_OM3_FD_46601 | JGI IMG/M metagenome (IMG submission 46601) | reverse complement strand
CAAACGCGACCCCTTCGAGCAGACGATCAGCTTCGGGGACGCAAAATCAGCCATGGCCTTGGGCGGTTCACTGGCCTCGCCATCTACCGCATATCTGTACGACTGGAACATGCTGCCCATCGGCCAATTGCTGTGGGAGAAGGAACTCTATACCTTCAAGGACTTCCCACCGCTGCAGGCGCCGGAAACTTACAACCTGAACGGCATTCTGAAGCAAATGGAAAACAACAAGGGAGACGACTAGCTAACTCATAAGGTTCGCGCGATGTCGCCCGCACCATGCCTCGGCGAGATCGCGCGAGCTATTAGCTGTGGCACCTCGAAGAGCGCGGCACTCAGCACCCTTCGATCCAGTGCGGCTGGATATCTTCGATGATTTCGTCTTGGGATCAACTCATCGCGACCGTCCATGGCGGAGGCCAACAAAATTTGTTTGCAGGAGAGACACAATGGATTTAGGAGCAAATGTCCGAAAACTGACACTGGGAGCGCTTGCCATCTCCAGTTGGTTGTTAGCGAGCGGTGCGGTCCCATGTGCGGCACAAGACTCAAAACCCAACATCGTCATGCTCATGACCGACGACACTGGATGGGGCGATTTCGGGGCCTATGGTGGGGGCGCGAGCCTCGGCCATCCGACCACAGGTCCTTCGAGTCAGGCAAGGTGACCACGTGGTCTGCCGCTGAACTGCCAGAGACTGGGTGAGACGAGATGCACTCTGCGAAAATATGTCCTCCGAAGCGCTTGTTTGGGCATAGAGAAGTACTGACAAGAGATTCAGTCAGCGCCCGATGCCGGATCGAAGCCAGCAGGTTCTGAAGAAGATCTGCGGAGGTTCGGTTTGGCAAAACAGGTGCCTCTCCAAGCACGATTACCTCAGAAAGGAATTTGTTCGGATATGTGGAAACCAACGAACCCTCCCACTTCTTCCCCGCCCCCAATCCCGAGCCGGAGAGTAGCTTTACGCCTCCCGCTCCGGACTTGGCGAGCACGCAGCGTCCGGTGAGCACGCCCATCAACACTCAGGAACAGGCCACGCTCGGCAAGTCGCTGGTCATCAAGGGTGAGGTCACCGGTTCGGAATCGCTTTACATTGACGGCAGCGTCGAAGGCTCCATTAATTTGCCCTGCAACCGCGTAACCGTCGGACGCAATGGCGTGGTATCAGCCAGCATTTCGGCCCGCGAAGTCGTAGTGGTCGGCAAAGTGCGCGGCAACCTAACGGCGAGCGACCGGGTGGACATCCGGGGCGAGGGCTCGCTTACTGGCGACGTGGTCTGTCAGCGCATCAGCATCGAAGACGGCGCGTACTCTAAGGGCGGAATCGATATCCGCAAACCCGGCCAGAAAGCGAAGGACGAAGCTGAGGAAACCACTACGACGGCCAGTACCGAGAATGGGGCCGCCGCGGCTGCAGGCCGTGTTTAGTCGGTTTCAAAACCGTAAGGCGGCCGAAGCTGTTGAAAGTGCTTACCAACCGGTGCCGAAGATCAATTCTTTTCTTGACCTGGCAGTCACTTGGAGAAAGTTTCCGCTTGTGGGCGGCCGTCCAATGCCGCTCACACGTTTTGCCAAGAAGGAGTACTACAATGTGGGATAAGTTAGTTCAACTGCGCGCCGTAACCTACCGCCATCGGCACATGTCGCAGCCGTTCTCGTTGGGAGTCTTGCGGCATCATTCCAGACAGAGCGAACGGGAGAGCGTCACCGAGGGCGCGCCGAAGCATTACGTCGTCTGCCTCGATTGCGGTAAGCACTTCGATTGCGACTGGTCGCAGATGCAGGCGGTGAACTAGGAAGCCGTCGGCTTTCACCAGCAAGCCGAACCTGGGCTGAAGCTAAGGGAATTAGCTGGTGTGCAGGTCGAGGCTGTTCGGACCTGACTCCAAGCCGGGCAGTGTCTCAGCACAGACGTCGAGCGAGATGAGGCCGTTACCCATATTCGCCCCTGACCGTCCTGACCGAGGGACTCCACCGCGTCTGGCAATCCACTGTTGCTTATCTCCCGCACGTTGGATCTTCGATTGACGCCACCGCTTAAGGCCCTCCCGCCTCGCTTACGGTAAATCGTAATTTGTCCCTTATCCCATCGGTTCAAGCCGTCAAGAGTGCCAAGCCACATGTTGCCATCCTCCGTCGCCAGGACCGACCAAGGGACATTCGACAAACCCTGCTGGACGGAAATCGTCGGGACAGCGTAGTCGCGAAAGCGGTCGAGGCCATCTTCGGTGGATACCAAATTTTCCTGAATGTGCCGCCGGGCAAATCGCCTTCCGCGGTGGACCGTGGCCCCTCCGACTACGACATTCGCAATACCTTCGCGGGCGCTGTTTCCTGGTACATTCCGGGACCGCACAGCGGACGGTGGAAGCCGATCCTGGAAAACTGCTCGGTGAATTCGATTGTGTACGCGCGCAGCGCTCCCCCGGTGAATGTGGTCACCGGGAAGAATCCCTTCGGCGGTTTCTTGTCAGGAGCCAGCAGCGTGCAGCGGCCGAATGTGGTTCCTGGCGTGCCCATCTATCTTGCCGATCCGACCGCAGGCGGCGGAAAGATCATCAATCCAGCAGCGTTCAGCCCCCCGCCTGCCAATGGGCAAGGCAACCTGGGACGAAATGCCCTGCGCGGCTTCAACGCTTCGCAGGTCGATTTGACGCTGCAGAGGCGGTTCCAACTCAGCGAGCGGTTTTCTTTGCAGGCGAGCGCTGACATGTTCAACATCTTCAACCACCCGAATTTTGGCAGCCCGGTAAACTACCTCACTTCTCCTCTGTTCGGCCAGTCGACGCAGACGCTGAATAATTGGCTGGGCAGCGGCGGCCAGAGCGGCGGCCTCAATCCTCTCTATCAAATCGGCGGCCCCCGCTCAGTGCAACTGGCGCTTAAGCTTGTGTTCTGAACTGAATAAGGTATGCTGCTCGTTCTGATGCTATGCCGCCTGCGTAGGAGCGATTGTCGTCATCGGGTTTAGAATTTGGCGTGAGTTTCGCGAGAAAGCGGATGTGCCGTCCCTCTTCTCCTTTGTCGCGGTGCAGATCGGTATGAACTCTGTTCACCTTTACGGGAGATAGAATCGCAGGGTGGAATAGACCACTAAGTCTTCGCCTTGCGGAGTCTGGCCAATTCCACTCCACAGGCTGCGATGCATGTAGACGACCTGGTTTCCATACTGAATCCGGCCGAACTCTCCCTGATGGAGGCGGTACCAAAACCCAACCGTGGTTTCGTAAATGTTGCGATTTGCCCCGCTGCAGGTATTCAGTGCGACTTCGTTGGTGCAGCCTGCGTAGCTGACCAGGCGAGATCCGTAACCGGCAGGCACCACCTTCCCAGCGGAGTCCACCGCTGTGAACGCGTAGCGCCCTGCGTACTCGTCGCCGAAATAGGTGTAGAAATCGAGGCGGGGATTGCGGTGATATTCAATACCACCCATGATCCGCCCCTCACGCAGCGGGCGCATTTCGGCAGTTGTCGGATTCAACGTGACATCCGGCAATCCCGCTGCACCATAGCGTCCAATGCCCTGGCCCGCGAGCCCTTCGGCCACGACATCCACTTTTCCTTTCACCACCGGCAAGATCGCGCCGAAACCAAGTCCGTAACCCGTGGTTGTAGTCGTATGCCCAGTCGTGGTTGCGGTGGAAGCGATCCGGTCACGGAACAAACGGCCCAAGGCCTTGATCTCGAAGTGTCCCCAGCCACGCTCAAAGGCGACCTTTGCCATGAAGTCGGGAGCCAGCGTCGTGGAGTTACCACTACTGTAGTTGGCGAGAAAGGGAAGAAGCAGGACACCGGTTGATGCGTTCTGGCTCGTATTCAATCCCATGGTGTTCGCAGGAACGAAGGCCGCCGAATACGTATTCTCGGGGTCGTCGAGTTCGAACGCTGCCCAAATCCCGTTATGAAAGTTCCTGGTCACGCGAACCGCTCTCTCCCGCGTCCAAGTGAAACCCACCACATAACTGCCGTCCGAGGTGCTTGGGATGAACTCCGCTCGGGTTGCTATCCCATGACGGTTGGTGGTCATCAAAGACCAGAACTGACCGGCGGTTACCGTCCAGCCCGAGTCCTTGTCGATCTGCACAAAGGCTTGCCGCAGGCGTGGAGTCCACCCGCTCGCTTGTACGAAGTTGGCCGTCGGCGCTGCTCCAAGAAAGTCCGTTTCGTAGTACCCAGTCAGATTTGTGGTGCTATTGAGGTTGGCTTGCACCAGCAGGCTCAGACGCGAATCGCGTGCCGATCCTCGGAACTCGCTCAACTTTGAGTTCGAAGTTCCGTTCAGGGGAATGCCTGTAAAGGTGCTCGAGATGTCTGCATTTTGATTCCGACTGCGCACGAGAGCGGTAGCCTCCAGAAATCCGCCGGGAGTGAACGTGAGCCCCTTGTAGCGGAACTCGGTCGGCGATTCGAGGCTCTTCACCCTGCTGTCCTGGGCCTGCAACGACTCGCTAACGGTCCCGACGGAACTCCTCAGGTCCGTCATCTCCCTGTTGGCCTGGACTGCGCTTTCCTGTGCCACGCTGGCTTGCTCGCTCGTTTTTTGCACCGACACCTGCAACTGGTTCTGTTGCTGCTGCAAGAGCTGCACGCTGTCTTGCAAAGATTTCTGCAGCCGCTCGATTTGGCCTTGCTGCTGCTGGATCTGCGTCTGCGCTTGATCAAGCCTGCCTTGCAGAGCCTCCACCTTTCCGGAAAGGTTTTCCGTGGGTTTCTTTTTGCTGTTTTGAACCGTCGTGCGTAACTTTGCGTTCTGCTTGGGCGGATCAGGGGTTTGCGCCACAGTGTTGACTGCCAGCAATGTGGCCAGTGTGGTCGATAGCAATGATTTAGCGATTCTTGACATCTACGTTTCTCGCAGGCAATGAATTCCGTACTTGTTACAAACGCTTCGACGATCACTCCTTGGGTGAGTCTGATCGATCGCGCACTTCTCTCACACCCAATGGGTCAGGTAGTAGATTCCGATGACCACGAACACCGCCGCCGTCTTGATACAGGTCACAGCGAAAATGTCTTTGTAGGACTGCTTATGTGTCAGCCCACACACCGCCAGAAGCGTGATGACCGCGCCGTTCTGGGGCAGCGTATCCATTCCTCCGCTGGCCATGGCGGCGACTCGGTGCAGGACCGCCATCGGAATATGGGCGGCATTGGCGGCGGCGATGAACCGGTCCGACATGGCCGCCAACGCAATACCCATTCCGCCGGACGCTGAACCCGTGATTCCCGCGAGTACGGTCACGCTGACCGCTACATTCACGAGTGGGTTAGGGATGTGCCCCATGGCGTCCCGGAGAACGAGAAAGCCTGGCAGGGCCGCGATGACCGTGCCGTATCCGTACGCCGACGCGGTGTTCATCGCAGCGGACATCGCGCCTCCGATAGCACTATCTGTAGCTTTGGAGAACTCGGCCTGAATCTTTTTCCAAGCGAACACGACGATAGTGAGGATGCCTAAGACAAGCGCGACCTCGATGGCCCAGATTCCCAACATCTTTGACACCTGCTGGACAATCGGTTTAGCCGATGAGTTCAACTGGATCGTTACAGAATCACCGTAAATCCGAGGGAGCAGACGGGTGGTTGCAAAATTTGCAACTGCAACCACGACCAGCGGAAGAATGGCGATGGCTGGATGGGCCAGACCGCTGAGTTCCATGGGTGGCGGTTCATTGATCTGTCCGGTGCCATAACCTTCGCCGGCGGCCGCNGCTCTCACGCGGCACCAATGCAGATAGGCNATGCCAACGACAAGGATGAAAATGGAACCAAGTGTTCCCAGGACCGGGGCAGCCATGGTNGTGGTCTTGAAGAATGTTGTCGGAATGATGTTCTGGATCTGGGGTGTGCCAGGAAGCGCGTCCATGGTGAAGGTGAAGGCGCCCAGGGCAATGGTTCCCGGAATCAAACGCTTAGGGATATTCAGCGTGCGATACAGTTCAGCGGCGAACGGATACACGCTGAAGACGACCACAAAGAGCGACACTCCGCCGTACGTCAACAGGACGCAAACCACCACGATGGCCAACATGGCACGTGCAGGCCCGAGTAAATGGATAAAGGAGTTCACGATGGACTTGGCAAACCCGGAAATCTCGATCAGCTTTCCGAAGATCGCTCCCAGCATGAATGCTGGGAAATAGTTCTTTATAAAGACCACCATGTTCTCCATGAACAGGCCGCTATAAGCGGGGAGAACCGAAGATGGGCTGGTTAGAAAGACGGCCAGTAGCGCTGCCACTGGAGCGAACAAAATGACGCTGAAGCCCCTGTAGGCCACATACATTAAGAAACAGAGAGCGGCGATACAGACGAATAAGTTCATAGACTCGTGAGGCTCATAGACCCCCTCTCCCCCTGTAATGGCAACGGAGCAGCCAAAGAAGGACATTTCGTATGTCACTGACTCGTAAGTTAAAACTTGAAGAAGTGCGCTCAGACAGGTGCAGAACTTGTACCATTTCGGCCAAGGCTCAGGAGAGAACTGCCTCAAATGCGGCAAGGAGGCTCGCAAAAAGAGGGCTGGTACCGGCGGGTGGATCCACCCGTAACTCAGTCGAAATCGGACAAGCTTGGATTTGGGTTATCACGAAAGTAAGGGGCCGCACCTCGCACTGAGCAACGTGGATAGGTTCGCGTAAGAGTCGCCAAACTAATAAGCGTCGCCACACAAATAGAAACACGCCTATTCAGCGGTGCTGAGGCGCTTGCCGATTCTACGGATATTCAGCCGGTTCCGTTAGGTTAATACGCTCCTGCACGTTCGCCGATGCATGATACGACTCCGCATCCAAAGGGAAGTACCCGCCTTGCACATCCGAACAATATTCCTTAACGGCCGCTGAAATGATTTCGCCAATGTTCGCATACAGACGCGCAAATTTTGGGGGCGTCCGGAACGTCAACCCAATCATGTCGTGCAGGACCAGGATTTGTCCGTCGCAATCCGGCCCTGCTCCGATGCCAATCGTAGGAATCCGAACCGACTTCGTGATCTCCGCTGCGAGTCTTCGTGGGATCGCTTCGAGAACGATTGCGAACGCCCCCGCCGTTTCCAGCAACCTCGCCTCGCGCAGCAGTTGCTCTGCTGCACGGGGCGTCTTGCCTTGCACGCGATAGCCCCCAAATGCACTTACCGACTGCGGCGTCAATCCGATATGCCCCATGACGGGAATGTCAGCTTCTACAAGTTTCTCAATCAATTCCAGGCGTCGCTCGCCACCTTCCACTTTTACGGCTTCGGCCCCGGCTTCCTTCACTAGCTGCAATGCATTCTTCAGCGCTTCATTCCTATCGCCGTGGTAGGTCCCATACGGCATGTCTGCTACCACCAGCGCGCGTTGGACTCCCCGGCGAACTGCCTTCGTATGGTGCAGTGTTTCTTCCAAGGTGACCGGCAGCGTGCTTTCGTACCCTAGAACCACCATGCCCACGGAATCCCCCACCAGCACAAGGTCTACTCCGGCGTGGTCAACGAGGCGGGCAGTCGGATAGTCGTACGCCGTCAGACAGGTAATCTTCTTCGTCGTGGATTCTGCAGCGAGGGACTTCCGCTGCACTAATTGAGGCACGGTGATCTTCTCAGTGCCCCCGTTCGGAATGACGCTCATGCCTACCTAACCTCTCGCTGGCGAATGGACATCTACGCCCGAAAGCACAGACTGGAGTGCACTCATCGTGCCAATAGTCGGAGAAGAGCCTCCGAATCAGAAAACAGTTAGAAGCTGAAGGCAAAATCAAGAGCGGAAGAAATAGCACGCGAAGTCATCCCTCGAAAGAGAACTGAGCCTTTTGGGGCGGGCATGCAGCCGTGCTGCCTCATTTGAGGCAGGCGCCGCCGGGGTTGACTAAACTTAGCCGCCACCGAATGCTCAGTTCCCCTCACAGTTTCTCTGTCCTTGCATCAGGTTGCCGTTTCTCGTTCGGGTTTGGTGGGTTGGCATCTCAAATGCAATCTACCGTTGCGACTGAGGCAAAAGGACGTGCCTTGCGTTTGGTATCTACGAGGGTAAGCGAACATGAGCATATTGACGGCGGAGCAACAGGAAATCAAGAAGGCGGCGAAAGAGTTCGTCGCCAAGTACATCATCCCGAACGCTGCCGAGTACGACAGAAGGGGCGAGTTTCATCCGTTTCTTCTTGAGGCAGCGAAGGAAAGCAAGATTTTTACCATGGCTATACCCAAGAAATACGGTGGCGTCGGCTATGACGCCCTCACGCAAGCCGTGGTGGTGGAGGAATGGGGGTACGGTTGCGCAGGAATGGGCACAACCCTGGCTGCCGGCGTTCTAGGTATGGATTCTTTGCTGATCGCCGGGACTGAGGAACAAAAGCAGCGCTATTTCGAGCCCATTCTGAAGGGCGGCCTTGCTGCTTTCGCTTTGACCGAACCCGGGGCGGGTTCCGATGCTGCATCGGTCCAAACCATGGCAGTCAGGTCGGGCGATGACTATGTCCTCAACGGCACCAAGTGCTTTATCACCAATGGCGGTTACGCCAGCGGGTATGTGATTCTCGCCAAGACTGACCCGAGCAAGGGAGTGAAGGGTATCAGTGCCTTCATGGTCGAAAAAGGCCGTCCTGGCTTCACCATCGGAGCGGCCGAGCACAAGCTGGGGATTCGCAGTTCGAATACCGTTGAGCTGCTGCTGAAGGATGTGCATGTCCCCGCGAGCAACCTCCTTGGCAAGGAGGGAGACGGCATGAAGATCGCCATGATGACGCTCGACATGGGACGCACCCTGATTGCTGCGCTTGCTCTTGGGGTCGCGCAACGCGCGCTCGATGAATGCGTCAAGTATTTGAAAGAGCGCTTCCCCGGCAAGCTCCAACCCGGCCAAACGTTGCAGTTCAAGTTGGCCGACATGCAGATCCAGGTGGAAGCGGCCCGGCAGATGCTTCATTACACCATGAACCTTCGGGATTCCGGTCTGCCGTATTCGAAAGAATCGGCGATTACCAAGACGGTGTGCGGAGATGTTGCGATGTCCGTAACCACCCAGGCGGTGAGCCTGATGGGTTCCTACGGTTACACCTCTGAAATTGCCAAGTTGATGCGGGACGCGAAAATCATGCAGGTCTATGAAGGAACCAATCAGATTCAGCGTCTGGTGATCTCACGTGCGGTATTGAGTCCGGCCCCGGCTCAGGCCGCGGGAAAGAAGGCAGCGTAGATTTATGAACTTCCAATTAACCGAAGAACAACAACTCATCGAACAGAGCGCCCACGACTTCGCCAAGGAATACCTCGATCCAATCGTGCTGCATTTGGACGAAACAGGCGAGTTTCCAAAGGGGATAGTCAAAGAACTGGCAAATCATGACTTCCTGGGACTGCACCTCCCTGCCGACGTTGGCGGAGCCGGAGCCGGCTTTGTCAGTTACGTAGCCGTTATCGAGAGTCTTTCGCGTTCGTGTGCGGCGGTTGCTTCGATTATGAACAACCAGGCGATGGTCAGCTACGCCATTCAGCACTGGGGCAACGAGGCGCAGAAGAAGCAGTACGTGCAGGCTCTCGTCACGGGAGAAACGATTGGGGGCTTCACCATCTACGAGCTTGGCCCAATACCGGGCATCGGTCCGGATGCTCTGGTCGCGACAAAGAAAGACGGTGGTTACGTTCTCAAAGGCACCAAGGCCTACGTGCGCAATGCCGGAGAGGCCGGCGTGTACGTGGTGTTTGGCATCACGGATCCCGCGGATCCGAACGCACTCACTGCCTTTCTTGTCGACGCCAAGGCGACCGGTCTCACGGTTGGACCGAAACAGAACACGATGGGCCTGCGGGGATGCCCCGTAGCCCACGTGGGTCTTGACAATGTCTCGGTCCCGGAGACAGCCGTTCTGGGCGTCGTGAAAGCGGGCAGAGAGATTGCCGCGAAGGTCTTGGCACTCGCCTCAGTGGCAGAGGCTGCCCAAACTGTTGGGATCGGACAGGCCGCGGTGGAGCATGCCGCAGCCTACGCCAAGCAGCGTGTGCAGTTTGGCAAGCCCGTCGCGACGTTGCAGGCGGTGCAAACACTGCTTGCGGAAGCGGCGACAGACTGTTATCTGGCACGGCTTGGGCTGCGCAGCGCGGCCCAACTGGTCGAGGATGCCCAGCCGTTTGAATCCGAGGCCGCCATGGTGAAGTCCTTCCTTGCGCGCTTGGGCTCGAAGATTCTGGTCGATAGCTGCCAGGTAGAAGGTGGTATGGGGTACAGCGAAGCCATGCCTTTGCCGCGCCTTTTCCGCGATATCGCAGGCACGACGTTGTTGGATGCACCGGCAGATTTTCCGGACTACACCATTGCAGCCAGTATTGCTTAGCAGAGGAGCTGAGACGAATGCCGAAGTGCTTAGTTTGTTACAAATGGACGCTTGACGAAAAGGACATCAAGATCAAGCCCGAAGATCTGAGCCTGGATACGAGCCGGGCCAAGGGCAAGATCAGTGACTTTGATCGCAACGCAATTGAAGAAGCGACCCTGATTGTGGAGCAGCAAGGTGGCAGCGTGCACGCTCTGACCTACGGCACGTCTGCGGTTCAACAATCCTTGAAGGACGTGCTCTCGCGCGGCCCGGACACTGTCTACTGGATTGCCGATGGTTCCGCGGAGTCAGCCGACGCCTGCGTGACAGCCAACGTACTGGCGTCGGCGATCCGTAAGCTGGGATCATACGACTTGATTCTCTGCGGCGAGGGCAGCTCGGATCTGTTTAATCAGCAGACAGCAGCTCGCCTGTCGGCCCTCCTGGGTCTGCCCTGCGTCACCTATCTGGAAAAGCTTTCCGTGGAAGGCGACACCGTGAAGGCCACACGGAAGCTGGCCGACTGCACCGAAGTGGCGACGGTGAAGGGTCCGGTCGTGCTCAGTGTTCTGGGTACGATCAACAAGCCTCGCATCCCCAGCCTCAAGCAGGTGCTCGGGGCCGCTAAGAAGCCCAAGAAGGAGATCAAGATCGCGGATCTCGGTTTGACTCCGGAACAATTGCAGCCCAAAGCAATTCACAAGTCGGTCAAAGGGTTCGTCGCCAAGCGCAAGAACATCGTCTACAAAGAAGCGAACGCCGCAGCGAACGTCGGCAAGTTGACCAGCAGCCTGGCAGCCGAGGGCCTGCTCTAAGGGAGCAATGACAAATATGGCAGGGATTTTTGTTTTTTCCGAAGACAGTGCGCTCGCTAAGCAGTTGCTTACGCCCGCGCTCGACTTGAAACAATCGTTGTCCCAGCCGGTCACCGCAGTGACCACCACTGAAGCCGACGCAAAGGAACTCGCCGCATTGGGCGCCGACAAAGTAGTTGTGCTGCAGTCGGCGAGTGGCTGGGCCGANGGNCTGAGTGNNNCGATTTACGGCTNGGTCAGCACNGCCGGTGCCGGCATTTTCCTTGTGGGTGGCACCCTGCGCGGGAAGCACGTCGCGGCNTACGTGGCCGCAAAGCTGAACGCTGGGATGAGCACGGACGCCAGGTCACTGAAGATAGAGGGCGGCAAGCTGGTCTCGACGCGACTGCTCTACGCCGGCTTGGCGCTCTGTGACGAAGAACTCGCTTTGCCCGCGGTCGTAACTATCCCTCCACGCACTTTTCTACCGCCAAATGCCGCAACGAAGGCTGGTGCCATTGAAACGGTCAACGTCGAAGCCGATGGACGAGTCGCGATCTCCGAAGTCACCCCCCACTCCGGCACTGGCGTGGATATCGCAGGCGTGACGAAACTGATCGCTGTGGGTCGCGGTTTCCGCAAGCAGGAGGACCTGAAGCTTGCCCAAGATCTGGCGGCTGCCCTTAACGCGGAAGTTGCTTGCTCAAGACCGGTAGCGGAGGACGAGCACTGGCTCCCAATTGAACGCTACGTCGGCATCAGCGGGCACACCGTGAAGCCGGAACTCTACCTTGCCGTGGGCATCTCGGGACAAGTGCAGCACATGGTTGGCGCTCGCGAATCGAAGGTCATCGCGGCCATCAACAACGACGAGCATGCCCCGATTTTTGAAGCCGCGGACTACGGCATCGTTGGCGACCTCTATGAACTGTTGCCTCTGTTGACGGCAGCGATAACGAAGAAGTGAGGAAAGATGGCGGACGATAAGTTCGACGCAATCGTGGTA
>JGI26341J46601_10000499_pt1 | contig 12179 bp, 9 predicted proteins | sample BogFormECP12_OM3_FD_46601 | JGI IMG/M metagenome (IMG submission 46601) | reverse complement strand
CCGAACGCTGCGCGAGCATCTGGGGCTGGGCGCGTCGTCCAGGCCACGCCGACGACTGGCGTGACGTCAGGCCGCTCACCGCGACGCCCGCTCCGTGGCGTCGCGGATCGCGCCGCGCCAGAGCGGTCCGTGTCCCGGCAGCAGCACATCCGTGTCGAGCATCCCGAGTGCGGCCAGGCTTCGCACACAACCGTCCTGGTCGTGGTTGAACAGGCCGGGCAACAGCTGCGGCCCGCTACGCGTCGACACCGGATGGCCGGTGACCAGGGCATCGCCGCTGACCAACACACCGTCGACCACAAACGAGCAGTGCCCGCTGGTGTGGCCGTGGCTGGGAATCGCCATCGGTGCGCCGGGCAGTGCGGATCCGACGTCCTCGGTGAAGGCCCGTGTGGTCGGAATGCCGTCGCGAACCAGCCCGCCCTTGCGGGTGATGGCCAGGGTCCAGTTCAGCCAGCGCGGCTGCCAGATGTGTGGGGCGAGGTCCAGCGGCGATACCTGCTCCAGGTACTCACGCTTGGCGTGACCGACTTCGTCCGCGTGGCAGTACACCGGTGTGCCATGGGTTTTCGCGAACCAGATCGCCGACCCGAAGTGGTCTATATGCGCGTGGGTCAACAGGATCGCGCGCACGTCGTCGATGCCGAACCCCAGCTGCCGCAACGAGGCGAGGACGTCGTCGCGGCTGCCGGGAAATCCGGCGTCGATCAGCATGACGCCGTTTCCATCGGTGACCAGCGTCCAGTTCACGAGGTCGGTGTGGGCGAAGTGCACGCGGTCGGTGACCGCTGTCAGCGCCGGTGCCATGGTCGCGAGTCTAAGCACTGGGGGCGCCCCCGCTCGGGTGGAAGAGTAGAAACGAACACGTGGCTGAACTCAAACTGGGATACAAGGCGTCGGCGGAACAATTCCCCCCTCGAGAACTCGTCGAGCTCGGCGTGGCGGCTGAGCAGCACGGCTTCGACAGCGCAACCGTCAGCGACCATTTCCAGCCCTGGCGGCACAAGGGGGGCCACGCGCCCTTCTCGCTGGCGTGGCTGACGGCCGTCGGAGAGCGCACCGAGCGCATCGTGCTGGGCACCTCGGTGCTCACGCCGACGTTCCGCTACAACCCGGCGGTGATCGCGCAGGCCTTCGCGACCATGGGCTGCCTGTATCCGGGCCGCATCTTCCTCGGGGTCGGGACCGGTGAGGCGCTCAACGAGATCGCCACCGGCTACATCGGAGAATGGCCGGACTTCAAGGAACGCTTCGCGCGGCTGCGTGAGGCCGTGAAGTTGATGCGTGAGCTGTGGCTGGGCGACCGGGTGGATTTCGACGGCGAGTACTACCACACCAGGGGCGCGTCGATTTACGACGTGCCCGAGGGCGGCATCCCGGTCTACATCGCCGCAGGCGGCCCCGCGGTTGCCAAGTACGCGGGCCGGGCGGGCGACGGCTTCATCTGCACGTCGGGCAAGGGCGAGGAGCTCTACAAGGACAAGCTGATTCCGGCGGTGAAGGAGGGCGCCGAGGCGGCGGGCCGCAGTGTCGACGAGATCGACAGGATGATCGAGATCAAGATCTCCTATGACACCGATCCGAAACTCGCGCTGGAGAACACCCGGTTCTGGGCGCCGCTGTCACTGACCGCCGAGCAGAAGCACAGCATCGACGACCCAATCGAGATGGAGAAGGCCGCCGACGCGCTGCCGATCGAGCAGGTGGCCAAGCGCTGGATCGTGGCATCCGACCCCGACGAGGCCGTCGAAAAGGTCGGCGAATACGTGGGCTACGGCCTCAACCACCTCGTGTTCCACGCGCCCGGGCAGGACCAGCGCCGTTTCATGGAGCTTTTCCAGCGCGATCTGGAGCCCAGGCTGCGAAAGTTGGGCTGATTCAACACGCATGAGGCAGGCTGGAGACGTGCCCGACGGCAAACGGCAGGCTTCCAGCATCTACGTCACGTCGCCCGAAGGTGATACCGGTAAATCGACCATCGCGCTGGGCGTGGTGCACCGGCTGGCTGCGAGCGTCGCCAAGGTCGGTGTCTTCCGNCCCATCANGAGGCTCGGCGAAGACCGCGACTACATCCTCGANCTGCTGTTGTCCCAAGCCACCGCGGGTTTGCCCTACGAACAGTGCGTGGGGGTCAGTTACCAGCAGCTGCATGACGATCAGGAGGCCGCGATCGGCGAGATCGTCGATCGGTATCACGCGGTGGCCGACCAGTGCGACGCGGTCGTCATCGTCGGCAGCGACTACACCGACGTCGCCACCCCCACCGAGCTCAGCGTCAACGCCCGCATCGCGGTGAACCTGGGTGCGCCGGTGGTGTTGGCGGTACGGGCCAAGGCACGCACGCCCGACGAGGTCGCCCAGGTCGTCGAGCTGTGCCTCGCCGAGCTGGCCGCCCAGCACGCCCACACCGCCGCCGTGGTGGCCAACCGATGCGATCCGCCGGAGATGCCCGCGGTGGCGAAGGCGTTGGAGCGGTTCGCGCCGCACACGTATGTGCTCCCCGACGTGCCGCTGCTCGTCGCGCCGACGGTCGCGGATCTGCGGGGCGCGGTCAACGGCACGTTGATCAGTGGCGACGAGGCGCTGCTGGCACGCGAGGTCATGTCGGTCCTGGTGGCCGGGATGACGGCAGAGCATGTGCTGGAACGGCTGTCTGACGGTGCCGCAGTGATCACGCCCGGGGATCGCTCCGACGTCGTGCTGGCAGTGGCCAGCGCGCATGCCGCCGAGGGATTCCCGTCCCTGTCGTGTGTGATCCTCAACGGCGGCCTGCCGTTGCACCCCTCGATCGCGGCGCTGGTGTCCGGGCTGGGCCTGCGGCTGCCGATGGTGGCGACCACACTGGGCACCTACGAGACCGCCAGTGCGGTCGCGTCGGCGCGAGGACGGGTGACGATGAGCTCGACGCGCAAGATCGACACCGCGCTCGCGCTGATGGAACGCTACGTCGATGTCGGTGACTTGTTGGCACAGTTGTCGATTCCGATCCCGACGGTGATGACGCCGCAGATGTTCACCTACCAGCTGGTCGAATGGGCCCGCAGAGACCGCAAGCGCATCGTGTTGCCAGAAGGCTATGACGACCGGATCTTGCGGGCGGCCGGCCGGCTCCTGCGCCGGAGGGTGGCGGATCTGACCATCCTCGGTGACGAGGCGAGAATTCGTTCTCGCGCTGCCGAACTCGGTGTCGATCTGTCCGCGGCCGAGCTGCTGAACCCGGAGGACAGCGAGCTGTGCGATAAATTTGCCGAGCAATACGCCGAGATGCGAAAGCACAAGGGCGTGACGCTCGAACGGGCGCGCGAGATCATGGCGGACGGTTCCTACTTCGGAACCATGCTGGTGCACAACGGCATCGTCGACGGCATGGTTTCCGGGGCCGCCCACACCACAGCTCACACGGTGCGACCGGCGTTCGAGATCATCAGGACCAAACCCGACGTGTCGACCGTGTCGAGCGTCTTCTTCATGTGTCTTGCCGACAGGGTGCTGACATACGGCGACTGCGCGATCGTGCCAGAACCCACCACCGAGCAGTTGGCCGACATCGCGATATCGTCGGCGCGCACCGCCGAGCAATTCGGCATCGAACCGCGCGTTGCGATGCTGTCGTATTCCACGGGAACCTCGGGCACCGGCGCTGAAGTCGAAAAGGTCAGGGAAGCAACAAAACTCGTTCGTAACCGGGAGCCGAACCTGCTGGTCGACGGGCCGATTCAGTACGATGCCGCGGTCGACCCCACCGTGGCCGCGACCAAGATGCCGGATTCGCCGGTGGCCGGACGGGCGACGGTGCTGATCTTCCCCGACCTGAACACCGGCAACAACACGTACAAGGCGGTGCAGCGCAGCGCCGGGGCGATTGCGATCGGACCGGTCCTGCAGGGGCTGAACAAACCGGTCAACGACCTGTCCCGCGGTGCGCTGGTGGAGGATATCGTCCACACAGTGGCGATTACCGCTATTCAGGCGCAGGAGACGTCGTGACAGAGACGGTGCTGGTTCTCAACTCCGGCTCTTCATCACTGAAATATGCCCTGCTGGAACCTGATTCAGGTGAATCGCTGGCGGTGGGTATCGTCGAACAGATCGGGGAGGGCTCGTCGTCGGCGGAACTGCAGGTCGGTGACCAACGTTTGGAGCGCAGCTACCAGATAGCCGACCACGAGGCCGCCCTGCGAACCTCCTTCGACATGTTCGCCGAGGCCGGCGAGCATCTGGAGAAGCTCGGACTGATCGCAGTGGGCCACCGAATCGTGCACGGCGGCAGTAAGTTCTACCAGCCCACCGTGGTCACCGACGAGGTCATCGCACAACTCGAAGAGCTGTCCCCGCTAGCGCCGTTGCACAATCCGCCGGGGATACTGGGGATCCAGGTGGCCCGCAAGGTGCTACCCGACCTGCCGCATATCGCCGTGTTCGACACGGCCTACTTTCACGACCTGCCCGCAGCCGCCGCCACATACGCGATCGACCACGAAGTCGCCGACGTGTGGCAGATCCGGCGCTACGGGTTTCACGGGACNTCACACCGTTATGTCAGCCAGCAGGCCGCGCAGTTCCTGAACACCACGTGGGANTCGCTGAACCAGATCGTGCTCCATCTCGGCAACGGCGCGTCGGCGTCGGCGATCGTCGGTGGGCGGCCCGTCGACACGTCGATGGGGCTGACCCCGATGGAGGGTCTGGTGATGGGGACGAGGTCTGGCGACATCGATCCCGGCGTCGTGTTCTACCTATGGCGGACCGCGGCGATGGATGTCGGCAAGATCGAGGACATTCTCAATCGACGCTCCGGCGTGTACGGGCTGGCCGGTGCGATCGATTTCCGGCGGCTGCACGAGGAGATCGAATCGGGCTCGCAATCCGAGCGGGCCTCAGCGCAGTTGGCATACGACGTCTACATCCATCGGCTACGGAAGTACATCGGGGCGTACCTGGCGCTGCTCGGTACCACCCACGTGCTGACGTTCACGGCCGGCGTCGGCGAAAACGACGCCGCCGTGCGCCGCGACGCGGTCTCCGGCATGACCGGCCTCGGCATAGAACTCGACGAGCAGCTGAACAACAGCCCGGACAAAGGCCCTCGGCGCATCTCGGTGGAGACGTCGCCGACCACGCTGCTGGTCATACCGACCAATGAAGAGTTGGCCATCGCCCGCGCCTGCGCCGCCGTGTGTCGAGCGGGTCCGAAGACCGCCTAGAACGTGCTGGTGGGGCGCACGGCGTTGGCCATGTCCACCAACGCATAGCGATGCGCGCGGGTCGGCGCGACCCGTGCCAGTCCCCGCAACGACGCCTCGACACCCAGCTGCAGCCCGTGGCTGGTGAACGGGAAGCCCAGGATGTGGTTCGTACTGGGCTTGTTCTCGCCGATCCAGTCCAGCGCGGTGCCCAGCACCAACGCCCGGATCTGCAGGACCCGCGGCTCGGTGTCCGGCAGCGCTTCCACGCGGCGCGCGGCGTCACGGATCTGCTCTTCGGTGAGCTCGCCCATCGACCGGCCCGACAGCAACGCGACGGCGCTGGTCAGCCGTGCGGTGGTGAAGTAGCGCGATGTGGCAGGCACCGCGTCGAGCGTACGTACCGCGCCCTCGCGATCGCCCTCGGCCGATTTCGCCCGTGCCAGCCCGAAACCCGCGGAGATCACGTTGTTGTCGGTGCTCCAGACGGTGTCGTAGAACTTCACCTCGTCGGTATTGCCGGCCAACTCAGCCGTCGCCGCCAGCGCAAGCTTCGGTGCCAGCTCGCCCGGGAACGTGTTCAGCACTTCGGTGAAATGCTCTGTGGCCGAGTCATAGTCAGTCGTCAGCAGCTCCGACACGGCACGGAACCAGATCAACCGCCACTGCCAACCCACCCGCTCGGCCAATTCGTCGAGCTTGCGGGTGGCCTTTGTCACGTCGCCGAGGTCGAGCAGCGCGCGCACCTCCATCAGCGGGAGCTCCACGGACTGGGTGATGTCGATGCCTTCGGGGTCCAGCGCTCCATGCCGCGCGGCACGCAGTGAATCGAGCGTCTGCACCGGCTGGCTGAGCACCGTGGCCGACAGAACCGGCGCGGCGACATCGGCGGGGTCCACCAAAGGCACCGGCAGTGCGGTGACGATCTCCTTAGCCGTCAGCTTCTCCGAGTGCACCCGTCCGTCGAGGTAGACGTCGGTGTGTGCGACCAGCAGATCCACGCCGAACGTCGCCCGCGAGCGGCTGAAGATCGTCGACAGGCCCGGTCGCGGGGTTCCGCTGTCATGCGCGACGACTTCCCGCAGCACACCGAGCAACTGACCCGACATCTCCTCGGCGCTGCTGAATCGCCGCCTGGGGTCCGGATCTGTGGCCCGCCGCAGCAGCCGCGCGTAGGAGTCGTAGATGGTCAGCACCGGATCNTCCTCCGGCAGCCCTTCGATGTAGCGACCCTTGCGGGTCCGCAGGCTCAACGTCAGCGCGGCCAGCGTGCGCCCGACCGTGTAGATGTCGGTGGCGACGGTCGGCCCGGTCTTCACGATCTCGGGCGCCTGATAGCCCGGCGTGCCATACAGGTAGCCGTACGAGTTGATCGCCGACACGGCGCCGAGGTCGATCAACTTCAGCTGTTCCTCGGTGATCATGATGTTCTCCGGCTTGAGATCGTTGTACGCCAAGCCGATCGAATGCAGGTAGCCAAGGGCGGGAAGTATTTCCAGCATGTAGGCGATGGCCTGGGCTACCGGCAACCTTTCGCCCTTCGCCTGTTTGAGCGAACGGCCGCCGACATATTCCATCACGATGTAGCCGACCGGGTTGCCGTGCTTGTCGTCGTGTTCAACGAAGTTGAAGATCTTCACGATCGACGGATGCGCCACCTCGGCCAGGAACTGCCGCTCGGCCATCGCGATCGACTGGGCCTCCGCGTCGCCCGCGTGCACCAAACCCTTCAGCACCACCGGCCGCTCGTTGACGTTGTGGTCAACCGCCAGATACACCCAGCCAAGGCCGCCGTGGGCGATGCAGCCCTTGATCTCGTACTGACCGGCGACCATATCGCCCGCACTCAACTGCGGCAGAAACGAATACGTGCTGCCACAAAACGGGCACCAGCCCTCGCTGTGGGCCTCGCCTTCTGGCGTCGAGCGGCCCACCGGCCGGCCGCAGTTCCAGCAGAACCGGTTGGACTCGGCCACCACCGGGTTGGTCATCAACGCCGTGAGCGGGTCGATCTCGGGCACCCGCGGGATCTCGACCAGGCCCCCGCCGAGTCGTCGAGTCGGGGACAGCTGGCGCGTCACGGTCGTGTGGTCATCGGCATCCCCGGTGGTCGCGTCGGTGGTGTCGGTGCCGGCGTCCTCATCGAGCCGCGGCCGGAAGATGGCCTGCGTCGCCATCGGCCGCAGCGTCGACGACGAGTCCACGCCGAAGTCAATTCCGAAGGCCGCCGGCGCGGTGCCGACGTCATCTGTCTGCTCTTCCCGGTCGTTGCGGTCTGTCGGCTGTTCCCGCGAGCGCTCGTCGCGCACTTCGCCCGACTTCGAAGGCTCGGTCATCAGTCCGAATACCTCGCCGGCGGCGCGCTGGGAGCTGGGCCCAGGACGGAGAACCACTTGCGGTACAACGTATTCCACGTGCCGTCACGGCGAATCCGCTCGAGTGTGCCGTTGACGAAGCGCACCAGCCCGGTGTTCTGCAGATTGATCCCGATTCCGTATGGCTCGGTGGCCATATCCTGGCCGACGATGTGGAGATAGGGATCCTGCGACACAAGACCGGCCAGGATCGTGTCGTCGGTGCTGACCGCGTCGACCTGCCGCTGCTGCAGAGCGACGAGACAGTCGGCCCACGTCACCACCGACACGATGATCGGTGGCGGGCTGATCCGCTCGAGCCGCTTGATAGACGTCGTGCCGCTGGCCGCACAGACGCGCTTGCCGGACAGATCCGACGGAGCCGAGATCGCCGAGTCGCGCGGTGCCAGGATGCGCTGGTTGGCCATCAGATACACGCTGGAGAAGTTCACCTGCCTGCGCCGCTCACACGTGATGCTCATCGACTTGACGACGATGTCGACTTCGTTGTTCTGCAGGGCCGCGATGCGATCGGCCGACGACAGGATCCGGTACTCGACCTGCGACGGGGTGCCGAAGATGTCCCGCGCCACCTCGCCGGCGACGTCGACGTCGAACCCGGTGATCTCCCCGGTGATCGGGTCGCGGAAGCTGAGCAGATTGCTGCCGATGTCGAGGCCGACCAGCAGCCGGCCGCGCTGGCGGATGTTGGCGACCGCGGCATCAGCCTGGGCCGGATCGGTGAACGGACGCAGGCTGGCGGTCCGGTCACAGTTTTCGTTCTCGGCCGGCGGCGGGGCCGCGAGCGGAGGCAACTCCTGCATGTCCGCGGGCGTGGGTGCCGCAAGCGCCATTTGCGGATCGGTGGTCATCAATTGCGAACGCGTGCACCCGCTCAGCAGTGAGACGACCGCGGCGATGACGACGAACGCCTTCGCGCGAGCGCTCATCGGTGCTTTTTTCTTCTTCGCGCGAGCGCTCATCAGCGGTACTCGCTCATGCGTGGCCACAGCCCGACCGTCACCGCCACCGCGGCGACCACGCTGAGGATGACGGTGCCGACGGTGGCGCCCGAGAGCACACCGCGGGCGTTGAGGATGTCGTCACGCAGCTGGCGGCGGCTTTCCTGGATGCCGTTGTCCAGCGCCTTTTCCAGTTCTTCGAACGCGGGGGTGGAATCCTCCTCACCGGTGCCCAGCGCCACCTGGGTCGCGGCCTGGTAGTTGCCGACCGCGATGTAGGAATTGATGCGCTCGTCGGCCTGGCGCCAGCGGCTCAGCAATTCGTCGGCCTGCTGGAGGTCCGCCTTGTCGATCGCGTCCTTGCGCGAAAGGTATTCGGTGATCTCCTTGTGCATCATATCGATCCGCTGGTAGTAGGACTGTTTGCGGACGTCTTCGTCACCGCGCCGGATCAACGACAACGTCTCATCGGCCCGGGCCTGCTGCGCGGTGATCGCAAGGGTTGTCACCGTCTTGAGGGAATACGCCGCCGTGTTTTTGGCGTCCCTGCTGTTGGCGGTGGAAATCGCGAGCACCGTGCTCACCCATATCACCATAATCAGCACGGCCAGCCCGCCGGCGACGAAACCGATGTTGAGGCGTCGCTGTGTTTTTCGCGCGAGCCACCGGTTGGAGAACGCGCCGAACAGCAGCGTGGTCAACACGATCCCGATCACCGGCGCGGGGATGCGCGTGGACCCGGACGTCTCGGCGTCCACGTGGGCCGAGGTCACCTCGTAGAGTCGCTGCGCATCCGGCAGGATCATCGTCTGCATCATCGACGACGCCTCGGACAGATACGACGACCCGACCGGGTTGCCGGCCCGGTTGTTCGTACGTGCGGTTTCGATCAGCCCGGTGTAGACGGCCAGGCGGGCGTTGATACGGCCCAGCAGTTGCTGCATCGCTGGATCGGTCAGCCCGCTCGACGCCTGCGTCAACGCGACCGCCGCGTCGCTGATGGCCTGCTCATATCTCTGCCGCACGTCGCGCGGCTCGGCGCCAGCGATGAACGCGGTGGCCGCCGCGGCGTCAGCCACCGACAACGTCGTGTAGAGCCGTCCGGCCGCGAAGGCCAGGGGCTCGGTGTGGTTCAGCACGGTGGTGAGCGCTTGCTGGCGGCTGTTGATCGTCGTGGAGGTGGCGAACGCACTGGCCACCACCAACGCAATCAGCACCACGCCGCTCAGCAGGATGCGCCCGGGGGTCGTGGACATGAACCACCAGCGGGGATGGGCCGGATGAACCGGCGACCGCGAAGCCAGTGGCTCGGTCGACGGATGCGCCAGCTCCATGGTCACCGGTCGCCCCTCTCGCAATGTATAAGCGAATTCTAAGAGCAGTCGTTGCCGCTCGGGTTGGTTCGAACCGCCATATCCTGAACACGTGCGAGGCGACGGTGACGGCTGGGTGATGTCCGACACAGGCGCCCGGTTCTGGGGCCGGCACGGGGCGGCGGGTTTGCTGGTGCGTGCGCCGCTGCCGAACGGGGCGCCAGCTGTGCTGCTGCAGCACCGCGCGCCCTGGAGCCATCAGGGCGGGACCTGGGGCCTGCCCGGCGGCGCACGCGACAGCCACGAAACCGCCGAGCAGGCCGCGGTGCGTGAAGCCCACGAAGAGGCCGGGCTGCCGGTGGAGAAGGTGGTCGTGCGTGCCGCCGTCGTCACCGCCAGGGCGAGGGGCAGTCACTGGACCTACGTCACCGTCATCGCCGACGCGCCGCATCCGCTGGAGACAGTGCCGAACATGGAAAGCGCCGAGCTGCGGTGGGTCCTGGAGGAGCAGGTGAACGAACTGCCGCTGCATCCGGGGTTTGCGGCCAGCTGGCACCGGCTGCGCTCCGAGGTGGCCAGCGTGCCGACGCAGCCCGGTCTGCCACGGACCGTCGAACTCGAGTCCGGGGAGTTCGTGTGGTGCACACCCGCCGAGCCCGGCGAGAGGCCCTCGCCGCTCTCCGGCCGCATCAACTCGCTGCTGCAAGCGCCGCGCTGAGCCGCTGCGCGGCGGCGCGCGGGTCATCGGCCCCGGTGATCGCCCGGACCACCACGACTCGGCGGGCCCCCGCTGCGAGCACCTGCGCGAGCCGGTGCTCGTCGATGCCGCCGATCGCGAACCACGGCTTGTCGCCGCCCATCGCCGCTGCCGCCCGCACCAGGGCCAGGCCCGCCGCCGGGCGCCCCGGTTTGGTCGGGGTCGGCCAGCACGGCCCCACNCAGAAGTAGTCCACCTCCTCGGTCAACGCCACAGCGGCCTGGCCCGGGTCGTGGGTCGACCGGCCGATCAGCGTCGATGGCCCGACGATCTCGCGCGCGACCGGCAACGGCAGGTCGTCCTGCCCGAGGTGCAGCACGTCGGCGCCGGCCGCGTGGGCGATGTCGGCGCGGTCGTTGACCGCCAGCAGCGCGTCGTGCCGCCGCGCGGCGTCGGCGAGCACCTCAAGGGCGGCCAATTCGCCGCGCGCCTCCAGCGGGCCGAACCGCTGCTCGCCGACCGAGCCCTTGTCGCGCAACTGGATGATGTCCACGCCGCCCGCCAGCGCGGCGTCGGCGAACCGCGCGAGGTCGCCGTGTTCGCGGCGGGCGTCGGTGCACAGGTACAGCCTCGCTTGCCGAAGACGCGAGGCGAGCCGGTCGCGAGCTGGGTGCACACCGCGACGCTAGCGACTAGCGTGGATGGCCGACACGGGAGTCCCCGGAGCGGGACTGAGAGTGGGCACAGCGACCTGCCCTTACCGTCACACCTGATCCGGGTCATGCCGGCGAAGGGAGAGGAATGTCTACTGATCGCGTCGCCGTGATCGGCGGTGGCGTCATCGGACTCGCCGTCGCGCGCCGACTGGCGCTTTCCGGCCTGAAGGTGCGCGTTCACCGCACCGAGCAGCTGGGCTCGTCCTGGGTGGCCGGCGGGATGCTGGCCCCGCACAGCGAGGCCTGGCCCGGCGAAGAACGGCTGTTGCAGATCGGGCTGGAGTCGCTGGCGATGTGGCACGACTCCTCCCCAGCGGGATTCCTCGCCGACCTGCCCGACGACGTCGTGACCGCTCACGAATCGCTGGTGGTCGCGGTTGACCGCGCCGACGCCGCCGATCTGCGCACGGTCGGGGAGTGGCTGGCCGCGCAGGGCCACCCGGTCACCTTCACCACCAGCGCCCGCGACGTCGAGCCCCTGCTGGCCCAGGGCATCAGGCACGGTTTCCGCGCCGTCACCGAGCTTGCCGTCGACAACCGGGCGGTGGTCTCAGCGCTGGCCGCGCACTGCGAGCGGCTGGGGGTCGAGTGGGCGCCGCCCGTCGCGGACCTGGCCGAGGCGGGCGACGCCGACGCGCTCGTCATCGCCAACGGCGTCGACGCCCCGACGCTGTGGCCCGGCCTGCCGATAAGGCCCGTCAAGGGCGAGGTGCTGCGGCTGAGGTGGCGGCCGGGCTGCATGCCCGTGCCGCGGCGGGTAATCCGGGCGCGGGTGCACGGGCGTCAGGTGTACCTCGTGCCCCGCGTCGAGGGGGTCGTCGTCGGCGCCACGCAGTACGAGCACGGCCGCGACACCGCACCCGCGGTGACCGGGGTGCGCGAACTGCTCGACGATGCGTGCACGGTGATGCCCGCGCTGGGCGAGTACGAGCTCGCCGAAGTGGCGGCCGGCCT
>JGI26341J46601_10000497_pt1 | contig 12193 bp, 5 predicted proteins | sample BogFormECP12_OM3_FD_46601 | JGI IMG/M metagenome (IMG submission 46601) | reverse complement strand
TGGGATTAGCTGCGCCCGATCATACCGTACCCTACGGGACGGTTCTTTCGAGGGACGCTTTCCCAGGCACTTCGTGCCAGGCTACGATCGGTGTTGTCCCTGCGGGACGCGCTTGCAGACATTTCGCAACAGCATCTAGCCAACAAACAATCGCGGATCTGGAAGTTACCCAGTCGTTAGCCGAAGTTTCGCCTATTCCAGGACCGTATTCGAGTGTAGTATCAGAGAAGTGTGTTCGGACCGAGAGGATCGGAATTGAAGGCGGGAGGCGGCTTGCAGCGGTAATGGTTGCGATCGGGCGTGCTTAGATAATTACGCTCTTCACGATCGTGCAGTCGGTAACCGGAGCCTTCAGTAACCAAATAGCGGGGAGCAGGCTTTTGTGAATGACGGCCAGACGACCGGTAATGCCAGGGTGATGGGATTCCACACCACCCGCTGGGATTTGGTGCTTAATTCCGGGAATATTGACTCTCCCGACTTCGGGAAAGCCTTAGCAGAACTTTGTTCCATTTATTGGTACCCTCTGTATGCATTCGCTCGGTACAAGGGGCTGGCAGAACACGACGCGCAGGATTTAACCCAGAGCTTTTTTCTTTATCTGTTGGAAAAGAGATCATTAAAGGAAGTTCATCCTGAGAAAGGGCGATTTCGTTCTTTCTTATTGGCGTCATTTCAAAATCACATTTCTGTGGACCGGCAACGCGCCTGTGCCGCAAAGCGGGGAGGTGGCTGTGACATGGTTTCCCTCGATGCGCAAGCGAATCACGAGCGAGATCGGCTCGAACCGACTGACGATCTGACAGGCGAAACCGTGTTTGATGCCCATTGGGCCAAGTTCTTGCTTGAGAGAGTCACGATGCGACTGGCGGAAGAATACCAATCGGCAGGCAAGGCGAATGTTTTCGAGCGACTTCGCGTTTACTTGAGCATTACCGGGATCGAGGATGGGGATTCTTACGAAGAGGCTGCGCAGGAACTAGGGATCGGCGTGGGGGGAGTGAAGACCCAAGTTTGCCGGTTACGCAAACGATTTGCCACGTTCTTGCGTTACGAGGTAGCCCAAACTGTGCTTGACCCCGGCGAGATTGACGCGGAGATCCACGCGCTCTATGAGGCGCTAGTCGCGACTGAAGGACGGCTCAGTACATGAACTCCGGGCTTGAACAGCAGCCAACGCAGCCAGAAGGAGATGCCAGGGCCGGGAGTGACAGTGATCCAAAGCTGGCTTGCAGGTCGTGTGGGGGTGAGTTGGACGAGGGCAGCCTGTTACCCCTCTGCCCAGCCTGCTTGTTGCAGGCGCCGGCACAGCGAGTCAGCAACACGCAAGGCCAAGAACGTGAGGGTCAGCGCACCGCTGCCCTATCTGGGCCGGCGAGTCACCGTTTTGCGCACTTCGAAGTAGAAATCGGTCCGGATGGGAAACCGGCTCTGCTAGGCCAAGGGGCGATGGGAGTGACTTACAGGGCGATAGACACGCTTCTACGTCGCCCCGTGGCACTGAAAGTGATCTCCTCTCGACTGCTTGAGAATGAGTCGCTGAAAACCCGATTCGTCAGGGAAGCCAGGGCCGCAGCCTCCCTCAGGCATCCGAACATTGCCTCGGTGTTTTATCTTGGATCGACCGAGTCATCCTATTTTTATGCGATGGAGTTGGTGACGGGAAGGACTCTCGAAGAAATCATCGCTGCCCGGAGTCCCATCGATCTGATGGCAGCCTTGGAAATCATCGCCCAGGTCGCCTCCGCACTGGCTGCGGCTCATCAAGCTGGTCTTGTGCACCGCGATATCAAACCAGCTAACCTGATNGTCTCTTTCGACGAGAGAAATCGTCCGACCGTTAAGGTGATCGATTTCGGCCTTGTCAAGGTAACCGCGGAGGTTTCCGACGACTCCTCCGTGTCGGAGCCCGGCGTATTTCTGGGAACTCCACGTTACGCGAGTCCGGAACAGTTCGGCGGCGGGGGGGTGGACATTCGGTCGGACATCTATGCTCTTGGGATTGTTCTCTGGGAGATGCTCACTAAAACTGCGCCGTTTAGTGGTTCCACGGCTCAGATTGCCGGTCAGCATCTCCAAGCTTCTTTGCCCATCAGGCAATTGATGCATTTGCCGCAGCCAGTTGTTGCGCTGTTAACACATCTCTTAGAAAAGAACCCCAGCGATCGACCACAAACGCCCGAAGAATTATTGACGATTTTGAAGGTAACAATGAGAGCGCTGGACGCTCCCCAAGCGACTCAGCCGCCGGAAAAGGCCCGAATTTCACCGCCCGCGGCGCGGACGCGGAGGTCACGCCGAGGCACTCATCCGAGCGGGGCCTTCGGTCGGAAGTTGTTGCTCGAGCCTTGGGATTTCAGGCCACTTCTGAAAGAGAAGCTCAAAGGTTTTACAGGTCGAGAGTGGCTTTTCCAGGAGATTGATGAGTGGCGTGCGCGAGGCTCTTCGGCCGTGCTCTTGATCGTCGGGGAGCCCGGCGTAGGTAAATCAGCCATCGTCGCGGCACTGGTTCATAGAAATGGCAAAGTCCTCGGGTACCACTGCTGTCGGGCTGACACACCCGCCACGCTGGAGCCAGCGGGCTTCGTACGCAGTCTGGCCGCTATGTTCTCGGCGCGGCTGGATGACTACGCGGCGATGCTGGGAGGGTCCAGTATCGTCGACGCCCTTCGACGCTCTGACACTGACCCGATCAGCGCGTTCGAGGCTGCCATCCTTGGGCCCTTTCACAAAATTAAGCCGCCCGAGGGAGGCCGGTGTTACCTGCTCATTGACTCCCTCGATGAAGCCCTAACGCGCATACACCGACCAACGATCGTTGACGTGCTTTCCACCCGGCTCGACCGTTTGCCACCGTGGCTAGGTATCGTTTACACCACGCGGAACAACCCGAGCGTGCTCAGCCAATTAGGCGGCTCGCGCGCTCGAATCCTCAGCGCCCAAGATCCAAGAAACCGAGACGATGTGCGCCGCTTCATCCGGTACCGCCTCGCCCAACCGAACCTGCAGGAACAGGCGAAGGCTAGCGGCAAGATTCTTGCAGAACTTGAGGAGGACCTACTCAGATCCAGTGCAGGCAACTTCCTGTTTGTCACAACTGCGCTCAATGCAGTCGAGAGCGGGCAACTCAGCTTCGGTCAGATAGAAAATCTGCCGCCCGGCTTGAGCAGCCTTTACGAGATTTTTTTCCACCGGTTGTTTCGCGATGCAGAAGTGGATTTTGGCGTTTCGCGCCGGATCCTGGAAACGATGGTGGCCGCCCGCGAATCGCTGACTCGGGAACAGATCGCGGCCGCCGCCGGCTTGGACGCCGAAGATGAACTTCCGTCGATCCTCTCTCGCTTAGCCTCGTTCGTGCCAGCTTCCGAGGGTCGCTATGCTTTCTTCCACAAATCGCTGTCTGACTGGCTAACGGGCTGGGATACGCGGCACGACCAGCCATTTGCCGGACCGTACCACGTAAATCTGCAAAAGGGCTGGATCCGACTGGCGAACTGGTGTTGGNCTGAATACCAGCGTGGCTTCCCGANCATTTCTTCGTACTGTTTGCGGCATCTTCCAGCCCATCTGCGCCAAGTCGGTCGCGACGACGCTTTGTGGACTGTGCTGAGCGATTTTAATTTCCTCCAAGGCAAATTGGAGGCTACGGATTCGGGAGCTCTTATCGCAGACTTCGAATATTTGCCTGAGTGCGACGACTTGCGGCTGGTGCAGTCGGCTGTCCGGCTTTCAGCGCATGTTCTAGCGCGCGACCACCGCCAATTGGCGGGACAATTGACAGGCCGTTTGCTCGGCAATCCGGCACCCACCATTCAATTCTTGCTAAAGGGCGCCGCTGAGAGCAGATCCTGGCCTTGGCTCCGGCCTTTGACGGCCAGCCTTGCTCCACCCGGTGGTCCGATGATCCGCACGTTCGAAGGCCATACGGACTGGATCCGTGCCGTGGTCCTTGCTCCCGACGGGCGCTGCGCCGTCTCGGGCTCGTGGGACAGAACGTTGCGAGTGTGGGACTTGGAGAGTGGCAAATCGGTACGCACCCTTGAGGGCCATTCGGACTGGGTCAACGCCGTGGCGGTAACACCCGATGGCGACCGCGCCATCTCGGGGTCGGCCGACCGAACGCTGCGGGTGTGGGACTTGCAGAGTGGCCAATCGGTCGGGATCCTGGAAGGCCATACGGACCGGCTCAATGCCGTGGCGGTAACGCCCAATGGCGGTCGCGCCGTATCAGCCTCTGCTGACCGAACGCTGCGGGTGTGGGACTTACAAAGTGGCCAATCGGTCGGGACCCTGGAAGGTCACACGGACGGGGTCAACGCCCTGGCGGTTACACCTGATGGCAATTACGCCATATCAGCTTCGTCTGATCATTCGTTGCGGGTGTGGGATTTGGAGAGTGGCCGATTGGTGCGCACGCTCGAAGGCCATACGGACTCGGTTAATGCTGTCGTAGCAACGCCCGACGGGCGCCGCGCCGTCTCGGGGTCGGCTGACCATACCCTGCGGATATGGGACTTAGAGAGCGGCCAATCGGTGCGCACGCTTGAGGGCCATACAAATAGCGTCACTGCCGTGGTTCTAATGCCTGACGGGTACCGCGCCATATCGGGGTCGGCTGACCACACGCTGCGGATGTGGGACCTGGAGGGGGGCCAATTGGTGCGAACGCTCGCCGGCCATACGGATTGGGTCACTGCTGTCGTGGTAACGCCCGACGGGCGTCGCGCCATCTCGGCCTCGGCTGACCACACCCTGCGGATGTGGGACTTAGAGAGAGGCCAATCGGTGCACGCGCTCGAAGGCCAAACGGATAGCGTCACTGCCGTGGCGCTGATGCCCGGCGGGCGCCGCGCTGCCTTGGTTTCCGATTACCACGTGCTGCGGGTGTGGGACCTGGAGAACGGCCAATTGCTGCGGGCGCTCGAAGGCCATACGGACTGGGTCACCGCCGTAGCCGTAACGCACGATGGGCACCGCGCCATCTCGGGGTCGGCCGACCATACCCTGCGGATGTGGGACTTGGAGAGCGGACGCTCGGTGCGTACCCTAGCAGACCATACGGACCTGGTCAGTGCCGTAGCCATAACACCGGACGGGCGCCGCGCCATCTCGGCCTCGGCTGACCATACGCTGCGGATATGGGACTTAGAGAGCGGCCAATCAGTGCACACGCTCGAAGGTCTGGTGGACCTGGTCGGCGCCGTTACGGTAACGCCTGACGGGCGGTGCGCCTTGTGGGGATCGAGTGCCGGGGCGCTGCTGGTATGGGATTTGCAGATTGGCGAAACGGTGCGCGTCCTCGAAGGCCATGCGGGCTGGGTTACTGCCGTCGCAATAACACCCGACGGACGCCGGGGTATGTCGGCCTCGGCTGGGGGGACACTGCGGCTCTGGGATTTGAAAAGCGGCCAATTGTTGCGCACGCTCGAAGACCACGCGGACCCGGTCAATGCGGTGGCGGTGACACCCGATGGCCAGCGCGCCATTTCGGCCTCGTCCGACCATACGCTGCGGGTGTGGGACGTCGAAACCGGGAACCGCCTCGCAGCCTTCACCGGCGAGGGGCCCGTGTTGCGCTGCGCTATTGCGCCAGACGGGCGAACGATTGTCGCAAGAGAAAAATCAGGCCGAGGGCATTTCCTGCGGCTGGAAGGTTTGGACTAAATTCTGACATTTTATGGCCTCGCACTTGCCTCGCTTGATCGCTTCTCCAACTGAGGAAGTCGATTATCAGGAGACTTCTTTCAGCGTCGACGCCATCGCGCGAAACATTTGCAACACGTGGGAGGAAGCTATGACCAATCCTGCCTTCGACGTTGTCGTTATCGGCAGCGGAATGTTTGGCGCATATTGCGCTGACAAGCTATTCCGGGATCCGAAGGTGAAGCGTACGCTTCTGCTCGAGGCAGGCGTATTTCTTGTCGCTGAGCACTTTCAAGATTTGCCAAACATCGGATTGCAGGTGCCTTGGCCTATGGATCCAGCCAACGACAATGGCCAGCCAAGGGAACTTGTTTGGGGAATACCGTGGCGAGGGAATACTAGTTTTGTGGGGACCCCGTACTGCGTGGGCGGCAAATCCGTTTACTGGGGAGGCTGGTGCCCCAAGCTGACGAGCGCGAATCTAGCGACATGGCCACCGGCCGTAGCCCTATATTTGAAAGGCCACTATCATTTTCTAGAAGAGCAGCTCGGAGTGTCGGCACCGACCGACTTTATCCAAGGTAAATTCTATCAAGCACTGCAAGACAAAGCTCAAACTGTCCGCCCTAAAGTTCTCGGACTCACTGCCGTTGAACCACCGCCTCTCGCGGTGTTGGGGCGTGGTCCCGCCTCCGGTTTGTTCAGTTTCAATAAATACAGCAGTTTGCCATTATTGATCGGCGCCATCCGAGATGCGATAGCAGAGCATGGTGGCGATAATGCGCGCCGCCGGCTGTTCCTTGTCCCCAGGGCGCACGTTGTGAAACTCCACACATCCGGTGGGATCGTTCGGCGTATCGAAGTCTTCGTCAACCGACAACAGCGCTTCCTCGACATCGCTCCGGGGTGTGCGGTCGTACTCGCACTTGGGGCGATCGAGTCAACTCGGATCGCGCTCGAGTCGTTTCCAACTACGCCAAACCCGGCAGATGAAAAAATGGGCCGCAATCTAACCGTTCACATGCGCTCGACAACGACGGTTCAGATCCGGCGCTCAGCGTTGGAGACGCCGGGCAACCCGCTTAAAGATAAATTGCAAACTGCGGCACTGCTGGTGCGCGGCGAGACCAGCGATGGCCATTTTCACTTGCAGGTCACGGCCGCCGATGATCGTGAGGGAGATTCCGATAGCTTGCTGTTTCGCATGGTTCCAGATATCGACCTACTGAAAAAAATCCTTGATGCGCAGGATGCCGAGTTCGTGGCGGTGACCTTTCGCGGCTGCGCCGAAACAAAGGGAGTCAAAGATCAGCCGGTCGGCAATCCAGCGCTTCGATGGATCAATCTGAGCCCATTTGAGCGGGATGAGTTTGGGTTCAGGCGCGCTTTCGTGAACTTGGCAATCAATGCTGCGGAGGCACGGTTGTGGAATGCCATGGACGCTGCCACGGTCGAATTTGCTCGCAAGCTTGCCGACGATCACAATACGGCGATCAGATTGATTTCGTCATCAAGAGACGGCTTGGGCACTACCTATCACGAATCGGGAACGCTCTGGATGGGCGATGATCCAGCGACCTCCGTCACCGATTCCAACGGTCGTTTCCACCATGTCGCGAATGCCTACTGCGTCGATCAGGCACTATTCCCATCTGTCGGCTCCGCGAATCCGACGCTGACCGGCCTGACGCTAACGCGTAAAATCGCGGAGCATATCGCAAGTTTATGATAGCGGCTGTTCAGGAACCCAAACTTTGACCTCCATCGGAGCCAGCCCAACGGGCAGAGCTGAAGCATCGCCGGTGCCGGTAAGTTGGTCTCCGGAGAAAAAGCGTGCATCGGAAATGGCCCTGACGGTAGCGGAACCAGCCTTGCCCAGGTTACTATAGGCGACTAGCATTCGACGCGGATGGCGGTTCAGATCGGGATCTTGCAGAACCAGGCCGTCAAACGGTGTTCGCGTACTAGTGTTGGCGACCACGAGCACTTCGACGTTACTTAACACGCGGGAGACGGCGACCAAGCCGCCCGTCCCCGATGAATAGCCGAAATCCCGGCCATTTGCGGAAACTTGGCGGAAATAAAGCCGGCCGAAGCGCAACGCAGGCTGCTCCTGCCGAAGCCAGCTGAGAGTTTTGATCTGAGTATAGAAATAACTTTGGTTGTCAAACGCGTTAGGCTTGCCCCATAACGCTTCGCGCACCGATTGTTCAGGATGCAAGTCGTTCTTATCGACGGTGCCCTGCAAACCTTGTTCGGTCCCATAGTAGATCGCCGGGATCCCTTGCAGGCAGAATAATACCGCCAATCCCATCGTCACCTGCTCCGGTGGCGTTGACGGCTGATTAAATCGTTGAGCCTGGTCATGGTTGTCGAGGAACGTCACAAAATATTGCCCGGCTTCGCCATGCGAACTGATGAGCGTGTCTTCGACTTGTTTGCGGCGTTCGAAAACGCCAGGGAGTTCCGCAACGTCGCGCATAGCTTTGACGATATCCGTAACTTTAAAGAAAAGAGGGTAGTCAAGAGCGGCATCGATACCAAAACCGGTCTTATTCGGACTGTGTCGTCCCACGAATCGGTTAATTGTTTCCTCGCTATCGTAGATTTCGCCGAACGTGAGAAAGTTCCGTTTCCCTAGTGCCTGAGCAAATTCTCGAATTGCGTTGCCGAAGGATTCAATGGCTGGGGGCGATATATGTTTAGCCGTGTCGATGCGGAAACCATCAAAATCGAATTTTGCGATGAGGTACTGGTAGGCGTGGACCAAAATATTCAACACAGGTCTTGGGCCGTACCTGGATCGGACAGCCGCCAAGCTGCTCGGAGCCGCGTCATATTCGACCACCAGTTGCCGCTGTTGAACGAAATCGCCTTTCACGAAGCCTTCTGGTGACGGCGCATAGCTTAGGGTGTTGCCGCGGCACCGGAAGAATGTCTTTTCCTGCAAATCACGTGGATAGACGGCATCGTCCGGCGAGAGATGTGTACCGGGAGGAATCTGATCCTGCCAATCACTTCGCGGGAAGCCATAACCGTTCAGCCACTGAATGGGAGGTTCTTCGCCAAGAGGCGCATCCATCACGACGGGGTCGTCGAATTTGTCAACGACCTGCCCATGGTAAACATAATCGAAGACCCGGGCTGCGTGATTAAGTACCATATCAAGAACAACAAAAATGCCCCGCGCATGTGCCTGCGCGATCAATTCTGCCAGTTCTCTCTCGGCACTCGCTAATGTCCCGTCTGACCCAAANCGTTCATCGATGTGCAAAAAGTCCTGAGTGTCGTATCCGTGGTAGTTGTATTGCCAGTCCGGACGCGGGTTCTTCAGAACCGGAGAGAGCCAGATTGCTCCTGCTCCCAAGTCTTGTAAGTAATTGAGCTGAGCGGTTACCCCTTTAAACGTGCCTCCTTGACGATAATCGTATTGCTGGTTCCAGGGCCATTTCGGCGGCGTCTGGTCATTCGCGAATCGATCGAGCACCAAAAAGTACATCCAGCAGTCGCGCCAATCGACTGGCGATGGAAATGGGTACCGCACGGGTACGACGGTCCCGTTGACGGTCACTTCTCGCGTCGCCCTTTTGCTAGCCGCAGCGCAAGCCTGGGCAAACGTATCGGCAATCTCGGGGCCAAAAATCTCCATCGGACCGCCGCTGCTCTCACCAACGGTGATTCGACGTTGAGAACTCGCAGGCGTTGATACCGAAGAGCCGCCAGTTGCCGGCGAGGATACCGCACTCGGCGCTGCCCCNCGATTGCCACGCNTCGCGATTTGCGCTTCGATCGCGGCCTCTGTTTTCTCGTCGACCAGCCCGGTGACTTTCAGACTGCTTTCTCTCTGGCACTCCCGCGCAACCTCCCGCGTTGCCGGACCAAAAAACTTCCTATCGAGCTCAGAGGCCGAAATGCTAAAGCCGAGCGCAAGCAATTTGCGGTGAAGGTCTGCTACCTCATCACCAGACGCTCCTACGGATAAATTTGGATTTTTCATGTTANCCGCGCCACGATGGTGCAAGTTCTACNAAATTAGCCTATCGAGTCACCCGGCGGCAGGCGCCAAACAGTCGGGTGACCGCATAGATCCNTCCGGTACAGCACCGGCCGCACAGCGTTCGCAAGGCTCCCATCGCGATCGCAAGATTTCCTCAAGAACCCCTTTTATTTGGTGGATGAATCTTATCCATTGACCACTGGGCGTCGGTTTCCTCGACGTTTTCGCCTAGAAACCTTCCGAGAAACGACGGACTTATCAGGTTGGGTGAAGTCAAGTTTGACAAATGATCGAGGATCCCGTGCGTCAAACTGAACACGCTCGAACACTCGAAAGAAGTGGTTATCTTCAGGATCCTTTTCGGTAAACGCGGTAGTTGCATCGACTCCCACATAGAGAGTTGTCGGTTCTCCTCCCAAAGACACCAAGAGCCCTTTATAGGCTCCCAGTGCGGCCGTTCCGACAATACCACCCGTTACGAGTGGCGTGATAAGGTCTGCTGTTGTGGTAAGAGTTCCCCCGAGAACCGAATAGGCGTCGGCCATGACCCGGTAGTCAAGAATCAGGGCGAAGGGACCTGGCTGCGCGTGACCATTTAATAGACCTATGCCTTCTACGACAGCGTTAACCGTATTTGCGCCATATAACACTCCGGTCTGTGCTGAAGCGAGAAGCGGTACGCGAATGACATTGGCCGCTAACCCCAGCAATCCCGTATTTGCGGATGCTAAATTTCTAGGCTCAGGGAATTTTCTCGGCAAGGGTGCGCCTTTTCCTTGGAAAAGGATCAAGTCTTCGACTTGCGCTAGAGCTGCTGCTCGAAGCTTAGCAAGCTTAAGACCCGTGTGTAAACTACTCTCATATGCGACTTGGTTTGGGGTCAGTGAAAACGGCGCGGAGATTTCGACGAAAGGTTTTGTCAAACCTTCCGGAATGGTAAAAGTTTCCAGATTAAACGTATCATCGGGAATATTACTTGGATTATCTAATATGATAGCCGGAAAGATCTTCTGGGCTACTCTGACCGTCGCGGCCACTTTTCGGACCTCATCGTTAATACCTTTCCAAATCGTCTCATTCCAAAAATTACTCATGGGCTTGCTTTCTCTTTCTTGTTTTGGCTTATTGCTAAGCGGACATACTGCGTTACAAAATCGTTGTTAGTTTTTTCCCGAGAACAGTTTCGAAGATTTGCTAAAGAGTTACATTGATGCAAAACGCTATCGGCTGCCGGCTGAAAGTTCCAGCCAGCTTTAACACGCCGAGGCGTTGAATTTGGGGGTCTCACGAGGCCCTTTCAAGAACCGCTTCGTGAAGAATAATGGGGGATTACAGAATAGAGAAAGCTCGCCCTTTAGTCAATCTGTAAAAATAATCTTAAACCGCGACGGCAAAGCTTAACCAGCTACCTGGCCTGCGTTATCAACCATTGAAGCAAATTTGTGAAACCGTGTCCCGGCAGTTCGTAAGGCTGGACTTCGGTCACTCGTCGGATTGGCACCGTGGGATCGCGACAAGCTGAAGTTGATCGTTCGGGGACCGGCACCCAATGAGTAAGAAGCGCTTCGAAGGCCGTTGATTTTTCGGCAGTTCGCTAGCAGTTACGATTTCAACGACAGGCCCGGAATACTTCCTGGATATGAATTGGAAGAGATACTCGAACAGTTTCATAGATTTTTAGATTCTGGTTTGGATTTTTTCTTTGTTTGCAAAAGCTAACGAAGAAGTGATGTAACGGTGTGAACCAGAGAATCGCTGTGGATGAAGGCCACTAACTGACCCATTCCGTAGACCGTCGCGCCAACGCCGAAGGCACTTGCGATCAGAAACAGACTGCTCTCGAATCCTCGCTTCACGGGCGATATGGCTCTGGAAGTTAACTTCCAGAGACGAGACTCGGATTCGCGGCAGGCGGTTCGAGTTTTGCCCGCGACAGGTTGCGCCATCCTGCGCGGCGTTAGAGGACGCTCGGATTTCGGGTTTTCAGAAGAAAACTGAATATTTGATCAGATTTCCCCGTTGGAACGCTGATCTTGTCCGGGTTCGGACACGGCGCAGGCTGAGAATAAAAGGATTGAGAACTTTTCGAAAACCGACTATAAAAAGCCCGCGGCCGTGGGCAGTCGTTTTCGGAAAGAAGATGCTTACCGGTATCTGCGGCCAGTTTTTGGTAACGCAATAAGATTCCTGCCTCTCATGCGCGACGATCGCTGCCGATCATGCGCATTCTTACGGGCAGGGGCTGCAGGAATGCCGCAGCATTAAGATCAGCCGGTCTGAAGCGCTCGGGCGGTGATTCTATCGGTCGAGGCATTGATCAGACCTTATTCATCCGATCAACTACTCTTGGCTTCAGCTCAATAACCTCATGAGCATCTCGCCGACAAGATTCGGATTCGCCTTTCCTTTGGAGAGCTTCATTACCTGGCCCTTCAGGAAGTTGATTGCGGCAGCTTTGCCGGCCCTATAATCTTCTACCGACTTCGGATTCGCGGCGATCACCTCGACGCACAGCGATTCGATCGCTCCGAGATCGCTCTCCTGTTTCATCCC
>JGI26341J46601_10000495_pt1 | contig 12233 bp, 9 predicted proteins | sample BogFormECP12_OM3_FD_46601 | JGI IMG/M metagenome (IMG submission 46601) | reverse complement strand
AGTCCCTTGCGCGGTTCGAGGCCATGCGGATTGACAAACAGGGTTCTTTCCATGCCAAGTTGACGAGCGAGCGCGTTCATCTGGGACGCAAATACTTCCTCTGCCCCAAGTTCGCGGAGGCGATCGTCGCCCTTCTGACGGAGCGCTCCGCCGACATAGTAGGCGAGTGTTGCGGCGGCGATGTTATCGGACTGCATCAGTGCTGCGTAAAGCAAGTCGCGGTAGCTCATCAGGTCATTGGCCTGTAGACCCATCGGGTTATTTCCGCTCAGTTCTTCAATAACCTGCTCCGGAATGACGACCTGTTCCGCGAGGTCGGTGTTGGTTTTCGTCGCCCAGTCGAGTACGACTTTTGCCGTGGCTATCTTCGTCAGACTAGCGATTTGGCGTTTCTCTTCGCCCTTATAAGAATCGAGGACATAACCGGTGGTCTGATCAGTAATCGCATAGGCGGCAGCCATTTGCGCCTGCGCCCTGGAGGCAAATCCGAGGGCGGTCATTGCAATAACTACTATATTTACAACGTTCCGCATTTTGTCGAAAACTCGCGGACACTCTATTTCTCTTCCTTTGCATGGCAATAACGAATCGTAATCTTCCTCGAACTCAGCGCGCCCAACTTCGCTGGAGTGTCCCGAAAATTCCGGATTAATGCCCGAGATGTCTGAGTTGGTCCGTCAAGTATTTGGAGTGGATTTATTCACAATTTTTGGTCGAGTTTTAAGTGGCGATTTTTGCGTATTCCGAACCGCGGGTTTGGAGGACGAGGACGATCAGGATCATTTGAGGGGCGGGAATTCCAGTGAGAGAGTCGGCGCGGAGTCCGGGCTCCATGGGTTGCGCGTAAACTCTGCACCCTCGATTGCGACCATATTTCTCGAGCAGAGGTCGAGCACTGACTGGACCTCGAGATCGAGGAACGTCGGAATGAACGGTTCGAGATTCGTTCGAGCAAGCTTGAAAAGACGCCAGGCCGGATGAAGCCTGCGTCCGTGGGTTGAATGCTCCGGGTCGAGGTACTGTTTCTGGAGATGGACGAAGGCGCCTGCGAGCTGGATAAGGCCTTTAAAGAATTGATTTGCCGGGCCACGCTCACCGAGCCAGAGATGTTCAAGCACATCGTGCGCTTCGTAATACCTTTGCTCGTTGAAGCAGACAAAGTAGCCTTCGTAACAGGGATGATGCCTCGACCCCGTGTTTAACGACTCGACATATGCTTGAATTCTTTCCCCCTTTTTCATTCCGGCTGCCGGTGAATTTGCTTGTCAGTCCGTCGATCGCAAAGAAAATTCCGTCCAACCGGGAGCGCCGCTGAGGCTAGTCAAGGAAAATGTCGATATCACTGGCTGTTTTGACATGCATTGTTCTCGCCCTGCTTGCTGGTCTCTCTGCGTTCTTCTCCGGCATGGAGACCGCGCTTTTTTCGATTAACGGATTTCAGGTGCGCCGATGGAAAGAGCGCGAGCCGGTTGTGGCCGGGGAGTTCGAAAAACTGATGACGAACTCCAGGGGTGTTCTGAGCGTCATTCTTCTGACGGCGGCGCTGGTCAACATCCCGCTGATCATCATTGCGTTGGTCTTCGTTAATGCGATACCGGCACCGGTCCCGAGCTGGATGAAGACGTTGGTGATCTTCGCGCTGATCGTTTTTGTGTGCGACCTGCTGCCGAAGGTTCTCGCGCTCGCGGACCCGTTCCGGTTTTCAAAAAGCGCCATCCGAATTCTGAAAGTTCTTATGCCGATTGCCGAACCGTTTTCCCGCTCCCTTCAGGAGCTGGCTGAGCGAACGGCGGACTTCATTGCCGCGGAACGGCCGGTGCAGCAGGAACACCTCGACGATGAGGAGCTCGAGACGCTCGTCCAAATGGGTGTGGAGGAGGGCGAACTCAGCGCCGGAGAAATGGAAATGATCCGGGAAATCATCAAGCTGGGAGATAAAACGGTGAAAGACTGTGTAACTCCCCGTGTCGATGCGTTCGCGATTCCGGACGACCTATCGAACGAAGAGGTTATCGCTCAGATCAGGGTCAAACGTCATGGGAGAGTGCCGGTTTATGGGGACAGCCCCGACGAGATCGTGGGGATCCTCGACGTGAAACAGTTTTTGCTTGAGCATTCCGAGCACTATACCGAGCACCTCGAGGCTCCCTCATTTGTGCCGGAAACGATGCGAGCGGTCGATTTGCTCCGCGGCTTTCTCAAGCACACCCAGCGTCTAGCGATCGTGGTGGACGAGTTCGGAGGGACGGAGGGCGTGGTGACGTTCAACGATATCGTCGAAGAAATCATCGGTGATGCAGTGCCGCGCGGAGACGACGCGCTATATATCGAGGAAGTTGGCAAAGGGAAATGGCTGGCGAGCGGGAGCGCACGCCTGGATGACCTCGGCGAGCTTGTCGGCGTCAATTTGCATCGGGAGGGACTCGATACAATTGGCGGATTGATTTTCAATCAGCTCGGCTATCTGCCAAAGCCCGGGGTTAGTCTCCAGATTCCGCCACTCCGATTTGAGATTCGCCAAACCGGCCGGAAGCGAGTTCTGGAAGTTGCAGTGGAAAAGCTGGATGCCGCCTTGCCGGAGCCGGAACGATGACTTGGCTGCTCCTTCTGCTTTGCCTCGGGGCATCATTTTTTGTGTCGGGCACAGAAGCCGGTATTCTTTCTCTTCATCGACTACGGCTTCGGCGGCTGGCCCGCCAGAAAGATCGTGCCGCGGTTCAACTCCAGAAACTTTTGGAGCAGCCGGCTCGTCTGCTTGTGACGGCTCTCGTTCTGAACGGGCTGCTGAATATCCTCGCGCTGGCGCTTCTCGTCCACACATTCGTCGCCTGGTTCGGCTGGGTGGGTTATTTTGTTACACTGGTGGTCGCGCTGCCCCTTTTTTTGCTTGTCTCGGAGCTGCTGCCACAGGCGATTTTTCGTCGCGTTCCATACAAGCAACTCGCATATCTCGCTCTCCCGCTCGAGTTCGCTGCTAGAGTACTAACACCTTTGATTGATGTTGGGTCAACCGTTGCCAGGCGTTTTCTAGGCTTGAAAAGGCCGCGGGAAATCTTTGTCGCCCGCGAAGACTTGAAAGATGTGACGAGCGAGATCGAACGAATGGGAATGCTGAGCAGCATTGAGCGGCAGATGATTCACAACGTTTTCGATCTCCGTTCGGTCAAAGTCCGGGATGTGATGGTGCCGGCGTCCTCAGTTGTCTCCGTGCGACCGGACACAACCATCGAACAGCTCATTGAGCTTTCGCGAACGCATCGATTTGACCGGTATCCGGTGGTTGGTTCGACGGGCAAGATTAGCGGGGTCGTNAATGTGTTCGACCTGATTGTGGATCAAACGCTGACGGAAACNGTTCGCGAATATGTCCGACGCGTCTTGACGGTGAAACCGGACGATCAGACGCTCACAGTTTTGAGCCGGCTCCGGGCAGCTCGCAGCAACCTGGCAGTCGTCGTCGACGAGCAAGGAACGACACTTGGGATCGTGAGCGTCGAGGATCTGCTCAGGCCCCTGGTGAAGGGCGCAGCGTAAGCACGAGGGGCCTCCGGTCCAGCCCAATCGTCCTCGTCGTCGTTCTCGTGCTCGATCGGGGGGCTGGAGTGTCTTCGAGGCGTCTCTGCCTGCGCAACGCTTGGCATGGACAGGCCGCAGCGTACGTAACTATCCCGAAACGTCGCTTTTGCTAAAGCACAGGAGATCTCAAAGATCACGAAGAGTTGATTCTGATTGGACCGTCCAGCTGACTCACGATTCGCCAGTACTTCTGCATTCTTACTTCTGCCTTTCGCCGTGTCCTTCTCCGCAATCCTCTTGACCGGGAAGTCGCCTCACCAATATGTTTTCGGCTTCTATATGTCTACGACCTCGCCAACGGCTCCGTTTTCACGAAAGAATCCGTTTCCAGCGAGACTCCTGGTGACCGAGAAGCTAACTCGCGAAGGGTCAGGGAAGGAGACTCGGCACTATGAGTTTTCCCTCGTCGGATCCGGTCTTCAATATGAGGTGGGAGACTCAATGGGAATTTTTCCGCAGAACAATCCCCAGCTCGTCGAAGACCTTTTGCAGGCGCTCCACTTCTCGGGTGACGAAGAAGTGACGAGCAAGGAAGGGAAAACGTTTTCGGTCCGAGAAGGCCTATTAAAGTATTACCAGATCACGCAGCCTTCGAAGCAGTTTCTCGAAGCAGTGATCGAAAAAGGGGGAACTTGGGCTGAGTTGCGGGATTTGATGCACCCGGACAAGAAGATAGAGCTCGACCGATATCTCTGGGGACTTGAGGTTATCGATTTTTTGCTCGATGCGCCTTCAGTCCGGTTTACCCCGGAGGAATTCCTTACCAAGCTGCGCAAACTGCAGCCGCGTCTTTATTCAATAGCGTCCAGCCTGAAGGCGTTTCCGGAGCAGGTCCATTTTATCATCGCAATCGTCCGGTACGAAAGCCACGGGCGTAAGCGGGAAGGGGTTGCATCAACCTATCTGGCGGACCGGATCGACCAGTCGACGCCGGTCCCGATGTTCGTGCACGTCGCAAAAGGTTTCCGGCTTCCGGACGAGAACGACAAACCGATTATCATGGTCGGGCCGGGAACAGGCATTGCCCCGTTCCGCGCGTATCTACAGGAGCGCAAAGCGATCGGCGCAACGGGCAAGAACTGGCTGTTCTTTGGCGAGCAACATTCGAAAACCGATTTCTTTTACCGTGAAGAATTCGAGACTCTGCAGAGAGAGGGTGTCCTGACCCGGTTTGACACCGCCTTTTCGCGGGATCAGGCGTATAAAGTCTATGTCCAGCACCGTCTTCTCGAGAACGCAAAGGAGGTGTACGCCTGGCTTCAGGAAGGCGCCCACTTTTTTGTGTGTGGTGACGAAGCCAAAATGGCCAAGGATGTCGATCTGGCTCTCCACCAGATTGTCGAGAAGGAGGGCTGCGTCTCTCCAGAAGGCGCTGCGGCGTATGTGGAGACGCTGCGCAAAGAGAAACGCTATAAGCGGGACGTGTACTAGGCGACCTGAGGTCGCCTAGGTTCCGAGTTCGGAGTTCGGGGTTCCGGGTTCGGCGTCTTAATATCGTGCTCGTCCTCGTTGTCGTCCTCAGCTTGCCCAACGAAGCCATGGCGAAGTTGGGTCCTCGGGCATTAATCGCAGCTCTTGCTCGTTATCGTACTCGTGGGCGTTGGGGGCCATTTTCGCACCGATCCATAAAGCATTGCCGAGCGCCGCAGTCTACGCGTCCCGCGAACGGGTCCAGGACGAGTATGAGTACGATTAGGACGATCGATTTATGCCCGAGGACCCAACTTCGCCAAGGCTTCGTTGGGCAAGCTGAGGACGAGTTCGAGTCCGAGGACGATATTAAGAGCCTGCACCCGGAACCTTGAACTCAGCCGCGCGCGGCCTACTCCTCGCTCGTCACTTCGCGTGCGTAAATGTTGACCTGACCGTCCGCGCCACGACGGACATCAACGATCTGGAATGGGCGGTTGCTGCTGCGTTGGAAATTGTCTCCCTCGCGCGGAGTCGGAGCGCCGCGCTGATATTCGACGATTACGCGCGCATTGCCTCGGTTGAAAACGCGATCAGCAAACGACTGGCGAGGCCGTAGTACCGCCCGGTTATCTCGCACCGCGGTGACCGTAAAGTCGCCACGCAAATACATCGTCGCTCCGCCAACGCCTCTGTCTGCAAGTTCGGCCGTTTGATCAACATCAAGCAAGCGGCCGCGCGGCATCTGTCCGGGGTGATAAGTTTGCCAGGTTTCGACGCGGCCCTCGGTAGGCGGCGTCGGTGAAGCGGTCAGGAACGGTTGTAGCGGCTGTTCTGGAGTGGCGACAGCGACTGCGACAGCCGTAGGAGTTGCCTTTGGGGTTGGAGCCGGCGTTGCGGCCACAACCGTGCGTGCGGTTGACTTCGGTGTTGCTGCGGGGGCCGACTTTGGCGTGGCTGCTGCTAAGCCGGCAGAGGCCGTCGCAGCCGGTTTGGGCTGACTCTTCGTCTCGGCTGTCGCAGGGGTCGGAGTGATGGTTGGCTGCGCTCCCACCAGACTCGTTTGCGATTTCGCGCCTGACTGTGTAGCGGCCGTGGTTTGCTGGGTCGCCATTGCGCGGCGATACTCCGCCAGGCGCTGGTCGGCATCGTGGAACTGAGCCTGGGTGACAAGCGGCAGTCCCCCTTTCAGATTCAGCGTTTCCGGCGGATCCAGGTGAAAACCGGAGCCGCCCTGCGTCGTGCCGTACGGCCCATACAGCAGCGGCATACAGGTGAATAGCAGGCGGCCGTCACCGAGGACTTCGACGTGAACGACGGCCGACAAATCGTAAGAACGCCGCAGCTCAATTCCGAGGCCGGTGGTCAATGTGCGCTGCATTACCGGGATCTGGTCGCTGTTAGCCGGAAAAATGTGTTCGATGTAGACGGTCGGGACATCAACGGATTGTGCGATGACTGCAACACCGGAATCGCAAAACTTCGACGGAGACAGTGGGATGCTGTCGAGCAGGGTGAATTTGCCCGTCACATACGGGATCTTGCCAACCTGGTGATCGTAGTTTCGCAGATAGGCTCGGAGCAACCGCTTGCTCTCCTCCTCCAGCTGCCAGGAGTTCATAGAGCCGTACTTCGCCAGCAGTTTGTCAGGCGCGAGAAATTCCCCTGTTGGCGCCGCGGTCAATGCGAACCGCTTCGGTGGGTCGAGTTTTTTCAGCTTTGTGAGGATGTGATAGTTGAACGGTTCTTCCGGGTGCGTGAAGACATAGAAAGTGCCGATCCAGCAGGCTACAGCGAACCCGCACAACAACAGGATAAAGACTCCCCAGCCGAAAAGGTTGTCGCTTTCGGGTTGTTGGCGATATCTCCGGGCGGATCGTCCAAGCTCGACCGTTTTCATGACTCAGCCGACGCCCACACAACAGGAACAGTTACGCTTCACGAGAGACTTCAAATGAACTACCGCATCCGCAGCTTCGCGCAACGTTCGGGTTGGTGATCTTGAACCCGGCTCCTGTCAAACCATCCAGATAATCGACGGTTGCGCCCGTGAGAAAATTTGCGCTGTACGCATCGACTAAAACTTCGACTCCATCCTGTTCGAAGCGCTGATCTCCCTGTTTTGCCTCATCAAACTGCATCCCATACTGCATGCCGGCGCAACCACCTGTTTCAACAAAAATCCGAAGACCCTTGTCCCGGTACTCCGGATTTTCAGTGATGAGATCGTGCAGTCGTCGAAAGGCAGAATCTGTCACAGTGATCATTGCGCACAACAATTAAGCGAGACATGGAGAGAAAGTCAACGGACGACAACTGAGTGAGCACATTGTAATTTTGGTTATGCCCCGAATTCTGCTTTTGCCGGACGAAGTCGCAAGCCAGGTCGCCGCCGGCGAAGTGATCGAGAGGCCGGCATCAGTTGTAAAGGAACTCGTTGAGAACAGCATCGACGCGGGTGCAGGACGGATCGAAGTCGCGATTGCGCGGGGCGGCGCTTCAATGATTCGCGTTGTCGACGACGGCATCGGGATGGATCGCGACGATGCGCTCTTAAGCCTCGAACGACATGCAACGAGCAAGATCAGGACCGGCCACGATCTTGCGAAGATTCATACCCTTGGATTCCGTGGGGAAGCGTTGCCGAGTATCGCGAGCGTCGCTAGATTTAGAATGTCCACCCGGCCGCACAGTGAGTTGGAAGGGACTGAAATCATTGTGAACGGCGGCAAGATCGAATCCGTCCGCGCCGCAGGTGACGCCCCCGGGACCCAAATTGAGGTTCGTTCGCTGTTTTACAACCTGCCGGCGCGTCGCAAGTTTTTGCGGAGCGAAAACACGGAAGCAAGCCACATACAGCATCAACTGCTGCTCCAGGCGATCGGGCATCCGGGCATCGGGTTCGTGGCGATTCGTGACCAGACGCTGTTATTCCAGACTCCGCCCGCAAAAGCGCTTGCGGACCGGATCCGGGATCTCCGCGGGCCCGAGCTGCTCGAGCAGCTGCTCGAGATTGAGGCGTTCTCCACCGACGGGATTACCGTCTCAGGGTTTATTGGGAAAGCAGGGGCTAGCCGCTCAACAAGGGCGGAGCAGATCCTGTTCGTAAACGGCCGCCCGGTCGAAAACATTACGATCCAGCAGGGACTGCGCGAAGGGTATCATACCGCCTTGATGAAGGGGCAATACCCTGTGACATTTCTATTCCTCGAAATGGATCCGGAAAGCGTGGATGTGAATGTTCACCCGGCAAAGCGGGAGGTCCGTTTTCGCGAGCCGGATACGGTCCGGAATTGTGTCTCCGAAACCGTTCGCAAAACGCTTGAAACGGACCGGCGGCGTTGGACACAAGCTTTTCAGAGACCGGTCGAAGAACCGGCCTTGCACTTGCCGGTCATTGAATCTACGCCGGTGCTTATCCCGACCAGCGAGCAGTTTGCGTTAAGGCGTGATTGGGCGGAGTTTGATTCGACTCTTGCTGCCTCCGCGCCGTTTCCGGTTGCGGTTCAAGCCGCAGAGAAACTTGAAACCTCCGCCGGCGCAGTACCCGTGACCAGCGCGGTTCCGATTGCAACCGTTGAACCGGTTGCGCCGCTCGAATTCAAACTCCTGGGGATCCTTGGCAAGCTTTACATCCTGATGGAGAGCGCCGATGGTCTTGTTCTAGTTGATCAGCATGCCGCCCATGAACGGATACTCTTCGAGCGTCTCCGAACACAGATGGAGTCGGAAGGGGTGCCGACTCAGCGTTTACTCATTCCGCTCACGGTCAGCGTCACCCCAAAAGATTACGATTGGATCGCGACGAACGCGCAGACACTCGAAAAAATGGGGTTTGCGATGGAGCCGTTTGGTAACTACTCGACTTTGAAGATCGACGGGATTCCTCCGTATTTCACAACAGATGATCCGAGTGTTGCGATCCGGCAACTTGTCGACGAATTGCGGTCCATGACAAGCACAACCTCCCGCTTGCGGATGGGGGAAGATGTGATTGCAAAAACTGTTTGCCGCCACGCAATCAAGGCAAACGACGAATTGCATACGTCCGAAGTTGAAAAGCTGCTTCGTGACCTGATGGCCTGCGAGCTGCCGTATTGCTGCCCGCACGGGAGGCCAACGATGATCCAAATCGGCTACGGAGAGTTGGAGAAAAAGTTCGGGCGCAAGGTCTGAGCCCTGTCATTCAGTTTACTGCGTGGTTATTACCCAAATTCCGAAGTTTGGACCGAGGATGCGGAGCCAGGGTAGAACAGGCATTCTGCCTGTTGACCGGGCCTGGAAAACGTTCTTGGTGCAGACTCTGCAAGCAGGGATTCAGAAAAACGAGTTCCAAGCGACGCTAGTCCCAGAGGTAGCCGCGGACGTTATCATTTCATTGGTCAGAGGGCTAAGCACAACTTTTGCAGGTCGGGCTGGACTGATGAAACGCCCCTTTCAGCAACTGCTCCACTGGCTTGAAGGTGATGCCGCTTCTACGGCGAAAGGAACTCGCATCTGATTGGGCGGCGCGAGCCCATGAGATAATTACGAGACCTGGCCAGCCAACAGCTGGCAACGAAACGCGCGATTGAGGTTCCGACTTCACCCGGAGCGTCTTCCTGTTTTCGCCTCAACCGATGTGGGAGGTCTAGGAAGCAGGGACGATCTGGATCAGATCAGCTACTCGAGGCGGACTCACATATTTATTTCCCCCCTGATCCCAATAATGATCCGTACCGATGACTGTTATCCCGATCTTTTTTCCACTGAGGGAGAGTTGGTTTTCACTCTGGTCCGGCGACGCCACGCCTCAAAAATAGTTTGCGCGTCGCATATACCAATACTAAATAGATATGGTATATGAGCCCCTTCGCTCGTGTATCGATACTGACACAATAAATGAGAATAATAGAAACAGTGCGGAACACTATCGCGCAGAACAGGCTGCGCCGCTCGGGATTTACGACCCTTCCTCCCCAAAAAGCGGCCTGCTGACTTCCGTTCCTTGAAGATCTGTCGCGGCACAACAAAATGTTTCATAAAGAACTTGCCCAAAAGGCTAAAAGTCTATTATATTAGGATGGTATGATTTAACGGCAGGGTTTGACCTTTATCAGAGAGACGCAGAACCGTGATAGCTCTCATTATTTGTTCCGCTTTTTGTGTGACTAATTTGCTGACCACTACCGCAGAACTGGTCGTTCTCGATACTCGTGTCCACATTTTGAGTCCGCTTCTTGAGCTGCTTCGCCAGGGAGGAGCCAGGTCTGAGATAAGCTGTTGCCGTTGTAAATAAGTCTGCGCACGGCATCTCCCAGCAATGGTGTGGAGAAGCCGCAAGTAAGCCTTTCAGCCAGTGGCGCACCGATCTATTCCGGAAAACCCGAATCAGCCTGCAGGGAGCTGTATGGCTCTCGCCGTCATAAGGATCAAAATTCTTGATAGAGTCACCGAGTTACCAATAGGAAGCAATGTTCTTTGTCTTACTCGATTTCGCCTTTCGGGCGTTCCAAATAACAGCTTTTGCCGACTTCAATCTAAATATGGCCATTCCTGAAGATTCGTCGCAACCACCGGAAAGCCAGCGGAAATACTTTACGCCCGCAACCATGTCGAAGCTTAGCAACTTCCAGCTCCGCTGGCTAGATACGCAGGGTCGCGAGCTGGGAAGAAGTAGTGCCGAGATCTTGCATGATATTCTCTCTGAATGGTTCACTAGACACCCGGCAACGACCAACGAAGATGTTGTCTCGATAGAGACGGTTCGGGCTGCCCTGGACGAGTTTATCGCGTCCCATCACGCAGAGTTCTTGCCGGTCGAGTTTTCTGAATAGTCAATCCACAGCTAATATTTACTTCCGACAGGACGGCTCAAATGGCCTAAGACTCGAAATGAACCTTTCCACTTGTTCCGGCTAGCAATCATGCCGAGAAGGCGGGCGATCCTGTTACGGAGAGACGAGAGTCCATGACGCCAAAAAGGTTAAACCAGCCTGGCCAATGGGACTCGTTCTACGGACTCCTGGCACTCCTGACGCCCTTCGAACTTTGCTTGGTCGCCAGGCGGACAACCGACGCACAGTTGCGGATTTTGCTCGAAGATGAGCTATTCCTGAGGCGGAAATCAGAACCGTGCACGCTGCACGATTCTGCGCAAGACCGCCTAAGAGAATCGCAGTGATCAGGAACCGCCGGAACTTTGAAACGAAACACAAACCTAGCAAAGTTTATGTCTGGCTATTTCAGCTTCGACACTATCATTCCGTGTTCTATCTTTGAGCCAACAACCTACCGACTATATGAGCGAGATACTCACGTCGCTTGCTTTTCTATTGTTTCCTTTGTCTTTCATTCCCCTGGTTCTTTTTGCGGAAGCTGCATCGAGACACTATTCAGTGAGCAGGGAGAGAATTCTGTCGTCGTTCAGCCTTTCCCTGGCGGTTCTTGCAGTCCTGCTCTATGTCTCACTCGGTCGCGAGGCTCTGGTGAATGCCGTGGCGAAGCTCCCGAAGGTCTGAAGCCGCAAGCAAATTTGCTGCGTTCGGCGCCAAGATTTCATTTGACAGGGTTTTCGATGATTTAGGCCTGTTTCGGAGCATTCTCGATCTTCTATAACATCTATGACATTATTGGCGTTTAGGTACCGGAAGACCTGCATAAGGTACCCAATAGTACCTACCCAGTTTGGCAAAGTAATCGCATGAAGGACTGTACGCATTTGCGATGTCATGCTCGGTGGCGCATATGCCCGAGAGTCTGGACCTCCTGCCGCGTGCGCCGGCGCCGTGCTTTAACTTCTTCGGGTTCCGTCATCCGCCCACTTCAACAAATTCCGCCGCGAAATGGTAGGTGGGGTTGGTAAGACGCATATCTTACGATAGCTCGGCTTAGACACGTGGCGAAGGGATCTGCGCGTGGATAGTTTGATGTACAGCCGTGCTCTCACAGAGCCGTGCATGGAGAGGCGTGTTAATTCTTCAGTTCAATTTTTCTGGGGTTCGGACGGCTGCTTGACTCTCGGCTATAAAGTACAATTTCTGGTCGCGGTATCATACTGGCAATGTTTTCCCGCGAACAACTCAAGCGCGCTGCCACTCTGACCGAGGAAGATTTCGTGCAGCTCGGCAAGTGCCGGCGCCCCCATAACCGGCTTGGTTTTGCCTACCAGGTCGCCTTTACCGAGATCAACTTCGCCGCCTTCGCCATGCTGGGCTTGCGCTTCTGCCCGCGCATCCGCGGAGTCCAACACCAGCGCATCTACCGGA
>JGI26341J46601_10000489_pt1 | contig 12424 bp, 11 predicted proteins | sample BogFormECP12_OM3_FD_46601 | JGI IMG/M metagenome (IMG submission 46601) | reverse complement strand
GCTAAGGGTTGGAAATCTGGGATCCCAACGAAACGCGGATCTGCGGCTTGCTATTACAAACCTCTATTTTACCTGTGACACGAATGCGTTGACCCTGAAGCGCAATTACTTCAAGCTCGCCTAAGATGGGGGCACCGCGTTGAATCCATGCGGTCAGATTCTGGTTTGGATATGGCGAACCAAAGTTTAAAAACATATTCGCCCGTTGGCTGGTAACAACCTGTGCCAGAAATCCGTTCACGACGACGAAATCACCTATGTACGTAGACGCCTCGGTATCTGCGATTTCAATGAAGGGCCGAAAGACGGAGTCTTTGGCGATTAATTGAGCTCGATTCTTTTGAGCCGGCTTATCGCTGGGCCATGGACCGATGTTCACATGTTGTGGATTGCAGTCGATTGGGTCGCGGACTATCTGAAGTTCGCGACTCCTGTACACTGAAGCACATACGTCTCCGCGACCTATCAAGAGAAGCTTCTGTTGTCGCGCCACATTGTTTCCCCTAATCCATATCTTCCGTTCTCCAAGAAGATCGTGCCTCGTAGTCGACAGATCCGTGTAGGGATAAGGAATGAAGGCGTCCTGTTTTAATGTGCCATCGATTCGGATATGACTTTTATACAACACGAACCGAGCCAATTGTTCGGCATCAAGTATTGGTGAACTTGGGTCGAATTTGGGCAATGCCATCAGGCTATGACTTGATAGATCAGCTCAAGAATACGGAACGGAACAAGGCCGACGAAAGATTCTGTTCCGTAATGGCATTCGGGGCCGAGCAAGGCGGAATAATGCAGATTTCCAAAACCGTCCACACTGACGGATAGCGTCCTGTCCGGGTTGGAATACCATTCGAAGGTAATATGTCCGTCTGGCTCAGCTCCAATGGATGGCCTACAAATACCCAAAGGAATGACTTGTGCGAACCTCCAGGCGGTCGAAATCGTCTCGTCATTCACCGGCCTGGCTCCGTAACCATCCCAACCTTCAATGCGGCATCCGCTGATTGTGGATGCGAATTCGTCGGCAAATTGCGCCGCCGCACCGCCTAAGGTTTCGGTCCTTTCGAGATCTCGGATCTGGTCTCGATTGGCTTGGTCGATGAATCGAGCAGCGTCACTTTCGCCTTGGGTCTTGTTGTCGGGGGAAAAGACAAGTGGTTTGTCAGAAATTATCATTGAAATGTGTCTCGCAGTGTCGGGGTAATGCTACCGAAAAATACCTTGTTTTTCAACCATCTCATCCGGATGAGATGTCCTTCCAGCGCTTTTTGGTCAATCGAAGTGGGGGCCAGAGTGAAGACATCGATGTCTAATATGAGGGCCGGAGGCTGCTTCAAGAGATCTGGAGTTTGTTGTACAGTTCTGGAGACATTGATGGTGTAAGGGTAGTTTGGTGTTTGAAAAGTTACCTGGTGTAAGAATCCGCTGATGGGGAGATCAAGGCCGCTGGTGTCGTTGGGCGGGCTAGTAAAATAGTCTTCGAGCATGAGCCCTTGTAACATCGGAATTCGATTTATGAAGCGGACGCCAATTCGCTGAGCAATCTTGGGCTGTGCAATACGACAATGCACCAAAAATAGTTCCATTGCTCGTTTCTGGAAAGCTTCCCAGTGTTCGTATGGTGAGAGCCGAGAATAGGCAAATAGATCGCGTGTAAAACGGATAATCTCCGGTCGTACTCCTGGTCCAGTTCGAACGCCTTGCCAATAAGAAGAACTTGAAACAGCCGGCGTGTTTACGGAAGCCACGACGAACTGAAGGGATTGCGCGTTCTCTGGCACCAAGGGAACGCTCGAGCCTAGCTCACGCTGGAAAGCTGGAACGATACCTTCTTGCTTCCATTCAGCGGTTGCTCTTGCGTTTATTTGCACTACCGCTTCGACGATGGGCGCTTTAGAGAGATGTGGGAACTCCTCGTCGAGAGTAAAGTCGAATGCCATTGCTGGACGAAAAGTGAGTAGTCTACCCGTAATTGCAATAAGAAACTGACAGTTCTGCTCAGACGCAGCTAGACCCGAGCGCTGTTCGCGGCAATGGCCCGCGCCGGCCTGAGGCGCAGTAACCGTCTTTGGTGGCATGTGGCGCTAACAGCACGCCAAACCTGAACCGGCCTCGCCTGGAGCGTGCCAAGCATCCTATCGGCAATCGCCCCATCAGTAACGGTTTCTTTCCCCCTGCGACAGGGGGATTAAAGGGGTCCGCGAGAAAACGATCACTGTTCGCCGAGGGTCAATTCTCCGCGGTCTTTGAGTTCATTTCTACGAGTTGCTGCCGGATTTGATCGGATTCTGGTGTAAGGGGTTCGGCGGTAGCGGCGATATCGAGACTGAAAAGGAGAGCCCTCAATTCAGCGGTTGAAAATGGTTTGAGACGATTGGTCATACAGTAGTTCATGGGATCAAAGGGCTTATGCGTGAGTTCTCCTTTGTTCTCACTTTTGGCAGAATATGGGCGCAAGAAAGCCCTTTTAAAAATCGTAAGTGCTTCTATATAAAGTACTTGGAGGCGGGGACGGGAATCGAACCCGTGAATAGCGGTTTTGCAGACCGCGGCCTTACCACTTGGCTACCCCGCCGAATCAGGCTCCCAGACTTGATTCGCTGGCTTTCAACCGTTTTTAGTCCGTCTCTCGTTGCCAATTTTCGAAAACTACGCGAATGTCCGGCCGACAATTGCGCATAGTCCCGTACAACCGAAACAGGGCGTACAAGTACTATCTGGATGGCTAGAAAGTCAATGGCAAGCGAAAGCGGCTCTTCTTTAAGGGCGAGGCCGTGGCCAATCGCAAACTCGCGGAGCTTGCCAAGCAGCAGAAAAAGAGGGCCAGGACGGTCTCGACATTCCTCTCGACCTTAGGGTAATGGCGGCAAAAGCGGCCACGCGCGTGGCGCCATCCGTGAAATTGAAGATTGGCTCCACGGCTTATCGCTTGGTCAATAGAGCGTGGTAAATTATCGCGCAGTTGTGCATGCGTTTTTTGAGCACGGCGTCAAACGTCTCTTGGTCGAGACACAATCTCGGCAAAAAAGGCGAAGACCGCCCGCCGCCTGTTGATTCCCATGGCGACCAATCTGGCCCAGTGGCTGAGGCCATATGCAAAGCGAGCTACACCGCGCTAAACACATACTCCGGGCTAAGCATTCACATGGGACCGGAAGATCCAAATCTGAGACCAGGCGCGAACGGGCTTCGGGGGTACACGCGGCGCGCGAGCCAGGAGGAAGAAGTTCGCGCGCCGCGTTTGTCGACGGTCCGGGCTTGAGCGGCGGTAGCCAGGCGCGCGTTGAGCGCAGAAGGTATATACCTCCAGTAAAAGTTGCCGTCCAAGACACCGAGTAGCGTGCGTTTTTGGAAGACCATCTAATGCGACTAGTGCGAACCTTGGAGGTAATTGCTCAGTTTTCACCAAGCCGCATGCCTCCTGGCCCGTTTAGTCATCTTACGATTGTCGTCGTCGAAGATCATGACGACGCTCGAAGGTATTTGGGCTTATTCTTGAGTGAACTGGGCGCAAAGGTGATCCTGGCGAGCAACGCATTCGAAGGCCTCGAGGCAATAAAAATCAATCGTCCGAATTTGATTTTGTCGGACATTANAATGCCAGGAAGGGACGGCTATGAGCTGCTCCGTGAAATTCGCGCCTTAGGATCGAATGACGGAGGCGGCACACCGATTATTGCGATGAGCGGATTGCACGCGCCGGCAGACCGCATGCGCATTGTCGCCGCCGGGTTTCAGGCATTTTTACCAAAGCCTTTCGGTCCAGAGAGGCTAGTAGAGACGATTCTAAAGGTGCTGGCCGATTGACCGGCCATTTTTCGGTTTACGAATTATTCCGGCTTTCTCTCTTCCGCAGCGAGTACTTCCACTATTTTTTCAGTGGTCGCGGTGAGAATATCCGACGCCCTTGAAACAGTCTCGGCTTGCGGCAAGCCCGCATCTTCCAATTCGATCTTGGCCGTTTGCATCAGGAAGAGAGCTGCAATCATCGAAGAAGAGACCTCGTCATGGAATTCTCTCATGATTCGATTGCGTTCTGCTTCTCGGCCTTGCTCAAAATGCGCTGCTGCCGAGTCGAATACATCGAGCATCACATAACCAAGTTTACCATGCGACCTCACGGCATATCCCGATACGTGATCGGCGCCCGAAGGGAGCTTTGCCGAGCAGGAAACATATTCGACCGGCTCCTCCGCTTCTTTCGCCGAGAGTGGAAGCCACGTTTCTCCAAACGTCAGCAAGTCCTCCGGGTTTGAAGATTTCAACTCCTCTTGGGGAAAGCCAGTCTGCTCAAGAAATCTAGAGTTCCAAGCCACAAACGAATGATGTTCGAAATCCACGATCGCCCTCGGCAAGGCGAACTCATCGAGCATCGAGCACAATTCCTGCAACTTTTCTGGTGAGAGATCGATTCGGTAAATAAACTCGACTACGTTGGATTAAGTCAAGCAAACGCAGCGGCATTTGTCAGCCTGTGACGCCGTAGACCTCTCCCGTCACGTAGGATGCAAGGTCGCTCGCCAAAAGACGAATATGGGTGCCAATTCTGCCGGCTCTGAGTCGGTTGCCTGCAATGCGAACGACGCGCATCGTATCCCTTATGTCCCAATCAGGGCCCACACCTCAGGCCGGGTTAAAACCTTGGGCTGAGTTCTTTTGCCCGGTTTCTACGTTCCTTATCTTGCGCGCGAACTTCTTCTTTTGCCGGACGGCGAACGGCACGCAACGTGCTGCGATGTAAAACTAACCAAATGGAAACGATCGAAGCACATCGGATTCGAGAAGACCTCAAAGCGCAGGCATATGAAGGATCCCGCAAGATTCTGGCCTCTGTCTCAAATATGATTTCAAGTACCACCCCCTGGCAGCGGGACGCATTTTATGGCGAAACGATGCGCCATCTCGCGATGCTGCAGCAGCAACTCGGGCAATGGCGTCTCAAGGTGGCGCGCGTCCAATCCGGGGACGTCCAGGTGGAAGAGAGCGCAACTGTTTCACCCTTGGGGTAATTATTGCCTGGAGAAAATTAGCCCCACTGCTACAAGAGCTGACTCGCAAAATGCGAGTCGATTCTATCCCAAAACTCGCGACGTGCGAGTCCCTTGGTACGATTTTCTCCGATCGTATATATGTAACCTATTGATAAGCAATATGTTATGTAGTTAGCCGTTTCTTGGCATGCATCCCGCTTTCGTAGAGGCCCTTTGCACGGGTCCTGGAATGGAGAGCGGTAAGGAAAATGTGGGCAATATCCTGGGTCTTGGAGCTCACCGGAGCCGGGGGCTACCGGTGTCGCTACGACTGCGCTTCTTTCCGAGGCCGAATTCGGCAGAATCTGCATCATGAAGAGGCGGATTCTTTTCTGGTTTTGCCCGATTCTGGTTCTGTTCCTGGGCGTCGGCTTGTACGCCGTGCTGCTGTTCAACCGGCTCGGCAGCTCAATCGATGTGATCTTGAAAGAGAACTACGAGAGCGTGCTCGCCGGGCAGCAAATGAAAGAGAGCTCTGAGCGTATGGACTCCGGCCTCTCGTTTGCCCTGGCTGGCGAAGAGCAGCGAGGGCGTCAGCTCTTTGATCAGAATGTTCCAATTTTCCAGGAGAGCCTTCAGAAGGAACTGAACAATATTACTCTGCCTGGGGAGCGTGAGCTGGCCGATAAGATCAAGGTCGATGAGCGCCGGTACCAGACGCTGGCGCAAAACTTCTGGACCGGCACCGACGTCGATGCGCGGCGCGCTATGTATTTTTCCGCGCTGCTTCCGTTGTTCACGGAGATCAAAAACACTGCACAGGAAGTTATCAAAATTAACCAGGACAACATGGTGGACGCGAATCACCATGCCAAAGAGCTGAGCGCGCGCTCGACGCGCGCGATGATCTTGATCCTGGCCTTTGGCGTCGTACTGGCTCTTTGGCTGGGGTACGGACTGCAACGTGCAATCCTTCGCCCAATCCAGAACCTGACGACAGTCTCNAAGGAATTGGGTCAGGGGAACCTGGATCAGGTCGTTCCGGTTGAGTCACGTGATGAACTTGGCCAACTGGCAGACGCCTTTAACAAACTTGCCGGGAAACTCCGCAATTACCGCCAGGTGACAACCGACCAGCTCTTGCAGGCACGGCAAATGACGGAAATCACTTTTTCAGCGTTTCCGGACGCAATCCTTGCGCTCTCGCTGGATGGTAAAATTAACTTTGCAAATCCAGCCGCCGGCAAGTTGCTGCAAAAGCTAAACGGCGAGTACGGCCTGCCGGTTCAAATCCAGGAAGAGGTCGGAAAGGTCCTGAACGGCGCGCCCGATGTTGTTCCAACGAGCTTTGAAAAGGCGATTCCGGTTCGGATCGACGATCACGAAGCTTACCTTCTGCCGAAAATCATCGGAATGCGGGACGACTCCGGCAACATGTTCGGGACAGCTCTTGTTCTGCAGGATGTTACCCGGTTCCGACTCATGGATGAGGTCAAAACGAACCTGGTCTCAACCGTTAGCCATGAGCTAAAGACGCCGCTGACCAGTATTCGCATGGGCCTGCATCTGTTGCTGGAAGAACGAATCGGTTCGCTCAACCCGAAGCAGCTCGAACTGTTGTTAGCTGCGCGCGAAGACGCCGAACGCCTGCTGCGGATGATCAACGATCTACTCGACCTCGCGCGCCTTGAATCGGGCCAAACGCGCCAGCGACTCGAAGTAATCGCGCCGCAAGCATTGATACAGGATGCAGTGCCGCATCTCCAGGCGCTCTTGGAGGCGCATGATGTGCGATTGGTAACCGAAGTCGCAGCGAACGCACCAGAGGTCGCGGTTGATGCTCGCCAGATCAACCATGTATTTTCGAACTTCGTTTCGAATGCCGCCAAGTTTTCGAAGCCTGGCGACGTTGTATTAATCTCAGTGAAGTCCGTGGGAAACAAAGTTCGCTTTTCTGTGCTCGATCGCGGGCCAGGCATTCCTGCCGAATACCAGTCGCGAATATTTGAACGGTTCTTCCGGATTCCCGGGACCGAGGAATCGCATGGGGTAGGGCTTGGTCTTGCGATCGCCAAGGAGATCGTTGCTTCGCATGGTGGGACGATCGGACTTCATAGCAATTCGGGCGGCGGCAGCGAGTTCTACTTCGATCTCCCGGCGGTCAAAACCAACGGCAACACGAACAAGAACGGCGTAAGCGCGTGAGTATCAAAATTCTTATCGTTGACGACGAGACTAACGTGCGTTTGAATTACCGCATCACTCTCGAGACCGAGGGCTACGATGTCTCTGAGGCTTCTTCTGCGACTGTCGCGCTGGAAGAGTTAGTGGGGCGTTCGTTTGACCTTGCGATTCTTGACTTGCGGATGCCTTCAATGGATGGGTTGGAGCTGCTGGCAAAGATGCGGGAAGTCGGCATTACCGTGCCGGCGATGATTATCACCGCCTATAGCGATGTTCCGCATGCAGTCCAGGCGATGAAGCTGGGGGCGATCGACTTTTTGCAAAAGCCGCTGCGCCCCGATGAACTCCGCGGGATTGTCGCGGAAATCCTGAAGCGGCACGCGCCGCAAAGAGATACCCCTGGCGACAATTTCAATTCGCACATTATCGCAGCCAAACGTTGTCTGAATCTCCGGCTATTCACGACGGCCAGGATCCACCTGGTCAAGGCAATGGAGCTGAATGCAAAGTCTGTTGAGGCCTTCAATCTCGCCGGAGTTCTTTCAGAAATGCTCGACGACCCGGACAAAGCCAAGAAGTACTACGGCCAGGCGATCAAGCTGGACAAAAACTATGAACCGGCACAGCAAAACATGCGCCGGCTCTTTGAACTACAACATTTCGGAGCCAGTTCTGAGCCGTTCAACATCGGAGGGATGTAGGGCTGCAATTTTAAATGGAACTCCCCGGACGACCGGACCGTAAGTCCGCGACATACATCAATCATCACATCAACGAAACAATAAAATGTCAGATATAATCTACGTGGCAGTGACGATCCTCTCTTTTGGAGTCCTGGGATTGTTTGTCTGGGCTTGTAAAAACTTTTAACCAACTGAAACCATGGAAAACATCATTGTCGGAATCGTGTCCCTTTGCCTGATCGTGTATTTGCTAGTCACAATACTACGACCGGAGAAGTTCTAAAAACAACGTCTTCTACCGAATAGCTGGCTTTTAACATGAATATTTCAGGTTGGATTCAATTAGCATTCTATATCATAGTGCTATTGCTGATTACAAAACCTCTCGGTCTCTACCTGATGCAGGTACTGGACGTCGAAGGGAGGACTTTTCTTGACCCCATTCTCAAGCCGGTCGAACTGCTGACGTATCGCCTCATCGGCGTGGATCCAAAAAAGGAACACGGATGGATGCGATACACCTTTGCGATGTTGGCCTTCAGCATGGTGTCGATGCTCCTTACGTATGTCATTCTGCGAGTTCAAAACTTTTTGCCGTTGAACCCGCAACAGTTCCCTGCCGTGGCGGACGCGTTATCGTTTAACACAGCTGCAAGTTTTACGACGAACACAAACTGGCAGAGCTATAGCGGTGAGAATACGATGAGCTACCTCTCGCAGATGCTCGCACTGGCGTCGCATAACTTTTTCTCGGCGGCAATGGGTATAGCAATCGCCGCTGCGGTTGTGCGAGGCGTCGCGCGTCATTCCTCGGAGACGCTCGGTAATTTCTGGGTCGATCTCGTGCGGTTGACCTACTTCCTGTTGCTCCCGATATCACTGGTTTTCGCGGTCTTCCTGGTTTCACAGGGAATTGTGCAAAACTTTAGGCCGTACGTCACCGCAAATGTCGTCGAAGCNCAGACGGTTCAGGTCCCGAAGAAGGATGACAAGGGAAACCCNGTCAACGACGCGAAGGGTAACCCGGTAATGGTGGACCAGAAGGTCGATACGCAGAGCATCGTACAAGGGCCGATCGCATCCCAGATGGCGATCAAGATGCTCGGGACCAATGGCGGTGGGTTCACGAATGCAAACGCGGCGCATCCTTTCGAGAATCCGACACCGCTCTCGAACTTCATCCAGATGTTGTCAATTTTTGCGATTCCNAGCGCGCTGACCTACTACCTCGGACGAATGGTTAACAACCAGAAGCANGGTTGGTCCGTNTGGGGAACGATGTGTATCCTTTTCGTNGCCGGAGCAATTGTCTGCTGGAGTGCGGAAGCAGCCGGTAACCCGATCGCGCACAGTATTGGCGTAGATGCGGCCGGAGGGAATATGGAGGGTAAAGAGGTCCGTTTCGGCATCTTTAACACCGCGCTATTCGCGACGATTACCACCGACGCTTCCTGCGGCGCGGTGAACGCGATGCACGATTCGTTCACACCGATGGGCGGCTTTGTCCCGCTCTTCAACATCGAACTGGGCGAAATCGTCTTTGGGGGTGTTGGATCCGGCTTATACGGAATGATCCTTTTCGTCGTGTTGGCGGTGTTTATTGCCGGTCTGATGGTCGGGCGCACGCCCGAATACCTTGGAAAGAAGATTGAATCGTACGACGTGAAGGTCGCGGCGATCGCAATTCTTCTCATGGCNTTCTCAATCCTGGGNTTTTCAGGCTGGGCCGTTCTGACGCCGTGGGGACAGGCAGGCACCAATAACGCCGGACCTCACGGGTTGACCGAGATACTGTACGCTTTCAGCTCTTGCACCGGGAACAACGGGAGCGCGTTTGCAGGCTTGACTGCGACGCCAACAAATAACGATCCGCATTATAACATCACCCTGGCATTCGCGACGCTGATTGGCCGATATGGGATGATGATCCCGGTCATGGCCCTGGCGGGTTCACTTGCGAGAAAGAAACTCGTGGCCTCTGGCGCCGGGACGTTCCCTGTGTCAGGCACGTTGTTTATTATCCTACTGATCGGAACGATTCTGCTGGTAGGCGCACTAACATTTCTGCCGGCACTCACACTTACTCCGATCCTGGAGCACTTCCTGATGTTAAACGGGAAACTCTTCTAAGCAGGATTCAATTTACTCACAATTATTTACACTTTATATGGCTGCCAAAGCTCTTTCGATTTTTGATCCGGCAATCATCGTGCCGGCGATCGGTGATTCGTTTAAGAAATTGAATCCTGTTACGCTTGCCAAGAACCCGGTAATGTTTGTCACCGAGGTCGGTGCTCTGATAACCACCGTCCTTATAGTGCTGGGTCACGGAGCCCACTTCTGGTTTCAAGTGCAGATTGCGCTCTGGCTCTGGTTTACGGTCTTGTTCGCCAATTTCGCCGAAGCAATGGCCGAGGGCCGGGGAAAAGCCCAGGCAAAAGCTCTCCGCGCGACGCGGACAGAAACCTTCGCCAATCGACGGAAATCAGATGGCACGATGGAAAAAATCGGTGCAGCTCTGCTGCGGAAGGGGGACGTCGTCGTCGTCGTGGCCGGGGAAATTATTCCCGGTGATGGCGAGGTGATCGACGGCGCTGCAACGGTTGACGAATCGGCGATCACTGGTGAATCGGCACCAGTCATTCGTGAATCCGGCGGTGACCGGAGCGCCGTCACAGGCGGCACGAAAGTGCTGTCCGATGTGATTACGATTGAGATCACATCGAATCCGGGTGAGACCTTCATCGATCGGATGATCGCTCTGGTGGAAGGAGCCTCCCGACAGAAGACACCAAACGAGATCGCGCTGACAATTCTTCTTTCGGCGCTGACGTTGATATTCCTGATCGCGATGATGTCGCTTAAAGCGTTCGGNATCGCGTCATCGGTTGACTTCACAATTCCTGTTCTGGTGGCTTTGCTCGTTTGCCTGATTCCGACTACGATCGGAGGATTGCTGAGCGCGATTGGTATTGCGGGAATTGACCGCCTTGTGCAGAAGAATGTGCTGGCGATGAGCGGCCGTTCGGTGGAAGCCGCGGGAGACGTCGACGTGCTATTTCTGGACAAGACCGGAACGATTACCATCGGCAACCGGCAGGCAACCGATTTTCTCCCCGCACCCGGTGTTACCAAGGAGCAGCTGGCCGACGCGGCGCAGTTGGCTTCTCTTGCGGACGAGACTCCGGAAGGCCGGTCGGTTGTCGTGCTGGCAAAGAATTACGGTATTCGTGCCAGGGAGTTCAGCGAAATGCCTAAGGTAACCTTTGTGCCGTTCACTGCGCAGACCCGCATGAGCGGAGTCGATCTGGATGGACTGAGCTACCGGAAAGGTTCTGCCGACGCGATTCGCGGATACATCGGCGGCGTATTCCCGGAGTCAGTCGACCGTGATGTGAAAATGGTGTCGAGCTCCGGCGGCACGCCCCTGGTCGTTGCAACCAAAGAGAAGGTTCTTGGCACGATTCAGCTCAAGGATATCGTAAAAGGCGGGTTGGCTGATCGGTTCGAACGATTCCGCGCAATGGGAATCCGCACCGTGATGATCACCGGGGATAACCCGCTGACAGCCGCGGCAATCGCAAAAGAAGCCGGTGTCGATGACTTTCTGGCCGAAGCGAAACCCGAGGATAAGCTTGCTCTTTGCCGCAAGGAGCAGCAGACCGGGCACCTGGTCGCCATGACCGGTGACGGCACGAACGATGCCCCTGCGCTCGCGCAAGCCGATGTCGGTGTGGCAATGAATACCGGTACCCAGGCGGCAAAGGAAGCGGGCAACATGGTCGATCTCGATTCCAATCCGACCAAGCTGATCGAAATTGTGGAAATCGGGAAACAGCTGCTGATCACCCGGGGCGCACTAACAACCTTCAGCATCGCGAACGATGTGGCCAAATATTTTGCGATTCTCCCGGCGATGTTAGTCGGGACATTTCCGCAGATAGCGCCCTTGAACGTCATGTTCCTCAAATCGCCGGAAAGCGCAATCCTGAGCGCGGTGATATTCAATGCGGTAATTATTATCGCTTTGATTCCTCTCGCACTGAGGGGTGTGCGATTCCGGCCGCTCGGAGCCGCAAAGATCCTCGCGCGTAACCTGCTGATCTACGGCCTTGGAGGAATCCTCCTGCCGTTTATCGGTATTAAAATAATTGACGTGATCATCACGACGATCGGTCTGGTCTAACTCAATTTGGAGAATGGAATGAAGACGCTTATTAAAGAAATCTGGATATCGATTGTGGCGACACTGGTTCTCTGTGTCGTCGTCAGCGGGATCTATCCGGTGCTGGTCTGGGGAATTGCAGAGCTGTTTTTCCCGCATCAGGCAAATGGAAGTCTCATCGAAACCAACGGAAAAATCGTAGGCTCCGAGTTGTTGGCTCAAGGGTTCAGTGGCGCGAAGTATTTTCACCCACGCCCCTCTGCGGCCGGCACCGGGTACGATCCGCTCAATTCGGGCGGTTCAAATCTGGGACCCACTTCGCAAAAGCTGATGGATGGAATTAAGGCCAATGTCGCTCAATACCGGCAGGAAAACGGTTTGTCCGATCAGACGCCTGTTCCGGCAGATGCGGTGACTGC
>JGI26341J46601_10000488_pt1 | contig 12450 bp, 14 predicted proteins | sample BogFormECP12_OM3_FD_46601 | JGI IMG/M metagenome (IMG submission 46601) | reverse complement strand
TGGTGCCGGGAGGGGGAATCGAACCCCCACAGTCCTTTCGGACCTGCGGATTTTAAGTCCGCTGCGTCTGCCAATTTCGCCATCCCGGCTTCGACTATAAATTACTGATTACAAGCGTATTGTACTCGTCTGTCCCGATGTAGCCTAACGCGTGGAATGTGAAAATGTGTAAGAAAATGTGTCGCTATTCAAGGGTTTTCAACTGGTCTGGCGCAGGGAAGAACCTGCGNATGCGCTCTTTCCCTCCGCCTTTGCATCCCTGCAATTCGCAATTTGACGCATTACATCTCTCGTTAGGAAACCACTCGGGAGGAAACCACTCAGGCCGCATTCGGCCGTGCGAATAGTGAATCTCGCNATNTTCGATCACCATCCATTGTGAAAATAGCGCGGAACGCTATTTTCGACCCAGACAAGGCGGTTGAGCACACGTGGCCGCAATGCGTCCCACTGCCCCGTCCACAGTTTCCCTCGGCAACTTTGCCGTTTTCCGTTTTAAAGTAGTATGTGCGGCGTGAAGTTGGCGCTGCGAGATCGGGGCTGAAAAGAAGGGTCACGGTGCCCAGAACAGCAAAAGATGGTCCAGTTTCTCGCCAGTGCCCATCCTCTAGCCGCCCGTTGACACCAAAGCACGACTAGCCGAATCTAATCTGGCCGGGAATGGACAATTTATGGGGAGAGCAATCCAGTTTCCAGCTACGGTCTTATCGAAGGAGAGATCGCCGGAACCATCGGGGCTGTTTTCGACGGAGTCTGTCCTCAGGCTGCAAAAATTAATTTTTGCGGGCTCTTCTTTGTCTGAGGTTCTGACCAACATTGCGCAGTTGGTGGAATCGCAGGCCGACGGCATGTTTTGCACGATTTGGCTTCCCGCTGAAGATGGAAAAGTGCTCTATTGTGCGGCCGCGCCCAGCCTGCCGGGATTTAGCACTGGCGTCGGAACGATGGCGGTTTGCGCGAAAGGGGCATCTTGTGGCACAGCGATTCATCGCAGGGAGCCGGTTTATGTGACCGACATCCTGGACGATCCGCTCTGGGAGAATTATCGCGACCGCTTGCTGCCTTATGAAATTCGTTCGGTTTGGTCACGACCGCTGTTCGCGAGCGACGGCAAGACCCTCGGCACTTTTTCTATCAACTATCGTGAACCGCGCAGCCCATCTGCCCAAGATCTGCAGTTGATTGAAGATGCCAGCTACATCACCGGAATCGCCATCGAGCGGCACATGAACGAAGAGGCCTTGCGGCGGGAACGCGACCGGCTGCGCTTGCTGCTGGAAATCACCAGCGGCGTCACCTCCCGGTTAGACCTTGGCCAGGTGGTTCGCGCGCTTTCGACGAATTTATTCAGAGCAATGCAATGCGATGTGTCGGCCCTGCTGTTGCCGGATTCCGCGAGCGGAGCGTTACGCGTTTGTATCTTGCACAATCCCGACGCGAGAGGCCCGTACCGCGAGGGATCGTTGGTGCCGATCCATAGCTCGATTTCCGGTCACGTCATGCGGAAGGCGAAGACGATGCGGATCGATAGCTTCGATCAGGTCCGAGACGATCCTGAAATTTATGGAAATCCGGAAGGCCGGCGTATTTATGGGCACGTTGCCCAGGAAGGCCTTAAGACGGGATGCTATCTTCCGCTGATCGGCCGTGCAGGCGTGGTTGGCGTTCTGATGCTTTGCCGACGACGGGAAAATCGTTTTGCGCAGGACGACATCGTCTTGCTTGAGCAGGTAGCCGGTCAGGTGGCGATTGCCGTCGAGAACACCTTGGCGTACGAAAAGGCAACGACGGATCGGGATAACGAGACGAAACAAAGACGATACTTGGAAGAGGAAATTCGCGCCGAGTTAGGAGAACTTGTCGGGGAAAGCGCGGCGCTGAAAACCGCCTTGAGCATGGTATCTGTGGTAGCGCCAACGGACTCCACGGTGCTCATCCTGGGAGAAACAGGCACGGGCAAAGAACTTATCGCGCGCGCGATTCATAAGCTAGGAAGTCGCAGCGACAAGGCGTTCGTGAAACTGAATTGTGCTGCGATCCCGCTCGGACTGCTGGAGAGTGAGCTTTTTGGTCACGAAAAAGGAGCGTTTACCGGCGCGATCGCCCAAAAAACCGGACGCTTTGAACTTGCCGACAAAGGTACGCTTTTCCTTGACGAGGTTGGCGACATTCCTCTCGAACTTCAAGCAAAGCTGCTGCGCGTTCTGCAAGAGCAGGAGTTCGAACGACTCGGAAGTAACCGCACACATAAAGTTGATGTTCGCCTGATCGCTGCGACGCATCGGGATTTGCCTGCTATGGTGAAGGCAGGAATATTTCGCGAAGACCTTTACTATCGGCTGAAAGTATTTCCAATCCAGGTCCCGGCGCTGCGACAACGTGAAGGAGATATCCCGAGACTGGTGCGGCACTTTACAGCTCTCTACTCGCAGCGGATGAACAAGCGAATTGATGTCATCCCAATGGAAACGATGGACGGGTTGGTGCGATACCAATGGCCAGGAAACGTCCGCGAATTGCAGAACTTTATTGAACGCGCAGTGATCCTCTCGCCACAGTCTGTATTGCGGGCACCAGTCTCGGAACTGGAGCCGTTGTCGTCCAATAAGAGATTCGAGAATCCAATGAATGGTCTCGCCGAGGTTGAGCGAGATCATATCCTTCGCGCGCTCCAAGCGAGCAATTGGGTGGTCAGTGGGGCGGCCGAGCGCTTAGGAATGAAGAGAACATCACTGGTTTACAGGATGAAGAAGCTTCACATCCATCGGCCCGCCCCGGCGATGCCGAAACGCAACCTCGGTCTGGCCGGCGACTGAACTTCTCTCCGTTCCGGCAACCCACGAATGAATGTCGATAAATCTGGCGAAACTTCGTCAGCGGCGGAAGTTCGTCAGAGCTTTGTCACACCTGCTTTCGGAATGTGTGGGATTCCTTCCCGACAACCTTCAGCGCGAGAGTAAGTTGCATTGATGTCTTCTCTTCGAGTGAGCTTTTTCTTTTTTGGCATCCCGATTGCGATAAAGAGCGAGCGACCAAGGAGAGGACTTCAATGAATGTGACGACGATCCGGTCAGCAAAGCATTCGCCGCTGAGCCATGACTACACCCGATTCAACCTGCCTCTCACTTCCATTCACAGAATCGAAGTGGATGGCTTGCATGTGTTTTATCGCGCGGCGGGCCAGGCAAATGCGCCCGTGATCCTCTTGCTGCACGGCTTTCCCGCCTCGTCTTTCATGTTCCGCGACCTGATTCCGCGCCTTGCGGACGAATATCGCGTGATCGCTCCAGACCTTCCCGGCTTCGGATTCACCGACGTGCCTCCGGAACGGAACTATTCCTACTCGTTTGATCAATTGGCGACGACGATCGACGTTTTCACGCAGGCACTTAAACTCGACCGCTACGCCATCTATGTGTTCGATTACGGAGCGCCGACCGGCTTCCGGTTGGCGATGGCGCACCCAGAGCGGGTTACGGCGATCATTTCGCAGAACGGAAATGCGTATGAAGAGGGCCTTGGGGATGCGTGGGGGCCGATACGGAAATACTGGGCCGAACCGACATCCGAGAACCGCGGCATTCTTCGGCAGAGTGTCTTGACGGCGGGCGGAACGCGCTGGCAGTACACGCACGGTGTGGCAAATCCGGAAAGTGTTCCGCCTGAGTCCTACACCCTCGATACGGCGCTGCTGGAACGTCCGGGGAACAAGGAGATTCAACTCGACTTGTTTCTCGACTATGCCTCGAACATCAGGTTGTACCCGAAATTTCAAGAGTACTTCCGTAAATCGCAGCCGCCTTTGCTGGCGATCTGGGGCAAGAACGATCCGTTTTTCATTCCTGCGGGAGCAGAAGCCTTTCGACAGGATCTGCCGAAAGCGAAGGTCCAATTCCTCGACACCGGACATTTCGCGATCGAGACGCATGTCGTGGAAATTGCCGCAGCGATGAAAAAGTTTCTCGCGGACACATAGCCAGCGCATCGGAACGACGACCGAAAACTGGAGCAGGAAAGTTGGAGGAGTGAAGTTGAAGGAGAAAAGACATGCGACGTCGTAGCTTCGTTGGAGCGCTCATCGCCGCATCGCTGGGGGTCGGGTTCAAAGATGCGTTCACACAAGGCGCAGCGGTTTTTTCTACCGAGACTCCGAAAGCGACTGAGTTTCCTCAGAACTCAACCATCGTTCTGGTGCATGCGGCCTGGGCGGACGGCTCCTGCTGGAGCAACATCATTCTGCCATTGCAACGACGCGGCCTTCACGTCATATGCGCGCCGATCCCGCTGACCTCTTTAACTGACGACGCGGCGGCTCTGGGTCGAACTGTCGAGCGAACCAGCGGCCCGGTTGTGTTGGTAGGCCATGCCTACTCTGGCGCCGTGATCGCCGCAGTCGAGGAAGAACGGGTCAAATCTCTGGTCTACATCACAGCGCTGGCGCCAGATGAAGGTGAGACCGTCGCGAAAGTTTTTTATCACGACGAGCCGAGTCCGGAGCAGCCGAAGATGGTCCCTGACACGCATAACTTCGTCTGGATGCCGGAAGACGCATTTCGCCGTGCGCTGGCCCACAAAGCGTCTGCCGATCAAGCCAGCATTGCCGCCGCCGTGCAACGGCCCATCGCGGTTCCGTGCATTCAACAGCCGTCGCCGAAACCGACGTGGAAAGCGAAGCCAACGTGGTATCTGGTGGCGGAAGAAGACCGCATGATCAATCCGAAGACCCAGCGATTCATGGCCGGACGCATGGGCGCGAAAATCCGGCCGCACCCCGTAGATCACACTCCGATGTACGCCGATCCGAATGTCGTGATCGAAGTAATCCTCGAGGCGGCACATGAAACTCTTGCGAAATAGGCGGCCGCGGCAAGTTTTACTTCGGATTGAGGAAGTAACGATATGAGCACCGCAAAATCTGTCGCGATCGTGACCGGGGCGAGTCAAGGCATCGGACGAGCCACGGCTCTGCGCCTGGCGCGAGATTTCTCGGCCGTAGCGTTGGTTGCCAGAGATAGAAAGAAGCTGGAAGAAGCAGCCACTGATGTCCGATCAACTGGGTCCGAAGCGATGATCTTCGATCTCGATCTGCGCCTGGCCGAATCGGCAGAGATCGCAATCAAAGGCGTGCTCGAACTCTTCGCAAGAATCGATGCCCTCGTCAACATAGCTGGCGCAGTTCAGCAAATCGATCTGTTCGAGATGACCGACGCGCAGTGGGATGACGGAATGGCGCTGAAGTTCCACGGCGCACGCCGTCTGACGATGCGCGCCTGGGATGCGTTGAAGGCTTCGAACGGATCTGTGATCTTCATGTCGGGAAGCGCAGCATTCAGTCCCAAACCCGCAGTCGTCGCCGTTGCCGCGATTAATGCCGCCATCAACGCACTCGCAAAAGCATTTGCGGAGCAAGGAATCAAAGATGGTGTGCAGGTCAACAGCGTGTCGCCCGGAGCCGTGATGACAGGACGCCGGCGGGCGTTCTTCGAAAAATGGGCGCCCGCGCACAACCTGACGGTGGAAGAGGCAATCAAGAGATTTCCCGAGCAAGCCGGTGTCACTCGCTTTGGAAAACCGGGAGAGATCGCCGAGCTGATTGCTTATCTCGTATCGCCCGCTGCGAGATGGATGACTGGCGCCGCCGTGCGAATGGATGGCGGGGAGATCAAGAGTATCTAGCGCCAACTCGCGGAAGGAAATGATGGAGCGTCGCATGTTTCTTGGTGGACTGACAGCCGCGTCTTTCGGGGCGCTGTTAGAGAATACTTTCGCCGAACAGGCACAAGCGCGAACTGCAGGCGAACCCTCTCCTCAGGATTCGGTCGAAACTGCGCAAGTCGAGGTTTCGGGAAACTCGATTTTCGTGCGCCGCTACGGGAAGGGTCCGCCGATTCTGCTGGTCCACGGGTTCCCACGTACTAGCCTGATGTGGCGATTCTTGGCGCCGAAGCTGGCGGAAAATCACACGGTGATCTGCGTCGATCTGCGCGCCTACGGCCGCAGCGGTATTCCCTCTTCTACCGACGACCATTTTGCTTATTCCAAACGAGCCATGGCGAAGGAACTGGTGGAGGTAATGCAAAAGCTCGGCTTTCCAACTTTCACGCTGATCGGTCACGACCGCGGAGGACGCGTCAGCTACCGCCTGGCTTTGGACCATCCGAAGAATGTTGAGCGGCTGGCCGTGTTCGATGTGATTCCGATCTTCGAGGCATGGAACCGATCCGATGCGCGCTTTGCACGCACGTACTGGCCGTGGATATTACTGTCACAGAAGAATCCGCTTCCCGAGAGCTATCTTCTCGGCGCTCCCGAGGCCGTCTTTCACAATCCGTTTGGCGAAGGCTCCTTCGGCCCGGAGATTCTTGACGAATATCTCTTAACCTTTCGCGATCCAGCGCGCATTCATGGAATCTGCGAAGAGTATCGAGCCGCAGCGACGATCGACGTAGAACATGATCGCGCGGACAAGGAAGCGTCGAAAACAATTGCGTGCCCAATGTTGCATCTGTGGGCCGGGGGCGGTCCTCTCGATACTTTCTATGCGCAAGACGGGGGCCCGCTCGGCATCTGGCGGCAATGGGCTCCGGATGCGCACGGACAGGCCATGAAGGGCGGCCACTTTTTTCCAGAAGAGAACCCTGACGATACCGCAATTCTAGTCAAGGAGTTCCTCGCTGCCTAGGCTCCTCTGCCTGGGAATGATATCGCCGATTTCGCGATGCGGTTGCTTCGAGCAGCTGGCACGCTGAAGTGGAAGTAAAGGAGAAGCTTGAAATGAAAAGATGGACAAAATTCGCGATTCCAGTCGCTGTGGTTGTACTGTTCCTCGCGTGGTACGCATTTCGGCCAGAGCGGCTTGTGGTCAACCGGCGCGTTGACGAAGCGATGCCTACACGACAAGATGCATCGCCGAAACCTGTTGAATCGGGACAGTTCTATAGCATTTTGCACCCGACCTCCGGCACCGCAACCCTTTACCAGACGGGGAATGGCAGCCGCATCCTTCGATTTACGAACTTCAGCACTTCGAATGGCCCCGATGTGCACGTTTATCTGGTCGCTGCTGACGATGCCAAAGACATTGCAACCGTGCAACGGGCCGGTTTCATGGATCTCGGAGTGATCAAGGGAAACATCGGCGACCAAAACTACACGCTTAGTAGGGACGTGGATTTGGCGAAATACCGCGCCGTTTCCATTTGGTGTAAACGATTCAGCGTGAATTTCGGGGCTGCGGCACTCAGACCGACAGAGGCAGCGCAGAATCGGTAAGCAAGGCGCGGCGTTTGACTTTGTCAGCGAGAGGACCAGCGCGCCATCGTCGAGTGTTGAACCTAAATTCCCTGGGGGAACAATATGGTCGCATGGGAGCGCGTGACCCGTGATGACGTGTTGCGCGCGATACGCGAGTATGACCGACTAGGCCCAGAGCAGTTCTTCTCGAAGCATGGCTTCGCTCCTACGACGACTTATGAGTTGGTCTGGGAGAAACGTCGTTACCCGCCGAAGGCAATTTTGGGCACAGCTTATGAGTTCGCAGCGGGACAACGACTCGCCTCCGGAGACTTCGAGGGCGGGAAGACCGGTGCCGTGAGGGTGCTCGGCAAGCTAGNGTTCGGCGTCGAGAAAAAGCTACCACCANCCAAGTCAAGCTGACACACGCCGGTGGGTTCCCGAAAATCTGTGCAGTTCTGCAACGCCAGTCTTCTCAANGGCTTAAACCTTGTAAAATCCGATGCGTCTGCCAGTACGCTAGGTATCTTATTTATTTGCTTAGACTTACAATATAGTCACCCTGAGCTTTTAAGTCCGCTGCGTCTGCCAATTTCGCCATCCCGGCTCGCGATCATTCTAGCCTACCAGTCTGTCTCTTCTTCCGCCGACAGCCCTCTCTGCCCTGTGCCCCTATTGTCATTTACTTGACCACTCTCACGGGCTACCCTTCTTCATACGCCAGCATCTCAACAACACCGTGGAGGTCGCATGAACGTTCCGTTGAAATCGTCCGGTGTGGTTTGTCTGCTCACTCTTTTATTCTCGCTGTGGTTGGCTCCGCCCCTGCACGCCGGAAACGATGTGCTTGGTCAAATCGATCTCGAAGGAGCAACCAAAGTAGAAAAAGATGCCGGCGTTTGGATCGACGGCCAATACGTCGGCTATCTGCGCGAACTCAAGGGATCGAAAAAAATCCTGCTTCTTCCGGGTGAGCATGAAATCATCGTTCGCCAGGGCGGATACGTCGACTTCGTTCATAAGGCTACNNTGCGCGGGGGAGAGACCCAAAGCGTCGCCGTAAAGTTGGAGAAAGACACGCGGGTTCAACTTCCTAAAATCACCGCTGAAATCAAGCTGGAAGTGAACCCCAATCGCGCTGCCGTATTTGTCGACGGTGTATTCGTCGGCCACGTCGCCGAGTTTGGAGGGATGGGTAGGGCTCTGTTGGTCGCCCCCGGCAAGCGCAAGGTCACGATCAGCCTGCCGGGCTATCAAACCTTCGAGACTGATATCGATCTGGTGGCCAATCAGAAATCGACGGTCAAGACTGATCTGGTGAAAGGTGGACCGGCAGAAGGAACTCCTCTGCCGCAATAGCCGGAAAGCAGCACCAAAGCTTGCCCTATCAAGAGGCGGTGGCGCCGAGCCCGCGCTGCTTGCGCAGCATCTCCACAAACGGCTCCGCCGCCAGTTCCGCATGATTGCGGAAAAGACCGAGTAACGGGTCCTCTCCATCCCCCGCTTCGGAGGCGGCTTTCGATCTTTGACCGATTTCGTTTTCCAGACCTTCCGGCTCAACCAGAAGCTCCGGCATTGCATCAGGAGTTTCCGTCAGCCGGCTGAGAAATGTTTCCAGCAGGGTGCGATGCTCCGCTGTGGTCTGGGTGAATTCCACCCCCATCCCTTTATCGGGATGCATTACTCGAACCACGCCCTCCGATCGCAACTCCACCCCTGCGGCGCGCATCGAGAGCGTCACTCTTGTGGAAACCGGAAATGGCGAACTGATCTCAAGGTAACAGCCACCCAAACTCAAATCCGTAAGCTGGCAACGGACCGGAGGATCGTCCTTTTCTGCGTCCGGAGTGTTGCGGCCAAGCCATTCGCGCAATTGACGCGCAACTTCCGGAGATGGATCCAGGAAACGCATTCCCACCTGTGTCCCGCTTCCCTCCCACGCGAACTCCGCCGGCATCTCCAGCTTCGTGGTCGAGCCCGGAAGCGTAAATGACAAATCCCATTTGCCTTGTGGCTTACTGCGTTTTGGAAGCGTGATCGCCAACCCGCCTTCGCCAACGTCGGTTGTATTCACCTTGAAGCGGGCTCCCGACTGAGCACTCACCATCTCCAGCGCAAAACGTACCGAGACCCTTGAATTGCGCCGGCGTTCCCTTTTCATTAAGGCTCGCGCCGCGCGAAAACTTGACTTCGCCCGCTCGGCGGAAACTGGCTTGTAGAGCGTAAAATGCGCCCCAATCTCGAATGCTGATCGCAGCCCGATCTCGGGATCCAGAATGGCCACGGCCACGGCGCGTTTGTTACATGGAGCGGTCCGGGCCCCACGCAACACATCGGCCGCCCCCGGTCCTGCGCAATCCACAATAATTGCCTCGAACCGGTCCCGGGTCAGATGTCGCAAAGCGGTCTCCGAGTTCGTGCAATGTTCAACCCCAATGTCGAGGTCGCCCAGGGTGCGGCGCAGCACGCGCACGATCTTATCGTCCGAACACAGCAACAGTGACTTCAGAGTCATAGCCCGCTCTTAGAACGTTTCCAGTCCAGAGTATTCCGCCCGACGCCTGCGAGGAATACCCTCAACTCTAAGCCCGCCTGCAAATCCCAGGCAATTGATGTCTTAGCATGCGAGGTTACCCTCGTAACCCTCCCCGATTCCCCAATCGTAATTCTTCCCGCGTTCCTGACCACGATCTGGGCGATTCTAAAGATCAGGCCCAAGTGTGCCATCGACTCGGAAATGTCATGGCAAGTCACAACTATCCAACAACTTATGGAGGATTTGTAAAGTTAATTCCTCGCAAATCGTCATTGACTTCAGCTGCGTCTTGCCCTAATATGTTCAGTCTCCGACTAGCTTTTTGGGCCCCTTGGACTCTAGCTCTGTCTCGTAATCCTGAGAGACTGTTCTGTTTCGTGAATCCATGGAGCTCTCGGAGAATCATATAGTTAGGCTATCTTTTAAGGTTGATAGAATCCCCCATTTGTACGAAAGGCATTCGTTCATGGCGAAGCGACGCGGAAATCCAAACTGGGGCAAGCCGGAGCCGATTGGGCCGGTCGTCCCTACTATTACGGAGTTTGAACAGGTCGTGCGCGAGTACAAGCTCACCCCCGACCAATATTTGCGCTCCACCCGTTTGCGGGAGTGGGCGCGCCGCAACAAGAATTCCAAGTACATCCCTGAGCCTCTTCTGGAAGCTTGGGGCTTCGAGATAGAGTCCACGCTCTAAGCGTGAATTCGAAAAGTACTTTCCAGGGTCGCTGATCGCGGCCCTTCTTTTTTGTGCTCGACTGGTTGCACATCCCGCTCCCGGAACTGTTCGCCGTGCTGGCAGCCGTCGCCTTCGCCGCTGGCCTGAATGTCTATGCCACCGTCGCAGCCCTAGGTTTGCTGGCCCGCTTCTCCCACCTTCCTCTTCCGCCGTCGCTACATTTACTGGAAAGTTGGCCGGTCATTGCCGCCAGCGCCATCCTGTTCGTCATCGAATTTTTCGCCGATAAAATTCCAGCCTTCGACTTAATCTGGAGCGCTCTCCACACCTTCGTTCGCGTGCCCGTCGCGGCCTTGCTCGCTTATGGAGCCACAGCGCAACTCAGCCCCGCCGATCAGCTTCTCGCAGCTTTCTTAAGCGCGGCCATCGCCCTCGCCGCTCACGGAGGCAAAACCGCACTGCGCGCCGCGGTAACGCCATCTCCAGAACCGGTCTCGAATATCACCTTGAGTTTGGGAGAAGACGTTCTCGCTGTCGCTCTGACCTGGCTCGCAACTCGTCATCCCTACGCCGCCGCGACCATCGTCGCGATTTTGCTCGCAATCATTCTCTTGTTGGCCCGAATCGTTATCCGGGCTCTGCGAGCTTTATTCCGAGGTGCGGAGGAAGAATTGTCAGGCCGTTCCGCGTAGCATTCCATTTTCCAAAATCTCGGAGAAGTCATCTCATAATCTGAGAAGTTATCCCATAAATGACTTTGGGAAGGGTGCGACTTCCGTTAAATGGCTTCTGGAAACGGAAGAACATCAGGTAATGGTTTCGGGAAGGGCACGACTTCAGTCTTGAGCCTGCCCTGAGCAAGCGAAGCGCGTCGAAGGGTGCCGCTCCGTCTTAATAAGGACGCGGGCTTTAGCCCCTGAGGGACCGTAAGTCTATCTTCTTCGGTTGATTCTAAGATGGCCTCTAGTAACCCTATACCGCTTCCCGATATGGAACCTTCGATTGCATCATCCGCAATTTCGTCGGCATCGCTCGACCACTGTCGAGCATCCAATGAACAATTCGTCAGCGCGGAGAATTATGTCAATTTTCGATGAAAAATATCGGGTGGTTGGCGTCGAGAATGATCGCCTCCGCGTGCGCGGCGTTCACAGTGGCGATGTCTTGACCATTTTGAACCCGGAGCCTGAGTTCCCCATTTCTCAGGAAGACTATCCCGTGGGCAAATTGATCGCCCTCACCGATCCCTCGAAATCCCTCCCGAATTAATTCTCCCCTACCCATTCTTCCTCTGGCTTTGCACGGATTGAGAGTGAATGAGGGAAAGGGATTTAACCCTGATCGGTGGGCTGAGATGCATGGCAGGTTCGCTTCGGTCAATGAGTGTAATGGCGACCTAACACCAGTTGTGGAGCTGTCGCCCACTGGCTAAGTCCTACTATTGCTTTTTGGGATGTCCATTTCGGTTTCCGCTTGCTCCAGCGGCAGACCAGTACGTTCTATGAGGTAGGCAGAAAGCGCGGGGTCAACGCTCTTAGCGAAGTCGCCGATATCAGCGGACGACCATCTCCGTCCGTCGGCGAAATCCAAAACGATTCCCGCCCGGGGGTGCAGCTTCCCATCGCGGTCCCGAAAGCCTTTTATCAGCGTCATCCGCACCGCTTTTGAGTACTCAACCGTCCTGCACCCTGCCCATCCGTATCCGCAAACGCGAATATCTTGGTCACGGAGGGCCGTGTGCATCGGCAGAGCTAAAACCGTGAAGACTCCGATTGGGAGCACGATGACAAGCGCCATCCAGCGCAGAATTCTTGTGCAGTCAAAGCCGGCGCGCCCATCTGACCAGAGGCGGTACGATCTCGCGGTGCCACGTTGCCCAAACGCGGACCAGAGCTTAAGAGTGATTTCCCAACAGAGCGCGACCGCCCCAAATCCCGGAAAGAACCACCAAATGGCAGTCTGCGGCCACAACCGAAGCGCCGTTTCTGGTCCGTCGCCAGCGGCT
>JGI26341J46601_10000477_pt1 | contig 12523 bp, 12 predicted proteins | sample BogFormECP12_OM3_FD_46601 | JGI IMG/M metagenome (IMG submission 46601) | reverse complement strand
GCTCAGACCCAGGACGTTGGCGCCGCTGCCGTTCAGCACCAGGAAGGCGTCCCCGGCGCCGAAGGTCTCGCGCAGGCCCGCGGTCGCCTGTTCGGTCCACGCGTCGGCGCCGTAAGGGAGCGCATCGCCGGAGTTTGCGTCCACGATCGCGCGGAGCACCGCCGGATGAACGCCCGCGTGGTTGTCGCTGCCGAAGCTTTTGCGTTGTCTCATGCCCACGAGCCTAGGGCCCGGCCGGGAGGGCCTTCCACTCCAGCCGCCCACCCGGGCCGGCTGGGCCCGTCTCAACCGATGATGCGCTCTCCGATCGGGCCGAGGATGAGCATGGGGAAGTAGATGAGGCCGCCGACGATCACGATCACGCCGAGCAGGAACGCGATGAACGTCGGCCCGGCGGTGTCGAGGGTGGCCCTAGTGCGCGCGTGCACGCGGGCGCCGGCGAGCGAGCCGGCGATCGCGAGGGCGAGCACGATCGGCGCGAACCGCCCGACGAGCATGGCCAGGCCGAGCGTGGTGTCGTACCACGGCGTGTTGGCCGTCAGGCCGGCGAAGGCGGACCCGTTGTTGTTTGCCACCGAGGCGTAGGCGTAGGTGACCTCGGTCAGGCCGTGCAAGCCGGGGTTGAGGATCGCGCGGGTGCCAGCCGCGATGACCAGGGATGTGCTGCTGAGGATGAGGACCGTNGTCGGGATCGCCAGCACGTACGTCACGACGAGCTTCATCTGCGTGGCGCGGATCTTCTTGCCCAAAAACTCCGGGGTGCGGCCGACCATTAGCCCGGCCACGAAGACGGCCAGGAGCGCGAGTACCAGGATGGAGTAGAGCCCGCCGCCGTCGCCGCCCGGGCTGATCTCGCCGAGCAGGATGGCGACGAACGCTCCCGTGCCGCCGACCGGGGTGTAGCTGTCGAGCGCCGAATCGGTGGCGCCGGCCGTCGTTCCCATGGTCCCGACGGTCATCAGCGCGGAGCCCTCGGGGCCGAACCGGCTCTCCTTGCCCTCCATGTTCCCGCCGGGGCTGACGCCGCTCGCGACCTGGGACACCGACGCCGGGAGCAGGTGGTTGCCGTGGAGTTCGGCCTGCATCGAGACGACGGTGTGGCCGACGAAGATGATGGCCATTACCGCGATGATCGCGTATGCCTGCCGTGGCCTGCCGATGAGNCGGCCGAACATCACGACGATCGCGAACGGCAGCACGATGACGATCAGGAGGTCAAAGGCGTTCGTGAACCCGGTCGGGTTCTCGAACGGGTGGGCGCCGCCGGCACCGTAGAAGCTGCCGCCGTTGGTGCCGAGCAGCTTGATGGCCTCCATCGAGGAGACCAGTCCGCCGGGGATCTTCTGCACGCCGCCGGCGAGCGTCGCGGCGGTCCTGAAGCCGCTGAAACTCTGGACCGCGCCCTGGCTCACCATCACCAGTGCGGCCAGAACCGACAGCGGGACGAAGACACGCACTAGCGACCTGGTGAGATCGACCCAGAAGTTGCCGATCGTGCGGGACTTCCCGGCGATGCCGCGGACCACGGCCAGGGCCACCGCCAGCCCGACGCCGGCCGCGGTGAACTGCGCCACGACGAGCCCGGCCATCTGCGCGAGGTAGCTGGCCTGGGTTTCCCCCTCGTAGACCTGCCAGTTGGTGCCGGTGATGAAGCTGATGGCGGTGTTGAACGACAGCAGCGGCGACATCCCGCCGGCGTGGGTGGGGTTCAGCGGCAGCACGCCTTGCAGCCGCAAGATGGCGTACAGCAGGAGCGTAGAGACCAGGCCGAACGCCAGCACCGCCAGCGCGTAGGCCCGCCAGGTCCAGCTGCTCTCCGGGTCCACCCCCAGGGTCCGGTAGACCAGGCGCTCGATCGGCAGGAACACCCGGTCCCCCGGCGTCCTCTTCCCGGCCACACGGTCGCTTTCAGACCCAGTGCCGCTGACAGCGATAGTGTCGCGGAACGTCGNCGCCAGGTAGCGTCCGAGCANGGGTGCGGCCACTGCGGTGACCGCCGCGACGAACAGCAACTGTTCCCATCCGGAGACGCTCATGATGCATCTCCCATTCGCTTGCTCATCAGGATTGCGGCGTGGGAGGCGGCGGGGGATGTCAAGACAGACCGTCCAGTGCGAGGTTGAGCTTGAGTACGTTAACGGTGGGTTCGCCGAGGAAACCCCACTGGCGGCACTGCGTGTAGCGGTGCACGATGGCTGTAACCGCTGCGACGGCCAGATGGCGGGCCCGGGCCACACGCGGCGCCTGATCCAGCGCGTTCTGCACCGAGATATTCGGATCTAGCCCGGAGCCCGAGGCCGTCACCGCGTCGACGGGCACGGGCGCGTTCGCCGGCAGCCCGTTGAACGCCCGGTAGGCGATGGCGCGCTGGGGGATGGTGTTCGGGTCGCAGACATAGGAACCGTCACTGGCCTTCGCGTACTTCTGGCCGGGTGCCGGGCTGGTCACCGGGTTGCCCTTCGGGTCGGTGGGGACGCATGCCGGGTCGGCCTTGGTCGCGAATGGGCTGGTGGCCGATGGGCGGCCATCGAGCCCGACCGTGTTCACGCCCGGCACGAACCCGATGAGCAGCGGGTTCGACGGGCCAAGGTTGGTGGCGCCCGACGATGTAGCGTCATACCCGGCTCCCGCAGCCGAGGGGCGCGGCTGGAAGTACTGCGGCAGCGGGTTCCCCTTGCTGTCCGTGAACTCCTGCCCGAGCAGCGCCGAACCGACCAGCTTGCCGTCGCGGTACAGCAGCGAGCCGTTCGCCTGCTGGTGGAAGAAGAGCTGGGACAGGCCGGNGACGACCAGCGGGTAGCCGAANCCNAGCACGAGCGTCACGCCGACAAGCATGACCACGCTGGTGAGGAGGTGCCGTCCGAAGATAGCCGAGCGCATGTCAGTGCAATCCGATCGCGGACAGGAGGAGATCGATGAGCTTGATGAAGACGAACGGGGCGATGATCCCGCCGACGCCGTAGATCAGGCCGTTGCGCCGAAGGATGGCGGCGCCGTCGAGCGGCCGGAACTTCACCCCCCGCAGGGCCAGCGGGATCAGCGCCGGGATGATGAGGGCGTTGTAGATCACGGCCGCGAGGATCGCGGTGTGCGGGTTGTCCAGGTGCATGACGTTCAGCACCCGCAGCTCCGGATACACCACGATGAACATGGCCGGGATGATCGCGAAGTACTTGGCGACGTCGTTCGCGATGGAGAAGGTGGTCAGCGAGCCGCGGGTGATCAGCAGCTGCTTGGCCACCTCGACGACCTCGATCAGCTTGGTCGGGTTCGAGTCCAGGTCGACCATGTTGCCGGCTTCCTTGGCGGCCTGCGTGCCGGAGTTCATGGCCAGGCCGACGTCGGCCTGCGCGAGCGCCGGCGCGTCGTTGGTGCCGTCGCCGGTCATCGCCACCATGTGGCCGCCGCGCTGCTCGCGGCGGATCAGCGCCAGCTTCTCCTCNGGCGTGGCCTCGGCCAGGAAGTCATCGACTCCGGCCTCGGCGGCGATGGCCTTGGCCGTGAGCGGGTTGTCGCCGGTGATCATCACGGTCCGGATGCCCATGTCGCGCAGTTCCCTGAACCGCTCGACCATGCCCTCCTTGACCGTGTCCTTCAGGTGGATGACGCCGAGGACCCGCGGCCCGTCCGCCNCCACNAGGGGTGTCCCGCCGCCCGNGGCGATGCGCTCCACGATCGGAGCCAGGTCATCGGGGATGACCCCGCCTGCGTCGGTGACCCAGCGCCGGACCGAGTCGGCGGCACCCTTGCGGACCTGCCGCCCGGCCAGATCGACCCCGCTCATGCGGGTCTGCGCCGAGAACGGGACGAGCTCGGCGCCCGTCAGGTCGGGCGGGGCGAGCTGGTAGCGCGTCTCGGCCAGCTCGACGATGGAGCGGCCCTCAGGGGTCTCGTCGGCCATGCTCGACAGCAGCGCCGCCTCGGCCAGCTCGGTCTCGGTAACGCCCGCGACCGGGAGGAACTCGGCGGCCATCCGGTTCCCGTAGGTGATGGTNCCGGTCTTGTCGAGCAGCAGCGTGGAGCAGTCCCCGGCGGCCTCGACGGCCCGCCCGGACATCGCCAGCACGTTCCGCTGCACCATCCGGTCCATGCCGGCGATGCCGATCGCGGACAGCAGTCCGCCGATGGTGGTGGGCGCGAGGCAGACGAACAGCGCGACCAGGACGGTGGTGGACTGGATGGCCTTGTCGTAGATCGCCATCGGCTGCAGCGTGACCACCGCCACCAGCAGGATCAGCGTCAGGCCGGCGATCAGGATGTCGAGCGCGATCTCGTTCGGCGTCTTCTGCCGGCTCGCCCCCTCGACCAGGGCGATCATGCGGTCCAGGAACGTCTCGCCAGGATCGGAGGTGATCCGGACCACGATCCGGTCCGACAGCACGACCGTGCCGCCCGTTACCGCGCTGCGGTCACCGCCGGACTCGCGGATCACCGGGGCCGACTCGCCCGTGATCGCCGACTCGTCGACGACGGCCATCCCCTCGGTCACGTCGCCGTCGCCGGGAATGACCTGTCCGGCCGTCACGACGCAGAGGTTGCCGGCCCGCAGTTGGGTGGACGGGACCTCTTCCGTGGTGCCGTCCGGCTTGAGCAGGTGGGCGACGGTTTCCTGGCGGCTGCGGCGCAAGGTGTCGGCCTGGGCCTTGCCCCGGCCTTCGGCCACCGCCTCGGCGAAGTTGGCGAACAGCACGGTCGCCCACAGCCACAGCGTCACCAGCCCGACGAACACGTCGGGCCGGCTGAAGAACTCGATCGTGGTGACTACGCTGCCGATCTCGACCACGAACATGACCGGGACGTGCACCATCTTGCGGGGATCGAGCTTGACGAACGCCTGGCCGACGGCGTGGCGCATGATCGTCGGCTCGAACATCGAACTGGTGGGCCGGGTGCGCACCTTCGGCGGCCTGGTCTCCGCCGGGGGTACCGTGGCGGTCGGCCGGGCCGGGATGGCTTGCTCGCTCATGCCGGCCTGCCTGGTTCGAGCCCGGTCTCGGCCGCCTCATCGTCAGTGTCGGCGTCGGAACCGGAGCTGGCGATCATGTGGTCCAGGACGCGGACTATCAAAGCGGCCGCCACGAAGAATGCCACCACGGTGGCGATGAGGATGATGTCAGTCATGTCGGCCTGCTAGAACCATTCCGGCTTGAACATCGCGATGCCCAGGTAGATGAACACCGCGACGGAGACGGCGAGGAGCAGGCCTTCAGCGACGGTCATGGACCCACCAGACCCTTGATCACGTGTCACATGGCGGTTACGAACGTTACGCCTGCCTTAGCGTGATGCCTCGGATCCAAACGGTTTCCATGCGGTTTCCCCCCGACTCTAAGCGCAATCCCTGCTAGCCGCCCCGGTCATCTGCTGCCAGAATGGAACACGTGAGCGACCAGGTAGCGGCACCCGAGGCCGTTGCACTCGAGGCCGCGGACGCCGACGCCGGCGACGTGGTGGAGGCGGCCGGTCACTTCCGGATCTACCTGGGCGCGGCCGCGGGGGTCGGCAAGACCTACGCCATGCTCAACGAGGGTCACCGGCGGAAGGGGCGGGGTACCGNCGTGGTCGTCGGCTTCGTNGAGTGTCACGGTCGGCGGCTGACCGAGGACATGATCGACGGGCTGGAGGTCATCCCCCGCAAGGAGATCGAGTACCGCGGGAGCCGTCTTGAGGAAATGGACCTCGACGCGGTGCTGAGCAGGCGGCCCGAACTCGCCCTGGTCGATGAGCTCGCCCATACCAACGTGCCGGGATCGGGCCGGAACGCCAAGCGGTGGCAGGATGTCATGGACATNCTCGCCGCCGGGATCGACGTGATCACCACCGTCAACATCCANCATCTGGAGAGCATCGCCGACGAGGTCGAGCACATGACCGGGGCGCCGGTCCGGGAACGCGTCCCGGACTGGGTGGTGCGGCAGGCNGACCAGATCGAGCTGGTCGATTCCTCGCCCGAGCAGCTGCGCCGGCGCATGCTGCACGGCAACATCTANCCGAAGGAACGGGCCTCGCGGGCGCTTAACAGCTTCTTCCGCACCGATAACCTGATCGCCCTGCGCGAGCTGGCGCTGCGGTTCCTGGCCGACGAAACGGACGAGGAGCTGCTCGAGCACCTGCGGCGGCACGAGTCCAACGTCGTGTGGGAGACGTGCGAACGCATCATGGTGGCCGTCACGACGGTGCCCGGGACCGATGGCCTGCTGCGCCGGGCGGCCAGGATGGCCGCCCGGCTCAAGGGGGAACTCGACGTCGTCCACGTCNCCGCCAGCGACGCGACCAGCCCCGGGGATCGCCAGACGGTCGAGAAGCTACGACAGCTGNCCGCGGACATCGGCGCCCGCTGGCACGANGTGCAAGACGACGATCCGGCCCGGGCCATCGCCAAGTTCGCGCGGCGGAATCAGATCACCCAGATCGTGATCGGGTCAAGTCAGCGCAGCCGCTGGCAGCAGCTCATCGGCGGCGGCTCGAACGTAACCCGGGTTATCAGGGAGGCGGGCGCGCTCGACATCGACGTCCACGTCATTGCCCTGCGCAAGGCGTCCCGCGCCGCGCCATCGGGGCCGAAGCCGTCGGAGCAGGCGCCGTCGGAGCAGGCGCCGTCGGAGCAGGCGCCGTCGGGGCAGGGCTCCGCGGAGCGTCCTGGCCTCGTGCGCGTAAGTACGCCCGAGGAGCCCGAGGAATCCTAGCCGCCGCGGGCGGCCGCCTGCTCGAGCAGGCTGACGCAGGTGCTGCCGAACGAGTGACCCGACGCCTCGAGCGCCAGCGGCAGCGTGCTCGTCTCGGTCATCCCCGGTGACACGTTGACCTCAAGGAACCAGGCGGTACCCGTGTCATCGACGATGAGGTCGGTCCTGGACAGGTCCCGCAGGCCGAGCACGGTATGCGCGGCGATCGCGATCCTCGCCACCTCGTCCGCGACCTCGCCGGGCAGCCGGGCCGGAACGTAGAACTCCGTCTTGCCCGCGGTGTACCTGGCCGCGTAGTCGTATCCACCCTCGCCGGGGACGATCTCGACCGCGGGCAGGGCCTGCGGGCCGTGGCCGAGGTCGATCACGCCGACGGCCACTTCGGTGCCGGAGATGAACCGCTCGATCAGCGCGGTGTCGCCGTAAGCGAAGCAGCTGAGCACGGCCGCCGGCAGTTCCGCCGCGGTGCGGACCGGCCCGGCGCCCAGGGCGGAACCGCCGCGGGACGGCTTGACGTACAGCGGCAGCCCGAGCTTGGCCACGATGAGGTCGATGACCGCGGCGGCGCCGAGATCATGGAAGGTTTCCCGCGGCAGCGTCACCGACGGCGGCGTGACCAGACCCGCGGCCGCGGTCAGGGCCTTGGCCGTGGGCTTGTCGAAGGCCATCTGGCAGGCACTGGCCACCGACCCGACGTACGGCACGCCGAGCAGCCCGAGCACCTCCCTGATCGCGCCGTCCTCGCCGCAGACGCCGTGGATGGCCGGGAACACGGCGCTGGGCGGGTCGGCGCGCAGCAGAGAAAGCAGGGCCGAGTCGGCGTCCGCGACGATCGCGTGGATGCCCGCCTCGACCAGGGCGTCGCAGACCCGGTCCCCGGAGCGCAGCGACACTTCCCGCTCGGGAGACAGGCCGCCGGCCAGTACGACGATGCGCTCGAGATCGCTCATGATTTTGAAATGTCGCCCTTAACTAGATGCTTAAGCTGGTCCGAAATCATCCCGCAGCTGGACCTCGGTCTCGATCACCGAGGCGAGCCTGCGGATCCCCTCCCCGATCCGGTCCGGGTCGGGGAACGAGTAGCAGAGCCTGGCGTACTGGCTCCCGGATCCGTCGGCGTAGAAGCCCGTGCCCGGCACGTAGGCGACCCGCGACGAGATCGCCCGGGGCAGCATCGCCTTGGCGTTGATCCCGTCGGGGAGCCGGAGCCAGACGTAGAACCCGCCGGCCGGACGGGTCCAGTGGCAGCCGGGCGGCATCATCGGAGCCAGCGCGCCCAGCGTCGCGTCCCTGCGCTCCCGGTAGAGCTCGCGGAAGTCCTTGATCTGCTCGTACCAGGGCTGGGTGTTCAGGTACTCGCGCACGGTCAGCTGCGAGAAGCTCGAATGGCAGAGTACGGCCGACTCGGCGGCCAGGATCAGCTTCTCCCTGATGGCCGTCGGCGCGACCGCCCAGCCCACCCGCACGCCCGCGGCGAAGGTCTTGGAGAACGTGCCGAGGTACACGACCCCCTCCGCGTCGTCGGCCCGCAGCGCGCGCATCGGCTCGCCGTCAAACCCGAGCAGTCCATAGGGGTTGTCCTCGACGACAAGCAGCCCGGCGCGATGGCAGATGTCCAGGATGCGGTGCCGCCGCCCGGTGGCGAGGGTGACCCCGGCCGGGTTGTGGAAGTTCGGCACGGTGTAGAGGAACTTGGCCCGGCGTCCCGCGGCCGCCGTCCGCCTGATGGCCTCCTCGAGGGCCTCGGGGATCAGCCCGTCGTCGTCCATCGCCACGTGTACCACGTCGGCCTGGTAGGCCGCGAAGGCGCCGAGCGCGCCCACGTAGGAGGGCGCCTCGACGAGCACCACGTCGCCGGGGTCGATGAAGATCCTGGCCAGCAGGTCAAGGGCCTGCTGGGAGCCGACGGTGACCACGACCTCGTCGGGATGGGCGCGGATCTGCTCCAGCGCCATGACGTCGCAGATTCGCTCCCGCAGTCCCGCGTCACCCTGCGCGGTGCAGTACTGCAGCGCGGTCGCGCCCTGGGTGGCGATCAGCTGGCCGATCATGTCGCCGACGGCATCGAGCGGGAGCGCCGCCACGTACGGCGAGCCGCCGGCCAGCGACACGATCTCGGGGCGGGCAGCTACCGCGAACAGGGCCCTGATCTCCGAAGCCACCATGTCAACCGCGCGTGCGGCGTACTGACCAACATAACGGTCAATTCGTTGCGGCTGCGATATCGGTTGCGGTTCGGGTGTCACGGCCTCTCCTGAAGTCGTCGGCTCTGTTACCCGCGGGGACTCCCCCGAGTATCATGCCAGNATACGGGGTATCTCCCCGAGACGCTTGTGGATTCTGCCGGGGAAGCCGGGGAACAGGATGTCACGTCGTATTGTCAACATTACGCTGGATAATCTCGGCGACTTGCCGCCGAAGTGCCGCAAATGCGTTTTCTGGGAGCTTGGCCCGGTCAGCCGGGCGCGCGCCGAGGAAAACGGCGACCCGGAACTCGAGAAGGAGTCGTGGGTATCGTCGGTCCTGCTCGAATGGGGGAGCTGCGGCAAGATCGCTTATGTCGATGGCGTACCCGCCGGATACATGCTCTTCGCGCCGCCGCAGTACGTACCCCGCTCGATAGCCTTTCCCACCAGCCCGGTGAGCGCCGACGCGGTGCTGTTCATGACCGCCCACCTGCTCGGCGAGTTCGCGGGCGGCGGTATCGGCCGGATGCTCGTCCAGGCGATGGCCAAGGACCTCACCCGCCGTGGCGTGCGGGCCATCGAGGCCTTCGGTGACCGCCGATGGGAGTCACCGGCCTGCATGCTGCCGGTGGATTACCTGCTCGCGGTGGGATTCAAGACCATCCGCCCGCACCACCACTACCCGCGGCTCCGGATGGAGCTGCGGACCGTGCTCACCTGGCGGGAGGACGTCGAGGTGGCGCTCGAGCGGCTGCTCGGCTCCATGACCCCGTCGACCCCNCAGGGCGCTCTCCGTCCGGTGTGAGCGAAGAGGCGGCGAACCGCGAAACCCTGAGGNGTCTTGAGGGGTCTAAGGTCCGGACGGCCGTAACCCTAGATGTATTCGGCCAGCTCACGAAGCAGGGCCGACTTGGGCTTGGCCCCGACGATCTGCTTGACGACCTGGCCGCCGGAGAACACGTTCATGGTCGGAATGGCCATGATGCCGTAACGCTGGGATACGGCGGGGTTCTCGTCGATGTTGAGCTTGACGACGTCGATCTTGTCCGCGTACTCGGCGGCGATCTCCTCNAGCACCGGGGCGACCATGCGGCACGGGCCGCACCATTCGGCCCAGTAATCCACGATGACCGGCTTGTCGCTCTTCAGGACCTCCACCTCGAAGGTCTCGTCCGTCACGACCTTGGTCGCGCCCACTGCGATCACATCCCTTGACTTGCGTTGAATAATTCCTATGTTGCACGCGCGCGTCAGCGTTCCTTGCTGGCCAGCCAGCGCTCCGCGTCGAGCGCGGCGGCGCAGCCCGTGCCCGCCGCGGTGACCGCCTGACGGTACGTGCGGTCGACGACGTCGCCGCAGGCGAAGACGCCCTCGATGGCGGTGCGTGTCGACGGCTGGTCGACCAGCAGGTAGCCGTCGGGATCGGTGGCGAGCTGGCCGGCGAACAGTTCCGAACGCGGGTGGTGGCCCACGGCCACGAAGACGCCGGTCACCGGCAGCACGTGCTCCGTGCCGTCCTTGGTGCTCCTGATCCGCACGCCGGTGACCCGNTCGGGACCCAGGACCTCCGCGACCTCGCTGTCCCACAGGAAGTCGATCTTGGGGTTGGCGAACGCCCGGTCCTGCATGATCTTGCTGGCCCGGAGCGTGTCGCGCCGGTGGACCACGGTGACCGACTTGCCGAACCTGGTGAGGAACATGGCCTCTTCCATGGCCGAGTCGCCGCCGCCGATGACCGCGATGTCGTGGCCGCGGAAGAAGAACCCGTCGCAGGTGGCGCACCAGGAGACGCCGTGCCCGCCGAGTTCCTTCTCGCCCAGCACGCCGAGTTCCTTGTACTTGGAGCCGGTGGCGATGATCACGGCCTTGGCGAGGTAGGTCTCGCTGTCGGTCTTGACCACCTTGGGGTTCGCGGTCAGGTCAACCGCCGTGACGTCGTCCGCCACCAGTTCGGCGCCGAACCGCTCGGCCTGCTTGCGCATCGAGTCCATCAGCTCAGGACCCATGATGCCGTCGGGGAACCCGGGAAAGTTCTCCACATCGGTGGTCTGCATGAGCGCGCCGCCCGCCGTGACCGAACCCTCGAAGACCAAGGGTTTCAGCTCACCGCGAGCCGCGTAAAGCGCCGCCGTATAACCGGACGGGCCGGACCCGATGACGATCACGTTCCGGACTTCGGTCACCTCTGCCAACCGTTATCAACCCCTCATCTGACTGGCATTCCAGTGAACCGATACTAGGGCCCGGAGATTCCCGACGGCACGGTCGTGAGGTAGAGCACGTCACGGTTGGTGGCGGAGCAGTCCNNACCCGCGACCCAGGCCGTGTAGTCCTGGCCCGTGCGCGCGACGATGATGGTGGNCGGCTGGCCCTCGAACNGGGCGCTCTGGACCAGCTCCAGCGGGGCGGTGCCGGCCACGCGCTGCACGCACCCTCGGACGAGCGAAGACGCGGGTTGGGTGGGACGCTCGGCACGCGGCAGGCGCAGTTCGGCCTCGACATACTGCCGGAGCGTGCCGGGCGTGACGTCGACGGTCTGGCTCGAAGACTTGAACTGCGAGCGCGCCGACGCGGCCGGTTCCGCGGCTCCCTTCGCCGCTGATGCGGCCGCCGATGACGAGGCGCTTGGCGCTGTGCCGGAAGCGGCCTGCATGCTTGACGTGCTGCCGCCGCCGATCAGGCTCAGGCNGTACCCGCCGGCGGCCAGTGCGACGACGACGGCGGCGGCGACAGGTGCGAGCACGCGCGGGGACGGGAGGCGGAAACCGCGCCTGGCGGTCGGCCGGCCGGGTGTCGTGGCCTTCCGAGAGCTGCCTTTGCCCGCTCGTTCGGGATCATTCCTGTTGGCGGCCTCGGCCGCGAGCACCGTATCGAGCCGCTGGGCCACGCGGTCGGGCATGGGTGGGGCCGGGACGGACGCGAGCAGGACGGAGACCCCGGCGAGCCTATCGTCGAGGGCGGTGCAGCGGTCGCAGCTGGCCAGGTGCGCGCTGATCTTCGCGCCGCGCCGCCCGGTGATGAGTCCCGCGCGGAACTCGGCCAGGACATCGGTGTCCAGGTGCGTCATCTGCCCCCTCATGGGTCGCCTCCTTGCGCAGGTGAGACGCTCTGNCTCGCGGATCGGTTCCCTTGCAGATGCGCTACATACGGGAGCAGCCGGGCCCGGGCGCGGGCGCAGCGGCTCTTCACCGTGCCCGGCGACGTGGCCAAGATGGCGGCGGCGTCGGCCACGGAGAAGCCGAGCATGTCGACCACGACGAGCGCGGCCCGCTGTTGCGGCGGCAGGATCCGCAGCGCGGCGTCCACGTCCAGCCTGGTATCCGCGGCGCGTGCGGGATCGCCGTCCTGCGCCACCAGGGCCTCGAACGCCTGCTCGTCCCCGGCGGACAGGGCGGGCCTGGCGGCGCGGCGGCGCAGCCGGTCCAGCGACGCGTTCACCACGATCCGGTGCAGCCACGTGGTGACGGCGGACTCGCCGCGAAAGTCGGCGGCCCGGCGGAACGCGGAGACCATCGCGTCCTGAAGCGCGTCGGCGGCCTCGTCAGGATCGCAGACCGTGCGCAAGGCCACCGCCCACAGCCGGTCCCGGTGCCGGCGGAAGAGCTCGCCGAACGCATCGCTGTCCCCGGCCACATGCCGGCGGAGCAACTC
>JGI26341J46601_10000471_pt1 | contig 12606 bp, 13 predicted proteins | sample BogFormECP12_OM3_FD_46601 | JGI IMG/M metagenome (IMG submission 46601) | reverse complement strand
ATCGGCCGGTACTTCCGCGCGATGGGCGTGCTGCCGGCGGCCCCTGATTCCATCGCCACCGCGCTCGCCGAGGGGCGCGATGTCGCGTTGTGGCCCGGCGGCGAGGTGGACTCGTTGCGGCCCTGGAGTGAGCGCGACCGCGCCAACCTGGCCGGCCGTACGGGCTTCGTGAAGATGGCGATCCGCGCCGGCGTGCCGATCGTGCCGATCGCCACCGTCGGGGGAGCCGACGCGATGCCGGTGCTCATCCGGGGCGATCGATTGTCGAAGGCACTGCGCCTCGACCGGCTTCTTCGCCTGAAGGTGTTCCCGTTGGCGATATCGCTGCCGTGGGGGGTCGCTCCGGCGGCGCTGCCGCAGTTCCCCCTTCCCGCGAAGATCCGCACCCGCTTCATGCCCCCGGTCAGGCTCGATCACGATCCGGGACGCGCCGACGACGACGGGTACGTCGAGCGCAAATACCGCGAAGTGCAGGAACGTATCCAGTCGGGGATGGATGCGCTGGCACGCAAACGCGCCTTGCCGCTGTTCGGCTGAGCACCGCGCTACGGGCAATACGAGCGCGTGGCGAAGGCAAGAGCCTGCTGGTAGAGCGCGTCAAGCCGGCGCGACGCGGTCGCGGCGTTCTTAGCGTCCTGCAGTGCGGCGGCGCACGCCGGCGAATACAGCAGGTCCCACACGGCAAGCATTGCCGCCAGGGCCACCACTGCGAAACGTCGGGCACGCATCGCACAGTGTTGCAGTCAGGGCGCGCGGTTTGGCGCGTCGCGAATGCGGGCAGTTCTTTGGGTGCCGCTTCTGAACGAAGCACTGTGTCCACGGGCACAGCGATCGAGGACGGACGGAAACCATGGGCGACGAAGACACCGGCCAGAAGAACGCCGAGCAGCACCAGGATCCGGGCGACAACCCCGGACGGGCGGGCCAGCTCGCCGAGAAGCCTGAGCCCGACGAGTCGGCCAGGGAGAAGGCCAGGGAAATGGCCAAGGCCTACAACGACGACATCAAGACGGCTGTGCTTCCCGGTTCTGATCGGACCATCACCGGCACCGCCGTCAACGACTGGCTCGACGACCAGGGCAATCCCAAATACGGCAACGAAGCCGAGAACGCCGAGAGCAGGTCAGACGGCGGGTCTGAGAGCTAGGGCCGGCCTGCCCGTCGATCGCCCGTGGCAGCGTCGTCGACCAGGACGCCCTGGTCGAACTGCTGCGCGCAGGCGCGCTCGCAGGAGCGGGACTCGATGTCTACGCCGACGAACCGAATGTGCCCGCGGAACTGCGTGAACTCGACAACGTGGTGCTGCTGCCGCACGTCGGAAGCGCTACGTCGCGAACCCGGTCGGCGATGACGGCGCTGGCGCTGCGGAACCTCGAGGATTATCTGGCGAACGGAACGCTGACGACGCCGGTGGTACGGCCGTGACGGTAGCGGCAAGCGGCGCGGGTGGCGTTAACTAGCCCTGTGTCGGACTGGGACGGCAACGAGTATGCCCGGGTCAGCGAACTGCAGCGGGCGATGACGCGGGACGCTGTGGCGGCCCTGGCCCTCGCGGGATCCGACAAAGTGCTCGACATCGGCTGCGGCGACGGCAACCTGACCCGGGCGATCGCGGCGAACGTGCCGGCCGGATACGTGGTGGGCCTCGACCCTGCCCCGGGGATGCTCTCGGCTGCCCAATCCGCGACGGCGGTCGCCGAGTGCGGGCCCGTGTTCGTTCGCGCCGACGTGCGGTGCCTGCCGTTCGTCGACTACTTCGACGTGGCGGTGTCGTTCAACGCGTTGCACTGGGTACCGGAGCAGGAACAGGCTCTGGCGCAGATCGCCGCCGTTGTGAGCCGCGGCGGCCGGGTGCTGATTCAGGTCGTGTGCGCCGGCAAATACCCCAGCCTGGAGGCGGTCGCGATGGAGCTGACCCGGTCGACGCGCTGGGCGCCGTGGTTTCAGGGGTTCGAGGCGCCGTTCGTGCATGTCGACCCGGAGCGATTCCGGCAGATGGCTTCGTCCGCCGGTTTTACCGTGGTGAACCTGACCGTTGCCGAACACGAATGGGACTTCGGGTCACGAGAGCTGTTCGGGCGCTGGTGCGCCGTGGGTTCGCGCGCGTGGACCGACCGGTTGGCGGCCGCGGATCGGCTGGGGTTCGTCGATGAGCAGGTGCGCGCCTACGAACAGGTGACCGGCCGGCCCGGCTTGTTTCTGTTCACCCAGATGCGTGCGGAACTACGCAGCTAGACGTCGCCTCACCGAGCGGATTCCCGCAATTCTCGTCCGATCGGGTAGCTTTCCCGACAGGACAACGCCTTGACCGGACCCCGGCGGTGGGCCGGGTTGGGGGCACTGAACAAGGACGTCACTTTGCCAGAAACACACTCTGAATCGCAGGACCTCACCCCGCACTTCGAGGACGTACAGCACCACTACGACCTCTCCGACGACTTCTATCGGCTGTTTTTGGACCCGACCCAGACCTACAGCTGCGCGTACTTCGAACGCGACGACATGACGCTGGAAGAGGCGCAGATCGCCAAGATCGACCTTTCGCTGGGAAAGCTGGGGTTGCAGCCCGGCATGACGCTGCTCGACGTGGGCTGCGGTTGGGGCGCCACGCTGATGCGTGCGCTCGAGAAATACGACGTGAACGTGATCGGGCTGACGTTGAGCAAGAACCAGCAGGCTCATGTCGAGAACGTCTTCGCGCGATCGGACAGCCCCCGGTCGAAGCGGGTCCTGCTGCAGGGCTGGGAGCAGTTCCACGAGCCGGTGGACCGGATCGTCAGCATCGGCGCGTTCGAGCACTTCGGCTTCGACCGTTACGACGACTTCTTCAAGATGGCCTACGAGGCACTGCCGACCGACGGTGTGATGCTGCTGCACTCCATCGTGCAGCCCAGCGCCGAAGAGTTCAAAGCGCGCAACATGCCGATCACGATGCGGCATTTGCGGTTCATCAAATTCATCATGGACGAGATCTTTCCGGGCGGCCGGCTGCCGTCGGTCGCCGTTGTGGAAGAACACTCGACCAAGGCGGGGTTTCAGGTCAACCGCGTCCAACCGCTGCGGCTGCACTACGCGCGGACGTTGGACACGTGGGCCGCGTCGCTCGAGGCGCACAAGGACCAGGCCATCGCGATCCAATCGCAAGAGGTCTACGACCGGTACATGAAGTACCTGACTGGCTGCGCGGAGTTGTTCCGCGACGGCTACACCGACGTCTGCCAGTTCACCCTCGCAAAGAGCTAAAGCGGCCGCCGGGGCGGTGCTGACCGCCTCTGCATCGTCGCCTTGTTTCAGTTCGGGGGCTTGTGGGCACCGACAGTGGCGATCGCGTCGACAACGGCCGACGGGTTATCAAGGGCCACAAAGGTTTTGGAGTTGGCACTTCGATCAAAGCGCAGTCGGGGAACTGCGCGGCCAGCTGCCTGCCCAACGCCGGGGTGAAGCAGCGGTCACGCTGACCCCACACCAGGATGACCGGCTTGGTGAACTGCGAAAAGCGCATCGCCACGTCGGTCAAGTCGGTGGTGGCGACGTGGCGGAGGAGGGTGGCAAGGTCACGGCAGATCCGATCGTCGTCGCGGCATGGCTGCAGCCACGCATCGGTCAGCGCCGGGTCGGGATCGTTCATCAGCAGGCCGAACCCCAGGGGTGAATGACGCAACGCGGTCAGCTTCAGCTGGGCGAACAGTGTCTTGATCGATCGTGGCCCGCGCAGCAACGCAAACACGACAGGGAACGGGAAAGGCGGAAACTTGTCGAAGGCGTCGCAGTTCGTCAGCACCAAGCGGCCGACCCGCTCGGGATATGCGTCGATCACCAACTGGCACAGTCCACCGCCGGTGTCGTTGCCGACAAGTGTCACGTAGGTGAGGTCAAGTGCGGTGATGACGTCGCGGATCATCGTCGCGATTCCCCGGGGGGACAGCTCGGTGCCTTCATTGACCGGGATCGTGTGAGAGCCCAGTGGCCACGTGGGCACGATGCAGCGAAAGCCCTGGCGCGCAACTGCTTCTGCGACGCCGGACCACAGCCTGTTGTCCACCAAGATCCCGTGGACGAACAGGACCGGAGGGTGTGGTGAATCCTCGGGTCCCAACACGCGGTAGTCGAGCGTTGCCTGTTCCAGCACCAGCCTCGGCATGTCGGCTATCCTTCCTTCGTCACAACTTACAGACACCCGGTACGGAAGTTACGTGCAAGCTGTATGAAAGTCAATAGCCCGGCGCCCGGGTCGGCCCGGCCCGCGACGCGCCGCACGCAGGCGCAGCGAACTGCGACCACCCGCGCCGCGCTGCTTAAGAACGCCCGAAAGTTGTTCGCCGACAAAGGGTTTGCCGACATCTCCACGCAGGCAATCGTCAAGGCGGCGGGCGTGACCAGAGGAGCGCTGTATCACCAGTTCAGCGACAAGGCCGCGCTGTTCGCCGAGGTGCACGAGGAGGTGGAACGAGAAATCGTCGCCGAAATCGTCGAGCGCATCATGGCGGCATCACCATCGGACCCGGTTGAGGCCATGCGGCTGGGTGCCCGGCTGTTCCTCGACCGGTGCGCGGCACCCGACGTCCAACGAATCGTCCTGATCGATGCCCCCGCAGTGCTCGGCTGGGATCAGTGGCGCGCTGTCGGAGCCAAGTACGGGCTCGGGGTCATCGAGGGCATGCTCGCGCAGGCGATCGAGGAGGGGGCGATACCCGAACAGCCGCCGCGCGCCAGCGCACACGTGCTGCTCGGGGCGCTCGACGAGGCGGCACTGTACGTCTCACGTGCCGCCGATCCCGACCGGGCCAAAGAGGAGATGTACGAGGTCTGCGACCGGATCCTGTACGGCATCGCCGCGCGCCGATAGCCGCATAGACGACAGGGCAACGAAGCCTTGCGCCGGCGGCACTGCGTCTACATCTGGCGCATGCGGCGGTATCGGTTGAGGTCGGGAAGGGATCGGACGCCGACCACCACGCCGGCCAAGACGATCAGGCCTACGACGACCGAGGCCACCACACCCACTGCCCGCATCTGGTCCTCCTTGCTGAGTGGTTCGCGGTAATCGGATGCCACGTGCAGGCGCCGGCCGGTGCTGGTCATGCGGGACCGCGGCGGTGGCCGCCGATGCTTGGCCAGCATGTCGGTGACCTCACGGACCAGATGCCCAGCGCCGCGCCGCGCGGCCAGGTATGGTCGAAAACTTAACCGCGGGTTGAGAATAGCGACCGAATCTACACCGGCAGGTCAACTGCTGTCAGCTCCCCCGATTGCAGGGTCGTCAGTTGGTGCTGCGTCATCACTAGACTGGCCGGCAGTCCGGAAACAGGCCACGAATGCACGAGTGCGATGAATGTCAGTAGTTCCCGCCGTTGGGTCGATTCACCATCGTCCGTGGCGCTGATCGCTGCCGCCCTCGCGGTGTCGTTGATATCGGGGACCGGTTTTCTGCTGATCGCGCATCTCCGCCCCCCGGTAAGTTCGCTCGACCGCCCGGCGCAACCGCTGACAGACAGCCAAACCATGGCCCAGGTGATGGAGCCGGCAAAGGAAATCGTCGCGATCGCCCAACTGCAGGCCCCGACAGGCGGATACATCTTGATGTCGTGTCGAGACCTGCACGATCCGCCGTATCAGGGCGCGGTCTACTTGAACTTCCGGTTCCCCGTCGCCGGCAAGGCCGACACGCTCGCGTATCTGGAGAAGATGGGCAACGCACTNGTCGCCAACGGCTGGACCGAAGGCCCGCCTCCGAATNAGCACGCGTTCGGTCAGACTCTGAAGAAGAACGGCGTGACCGCGATCTTCTACCAGAACGCCGATCAAGCGAATTTCGGTACCGTGCAACTCTACGGCGAATGCCGCAATACGACCGATCACGCCAATGACAGCACCGCGTGGACCGACGTCACCAGTCAACTGCGATGACCGGCCACAGGCGTGAATCGATACAGCGCACAATCGATTTCAACATCCGCAGGCGGAACGCCTCCGGCAGGCTAAGGATTCAGGGCCCGGTCGGCCAGTGCGCCGAGTACCGGCGCAAGTGCTTGTGCGTATTCGATCGTGACATGGTTGTCATCGCGGAACAGTAGGTTGTTGCCGACGATCATCGGGCAACGGTCGGCGGTGCAGAACAAGGCGGTTAGGTCGGCATACCGGCCGCCGCCGGCCACGGTCGCCGCCTTCTCGGCCGCGATGCCGGCGTCGTCGACGGCAGCGGGACGCGGCGGTGAGCATGCGGTGGCGTCGTCGAGGTGAGCCGAAAGGCACATGGGCACGGTGGAATGGGGATCGGGGACCGGTCCGAGCACCAGCACGGCCGCGCCCGTGCTGCGCAGTTGGGCGACAAGCCGTGTCAGGCTGCCGATCCATGCGGGGTCGTATGAGGTGAACCCGAAGTCGGCCCCGTACCGACGCGACATGCTCAAAATGACCAGCTGCGGATGCTCGGCCTGAAGCCGAGACAGGATCTGAGCGCGCCACTGCTCGCATTCGGTGAACTCACGCCCCAGGTAGGGGCTGGCGATCGGCAGGTCCTGCAGCGGGCAGGTCACCTTGGCCAGCGTCTCCAGGCGCCAATGCCGCTGCTCGGCGAGCGGCTTCAACGCCGGGTTCCACATCGCCGCGTGCGAGTCGCCGACCAGGGCAACCGTGGTCGGCGAGTTCGCCTCGCCGGAAACACATTCAGGCTGCCCGACGTCCAGCCACGAGCGCACGCAGCCGTTGAAGAACACCAACGGCTTGTCGGAAGGCGCTTCAGAAATCGACGGCGAGAGGTTTGACGGGATGTCGCGCACGTCGACGGACGCGGCGACGGCGGCCTGCACCTGCGCGGTGAGCTGCTGCACGGCGGCATCCCGGGGGTCGACCGTGACCGCCGGCGGCGCCGGACCCGACGCCTTGACCGTCAGGGCGGAGGCGGGTGCGCCGTGGCCGACCGGGGCAGGTACGTCCATCATCAGCACCAACGCCACGGACACGGCGGCCGCGGTGACGGCGCCGCCGAGGGCGAGGCTGCGCGCGGGCGAGCGCCGCAGGGCGGCGGCGAAACGGCCGGGGTTCTCGACGTAGCGGAGCGTGAGCGCGGCGAGGCCGGCCGAGGCCGCGGCGGCCGTCAGCCGGCCGACGAGTCCGAGGGGGTGCCCGAGGAGCGGCGGAGCGAGCAGCAGCACCGGCCAGTGCCACAGATACCACGAATAGGACAGCCGGCCGACCGCCCTCATCGAGGACATCGACAGCGCCTTGCCGACGCCGGCGGCCGGTTGGGCACTGCCCGCGCCGACGACCAGCGCCGTGCCGAGCACGGGCAACAGCGCGGCGGTGCCCGGGTAGGGCGTCTTGGCGCCCAGCTGCGTGCAGGTCACGACGATCAGAACCAGTCCGCCCCAGCCCGCAATCGCGGCCGGGACGGACGGCAGCCGGCGCCACGCCGGGGTGGACAGCGCGATGAGGCCACCCACCGCCAGTTCCCACGCCCGCGACGGCAGCGAGAAGAACGCCCAAGGGGGCAGCGTGCGCGTCCAGTCGAGCGAGATGACCAACGACGTCGCCGCGACGAGGGCCAGCACGGTGCGGTAGGGGGTAGACGATCCGCAGGCCTCGTTGTGGCCGGATCGACCCCGGCTGCGCACCAGCCAGGCGGTGCCGATGATCAGCGCCGGCCACAGCAGGTAGAACTGCTCTTCGACGCCGAGCGACCAGTAATGCTGGAACGGCGACGGAGGTGCGTCTGCAGCCAGGTAGTCGGTGCCGTGGACGGCGAATCGGTAGTTGCCGACGTACAGCGCGCTGGCGATGGCATCGCCGAGCACGCTGCGGGCCTGCAGCGGCGCAAGCAAGATGGTCGAGGCGACCGCGGTGGCGACGAGCACGGTCCCCGCGGCGGGCAGCAGCCGCCGCGCGCGGGCGGCGTAGAACCGGGGCAGCGCGACGGTGCCGGTGTTCGTCGCCTCCCGCACCAGAATCCCGGTGATCAGGAACCCCGATACGACGAAGAAGACATCGACCCCGACGAACCCACCGGACAAGCCCGGCACACCGGCATGGAAGAGGACCACGGCGAGCACCGCGACCGCGCGCAACCCCTCGATGTCGGTCCGAAAACCGGTTCGCTGGGAACGAAAGCCGGTCCCTAACGTCCGCGGCACATGATGCGCGCCGCGGTGCGGAGAGCTGTCGGTGGTCGACTGCGGCAACGTCAGCCGCTCGTCAGGTGGTTTCTGGTCGTTTGGTCATTGTTACCGATTACTGCCGGCTCGACACTTCTGCCACGCCTTCGCGGACGGGTCAGGACGCCATCCACTTCAGCTCGTCGGGCAGTTGTCGGCGCCAAAACGAGACATCGTGGCCGCCGGGAGAGAAGCTGCCGGCAACCGGTCTGCGCAATTGGTCCACGAATTGCCTGGTGGCGGCGTAGAACCGGTCGCTAGTGCCGCAGTCGACGCGGATCGGGATCGAGGAGAGGGCCGGCTGACCGAACACCGAGTTGCTCGCCCAGTCCTCCGGGCCGTCGAAGGCGCCCTGGTCGGCGAGCCAGTACGACGACCACAGCGCCGGGCTCACCGCGCAGATGCCCGCGGTCCGCCCCGGGCCGAGCCGTGCCCCGAGCAGCAGCGCACCGTATCCGCCCATCGACCAGCCCATGAAGGCCACCCGGGAGGTGTCCAGCCCTTTTGTCTCGAGCATCGGCAGGAGTTCCGACAGCACCATCGCGCCCGCATCCTCACCGGAGGCGCGGCGGTGCCAATAGCTGTTGTCGCCGCCGTCGACGGCCACCACAGCGAACGGCGCCCCGCCGGCTTTGACCACCTCCGCCAGTCCGTCCTGGACGCCGAGGTCCATCACGCCCCCAGCGTTACCGCCCCTGCCGTGCAGCGCGATCACCGGCCGCAGCGTCCCGGTTTGACCGGCCGGTCGCGCGATGATCCAGTTCGTCTGGACACCGCCGCGGGCCGCGGAGACGAAGGATCCGGTGAGATAAGTGGGCACCGCGCCGGCCGGTGGGGCCGGCTCCCTCGGCGGCGGAGTCATGAGTCCCGGCCCGGCCGCCCTGGACGGCTCGGCGTTAAGCAACGTGCCCAACGCGTAGGCGGCCGCACCGGTGGCCACGCCGGCTCCGAAACGCAGCAGCGTGCGACGGGTCAGGTCTGGCATGCGCGTTATCCTGCCGGGGATAATGACTTTCAGCCGCAAAGGCACGCCGGATCAATGTCGTACTCATGAAGGTTCGTGACGCCGCCGTGATCCAGACGAGATAGGCGAGCCGGCGGTAGAGTCGTGGTCTGTGACAGATAGTCGTCCGGCGTGGCTGCCGGAGGAGTTGTACCCGTTCGAGAGTCGCTACGCCCGGATCGGCGACGCGCGCGTGCACTACGTCGACGAGGGTGCCGGCCCGACGCTGCTACTGCTGCACGGAAACCCGACCTGGTCGTTCCTCTACCGGGAGATCATCAAGGAGCTCCGCAGCCAGTTCCGTTGCATCGCCTTGGATTACCCCGGCTTCGGGTTGTCGGTCGCGCCGGCAGGGTATGGGTTCACGCCGGCCGAGCATGCCGATGTCGTGGAGGACTTCGTCAAGCAGCTCGATCTGGGCGCGGTGACGATGATGGTGCAGGACTGGGGCGGCCCGATCGGGTTCGCGGTCGCAACCCGCCATCCCGACCGGTTCGCGCGATTTGTCATCGGCAACACGTGGGCCTGGCCGAAGAGCGATCTCGGCACCCAGGCCTTCTCCCGGGTGCTCGGTAGCCCCCTCGGCCGCTACCTGATCGAGCGCCGCAACTTCTTCGTCGAGAGGATTCTGCCCGCCGGCGTCCGGCGCGCGCACCTGTCCGATGCGGTGATGAACGCGTATCGCGGGCCGTTTCCCACGCCCGAGTCACGCCGGCCGGTCTCGGTCTTTCCGCGCGAAATCCTGAACAGCAGGCCATTTCTGGCTGACATCGCAGCGGGCCTGCCTCGCGTGGCCGATCGTCCCGCGCTGCTGTGTTGGCCGACAAGCGATGTCGCGTTCCGTGAACCCGAGCGCAAGCACTGGGAAGAGCTGTTCCCCGATCACCGCACGGTGCTGCTTCGCGGCGCCGGTCATTTCATCCAGGAAGACGCCCCCCAGGAGATCGTCACGGCGGTCCGCGAATTCGTGCCCCGCTGAAATCGACGCGTGGCCGACGGCCCTGCGGCTTCGCGGCGTTTCAGGTCTGAAGCGGGATCACCGCGGCGTATGCGATCTCGAGGTGTCCCAGGTGGCGACGGCCCAGATGACGATGATGTCCAACGCGATGACGACGATCGACCACACCGGGTAATACGGCAGCCACAGGAAGTTCACCACGATCGACAACGACGCCAGCACGATGGCCGCCACTCGTGCCCAGGTGGTTCCCATGATGAGCCCAATGGCCACCGCGCCCAACAGGATTGCGATCACGATGTGGATGCAGCCCCAGGTAGTGGTGTTGAACTTGTAGACGTAGTTGGGCCCGATGACCAGCAACTCGTCGTTCACGATTGCCGAGATGCCCTGGACAAGCGTCAGCAGGGCAGCCGTCAGCAGCAGCGCACCGGCGCCGAACGACGCACCGGCCGCTACCCTCTGTCGAACCGGGTGCTGTTCGGGTGGGGGATTGTCGGTCATGTCTGGCTCCTCACTTTTCTGGCGTTGCGTCAGGTCCGATCATGACGCGAACGCGGTGAGAACGGATGGCGAGGCGCCATGCGCCGTCATCAAACCCGCGGCGGCGTGTTCAGGTGCCCAGTGTGCGCTGCAGGTCCGGCTTCATCGCGTTCAACTGCGCACCCCAGTATGCCCAGTCGTGCGTGCCGTTGGGGGGGAAGTTGAACACCGCGTTGTGACCGCCGGCCGCGACGTAAGCGTTCTGGAAGGTGATGTTGCTGCCGTGGATCAGATTCTCCAAGAACTCGGCCGGGACGTTGGCGCCCCCCAGATCCGACGGGGTGCCGTTGCCGCAGTAGACCCAGAGCCGGGTGTTGTTGCTGACCAGTGTCTGAACCTGCACTGTCGGGTCGTTGCGCGCCCACGCCGACGCCGGGTCGCTGGCAAGGCCCCACATTGCGTCGGAATTGTATCCGCCGGCGTCATCCATCGAGATATGCACCAGCATTGGCGACGAGCCTGCCGACAGGTTGAGAAATCCGGACAGCGAGCCGGCATAGATGTACATCTGCGGATGGTAGGCGGCCAGGATCATCGCCGACGACCCGGACATCGACAGACCTACCGCGGCATTGCCGGCCGCGCTGGTGTTGCGGTTGGAGGCCAACCATTGCGGCAGTTCCTGGGTGAGGAAGGTCTCCCACTTGTAGGTGAGGCAGCCGTTCTTGCCACAGGCCGGCTGATACCAGTCGGTGTAGAAGCTCGACTGGCCGCCGACCGGCATCGCGATGGACAACCCGGACTGGTAGTACCACTCGAACGCCGGGGTGTTGATGTCCCAGCCGTTGTAGTCGTCCTGCGCGCGCAGCCCGTCGAGCAGAAACACCACATGGTGACCGCCGCCCTGGAACTGGACCTTGATGTTGCGGCCCATTGATGGCGAGGGCACCTGGATGTACTCGACCGGAAGGCCCGGCCGGGAGAACGCCCCGGCCGGAGCCGGCCCACCGACCAGAGCCACCGCCCCGGCCAGCAGCGCCGCCGCAATGGAGGCGACCGTCAGTCGCCACATGCGACCCCGACGTTTTTGGTTAGCACCGGTCATGCCGCATCCGCCCCTGTGTCGTTTGCCGTTCAGCATCGTTGGGTGAACTTACTCCTCAACGTTGCGGCTGCCTAGCAGAATGACCGATACGTTGGGGTCAAGCTGTAGTTGAGGTTTACCTTCGCTGCTGGCCTTGCCGGCGTCGGAACCGTTCGGGGACTCGGAGATCGCGATCCTGCTGGATCTGGCCGCGTTATGCGCTTTCGGCACGTAGATGCGCAGAATCCCGCAGGCCAACGACGCCTCGACGTCCTGGTCGCGCAGCTCACCCGGCACCCGTCGGGTACGGATGCCATATGTCGGCCAGCAGCGGTGCCAACTCGGTGCAGATCGTGCGGATGTGGCGCATCACCATCGGTTCGGGCATTCCGGCAAGCGAGGCGAAGATCAGCACCGTCTCGACTGGTGCGCCCTGGGTGTATGCGGTGATCTTCTGTGCCACGGTGTCGGGCCGCTCGCACCAGAAGTAGCCGAGCAGGCTGTCTGGGCTGCCCCGACGGATCTGTTCGGGATCAACGGGTGGGGGCGCCGGATTGCCCGTGCCTTCGACGCCGTGCGATGCATAGGTGTTGAACTGGTGCGACATGTGGACCGACACCGTTGGCCAGTCAGCCCCGGGGTCGTCGGTGACCCACGTGTTGATCCAGCCGGCCATCCGCGCCCGGTCCAGGGAGTGGCCACCTGCCTGCAGCCCGTCGCGGTAGGACGGCCAGTTGCGGGCGTCGGCGGAGAGCAACCCCGCGCCAAGCAGCCCGGCACGCCGCGCCCCCNTCGGCCCCTGATAGCCCATCCAGATCGGAAGCGGGGTCTGCACGGGTTGTGGCAGCACGCCACCTGATGACAACAGCCGGCGTATCTCGGCGGCCTTCGCGTCGGTCTGCGCGTAGCGGCGGCGGAGGTCGGCCCC